>OGGQ01000824.1_pt1 | contig 43745 bp, 40 predicted proteins | sample 1571191 | NCBI WGS metagenome assembly OGGQ01 (sample SAMEA2582061, study PRJEB24529) | metagenome | biome: Human gut stool | place: China | collected 2011
AGATGCGTGCCCAGATCACCGGTCTGGATGTGGCTCAGAAGAACGCCAAGGACGGTATCTCCCTGGTGCAGACCGCTGAAGGCGCTCTCACCGAAGTCCATGACATGCTCAACCGTATGGTGGAGCTGGCCGACCAGTCGGCCAACGGCACCTATGACGGCACTGACCGCGAGCAGCTGCAGAAGGAAGTCACCGAGCTGAAGAAGGAGATCAACCGTATTGCTGATTCCTCCAACTTCAACGGCATCAACCTGCTGGACGGCTCTCTGGGCAGTGGCGGCGTTGGCAGCGCAGATATTCCGTCTATTTCCGGTCTGGAATTGACAGATAACGCAGCAGTGAAAGGAAGCCAGGATATTACCTTTACCGCTATTACCAGCGGTTTGAAGGATGATGATGTTCTGACCGCAACTATAAACTATAAGGATGCCAATGGCAAAAATCAGTCTGTTGAGTTGTCCTTGACTGTTGACAGCACAAATAAGAAGCTGATTACTGCTGATGGAACAGAGATTGCTTTGGCAGATGGTGCGAAGGCTACTGCGAACGAATTGGCTACCGCTTTTGCAACTGCTGCCAAGGAAAACGCTGCGTTGAGTGAAAGCTTTAAAGCTGCGGATGGTACTGGGAAGGTTAGCATGCCTGGTAAGACTGCGGGCGGTAGCATCGAAATCGTCAGTGTTACACAGGATTGGGATGCGAGTGGCGCAGATAAGACGGCAAGCTTGGCCACAGTGGGCGGCACTAAGGGTGCAGATGCCTTCCAGTCCATTGATTTTGCAGCGGATTACACTATGGGCGATGTGTTTACAATTGGTGGCAAGAACTTTGCCTTTGTGAAGACACAGGAAGAAGCTGTGGCTCTTGGTTCCAATGTTAATGCCATTGTCGTTGCAGACGGCGCTACAGTAGCTCAGGCCGATGTGGAAGGTATGGCCGATCTGATCGAGCAGAAGACAGGCTACAAGCCGGAAGTAAATACAACTACTATGAACTTCAAGGCTCCTGCGGGTTCCACCGCCACAACTGGCAAAGGTCTGACTCTGCAGATCGGCGATACCAGTGATGATTTCAACCAGCTGACTGTCTCCATCAATGACTGCCATACCACTTCCATGGGTATCGATGGCATCGACATCTCCACCCAGGAAGGTGCCAAGGCCGCTGTGGATGTGATTAAGTCCGCCATCAACTATGTGTCCGATGTGCGTGGTACTCTGGGCGCTACCCAGAACCGTCTGGATCACACCATCAACAACCTGAGCGTCATGGAAGAGAACATCCAGGACGCCGAGTCCACCATCCGCGACACCGATGTGGCCGACGAGATGATGGCTTACACCAAGAACAACATCCTGATCCAGTCCGCTCAGGCTATGCTGGCTCAGGCCAACCAGGTTCCCCAGGGTGTGCTGCAGCTGCTGCAGTAATTTCCAAAAGAATCTGGAAAATGCACAAAAATGCTCCCTCCGCCCAAGGCGGAGGGAGCATTTTCTATTTCTATTGTTATTTAACAAAAAGCTCGACAGAACTTTATCCTGCCGAGCTTTTATTGATTCACAAAAATTATTTCAAAGTTTTCAGATGGGTCATCAGCACGCTGGCGATGTTTTCACAGGAGGCCTGGACGGTGACTGCTCCGATCTCCTTGGCCACGGCAGGCATGCCGTAAACCACGCAGGATTCCTGATCCTGACCGATGGTGTAAGCTCCTGCCTGACGCATTTGCAAAAGCCCTGTGGCTCCATCCCGGCCCATACCGGTCATGATAATACCCACCATGGGGCATTTGACGCTGGTGGCCATGGAGGAAAAGAGCACATCCACCGAAGGCCGGTGGCCGCTGACTTTCTCCCCGCTCTGGCAGGTCAGAGTGTACCGGTTCCCCATGCGTACCACACGGGCCTGGTAATCGGCCGGGGCGATGAGCGCCAGGCCACGGTGAATTTCATCACCGTTTACCGCCTCACGCACTTCCATCTGGCACAGACGATTGAGCCGGTCGGCATACATCTTGGTAAAGCCCACAGGCATATGCTGTACAATCACTATGCCCGGGGTGTCCGCCGGAAGCCGTTTGAGCACTTCCAGAGTGGCTTCGGTGCCGCCGGTAGAGGCGCCCAGGCCGATGATCACATTGTCCAGTGTATGGGAAGAAAGGCCGCCGCTGATTACTTGGGAAGCAGGCGCCGCAGAGAGGGACGGCGCAGGCCGGTGGATGGTTTCCCGGCGAATTTTGGCGCAGGAGGCCACGATAATTTTGTTGCAAAGAGAACGAAGGAAAGAAGAAGTGCTTTCGGCACCATCGGGCTTGCGGACAAAATCCACCGCCCCTGCAGCCAAAGCGTCAAACACCCGCAGATTCAAAGAAGAGACCAAGATCACCGGGATGGGATGCTGAGGGAGAAAACTTTTTAGGAAATCAATCCCGTTCATCCCCGGCATTTCGACATCCATGGTTACCACATCAGGGGCTAGTTGAGTGATTTTGTTTTTGGCGTCTGCGGCGCTGACAGCGGTCCCCACCACCTGGATGCGGGGATAGCTCTCCAGGCCTTTGGTGATCATATTGCGGGCGACCAGCGAATCATCCACTACCAGAACGCGGATGGGTTTTTGCTGGGACAACATAAAAAAGATCCTTTCTTATTCTAGCGGGAACCGCTACTTTTTTTGATAAATAGAGGGGGCCACCAGACGGAACAATGGGGTCTGGCCCAAGGATTCCGAGTGACTGATGAAGAAATAAGAGGACGGACCCGGCCGCATAGCTTCCCAGAACCGGCGCACCAAGGCGTTCCGGGTGGGCTGGTCAAAATAGATCATCACATTCCGACAGAAGATCACATCGAACTTGGTTCGGAAGTGGATGGGGTCCATCAAATTGAAGGGCCGGAAAATCACATTGTTGCGAATGGCAGGGGTCACCTGATACAGCCCGGAAGCATGGTCTTTGGTAAAATACCGGCGCACCCAAGCGTCGGGCATATCGGCGGGCATTTGGTAAAGGCCCTTCTGAGCCTTGGCCAGCGCCTGCTGGGAAATGTCGGTGGCCAGAATACGGGTGTCCCACTGGGACGCCTGGGAGCCGAAAAATTCCTTGAGATAAATGGAAAGGGTGTAAGGCTCCTCGCCGCTGGAACAGCCGGCGCTCCAGATGGAAAGCACCTTGTCGTGTTTGTGCATCACTGCCAATTCCGGCAGTATTTTGTTTTGAAAGAAGGTAAAATGATCGGTTTCCCGAAGAAAATAGGTGTAATTGGTGGTCAGTTTGTTGAGAATCAATTCCAGGTCATCCGGGTCCTTGGTGGAAAACAGATGCTCCAGAAAGGGCGCCATTTCGGTGTATCCCCGTTGACGCAGCGAATGGGACAGACGGCTGGTGATCAGCGTTCTTTTTTTGCTTAAATCAATGCCGTAGTTTTTTTGAATGAACTCCACCAGCCGACGAAAATCTTTGTCTGAAATGGAGATGTCGCGCAGAATATCCAAAACGATCCACGGCCTTTCTTTATATAGAATAGATTAGTAGGAAACCCCCAGAAGCTGGGCACAGTCAAAAGCTAACATGGTCTGCCCGTCGGGGAGGGAACACATACCCGATACCAGCTTGCGGCGTTCAGAGGAGGGGGAGGGCAGGATCTTCTGCTGATCCAGATCGATCATGCGCTGGACGGTGTCCACCAGAATGCCCACCATCATTTCGTCGATTTTCAGGATGATGATACAGTCGGCGTTTTCGTCCGATTGTCCCAGCAGAAGGCGGATATCCACGATGGGGATGATCTGTCCACGCAGATTGATGATGCCCTTCACATAATCAGGCACCAGGGGAAGATGGGTGACGGTGTGGTTGGTGATGATCTCCACCACATAATCGGCTACGACGCCGAACAACAGTCCACCCGATTGAAAAAGGAGATATTTCTGATTGGTTTGTAGAACAGAAGCAGTCTCCAGCTCTTCGGAATCTGCTTCCTGGGAGAAGATTTCATATTCGTCCATTGTCCTATGCCTCCTGTGCCTTAGTGAATGGGGGTATACAAATTGCCTACATCCAGGATGATGCTGATGTTACCGTCACCCAGGATGGTGCATCCGGCGATGCCGCGGCTCTTGATGTTGAAGCTGTTGAGATAGCTGGGCAGGGGCTTGACAACCACCTGCTGTTCGCCCAGCAGTTCATCGACGAACAGGCAATAAGAAAGTTCTCCCGATTCCAGCCAAATGAGGATGCCGTCTTCCACATTTTCCCGTCCTTCGGGAATGTGGTACAGATCCCGCATACGCACCACCGGGTAGAATTGGCCCATGCGCTTGAACAGTTCGCCGCCGGAGGCATCCTGAATCAAGTCGCTGGACTGGATCTTGAAGGACTGCCGGATGTTGTGGATGGGGATGGTGAAGACGGAATTGCCCACCGATACCTCCATACCGTCCATGATGGCCATGGTCAGAGGAATCTTCAATGTGGTGGTCATGCCTTGACCAGGCTCGCTGGTGATCGTGATGGTGCCGCCCACATCTTCCACATTTTTCTTTACTACATCCATGCCCACGCCCCGGCCGGAGAACTCGGTGACTTCGGTGTTGGTGGAAAAGCCCGGAGCCAGAAGGAAATTGAGGATATCCCGGTGGGAATAGTCCACCCCGGGCATGGCCAGCCCCTGGTTGATGGCTTTGTTCAAAACGGCATCGTAGTTGACGCCTCTGCCATCGTCCTGGACTTCGATGATGACTTCGCTGCCAGTGTGGCGGGCCGACAGAATGATCTGACCCACCGGGTCTTTGCCGGCGTCGATCCGCTCCTGGGCGGTGTCTTCAATGCCATGGTCCATGGAGTTGCGCACAATGTGCATAATGGGGTCGCCGATGCTGTCCACAATGGTTTTATCCACTTCGGTGTCTTCGCCGATCAGGGTGAGACGGGCCTGCTTGCCCAATTTTTTGCACATATCCCGCACAATACGGTTCATTTTCTGGAAAGTGGCCGACACCGGCACCATCCGCAGAGACATGGACACATCCTGCAGCTCATCGGTGAGCTTGCGCAGCTGACGGGCGGATTTGGTGAAGGAATCCAGGCGCAGCCCCTTCAGGTCAGGGGAGGCGGTGACCATGGATTCGGTGATGACGATTTCACCCACCACAGCGGCCAGGGTGTCCAGCTTGCTCAGATTGATGCTGATCAGGCTTTCCTTGTGATGAACGGTGCTCTCTGCTTTGGAAGCGGAGGGAGCGGCAGGGGCCGGAGCAGGAGAAGAAGCTTTGACAGGCTCCGGATGAGGTTCTGGCTGGGGTTCCGGCTGAGCAGGAGATGCGCTTTGCACGACGGGTTCCGGTTGGGGAGCCGGTTCGGGGATCGGTTCAGATTCGGTCTCTGTGTCCGGGGATTCATCGATCACCTGATAGGTGCGCACAAAGCCCATATCGGTGACCACATGGATGGCGTTGTCCCGGTCGCTGGCCTTGGCGAAGGCCAGACGAAAACCGGATTCGATGATCTGGGCAGCGGTGGAGGCATTGTGTTCCACATCGGCGGGATAATAAGAGAATTCCTCTTCACCGCAGATGTCCTTGATGGAGGTTACCAGCATAAAAGCGCGCAGGTTTTCCATGCCGCAGCCTTCGTCAAAGAAGATCTGAAGCACATAAGGGAAGGCGCCGGATGCGGAAGAAGATGCCGCCGCTGCCTCATCTTGGGCATTGGCCTCGCCATCTTGAATTTGTGTGATAAAGCTATTAATTTTTTGTAAAAGGGTGTCGATATCATCTGTAAGGGACTGCCCGTTTTCAATGTGATCGATTTCCTGACGGAAAAAGTCGATGGTCTGGAAAAGAAGATCGAACAGATCCGGACGGAGCGACTCCGGTACAATGGCGATGGACTGTTCCCGGATGATGGCAAAAAGATCTTCCGCCCGATGAGCGATGGTCATGAGGGAATTGTATTCCATCATGGCCGAGGAGCCTTTGATGGTGTGCATGATGCGGAAGATGGAATTGATGTCATCGTCAGAGAAGGTATCTTGCTGTTCAGCGGCCAGCACAATGCTGTCCAGCTGCTCCAGAAGACTATTGGTTTCAAAAAGGTATGCATCCAAGATGCTGTCGTTGCCTGTACTCATATGCAGAACCCTTCCTTTTTATATTACTTCTGATTTTTTATCGGCAGGATTTTCAAAAGATTAAGAGCATACAGATAGAAAATGTCATTTCCATCCTGAAAAATTGCAAACGGCTTGGGGCGCGCCCCAAAAGAAAAGGTGATAGATTATGGCGAATTTGATGGGGGTCACAAATCCGGTACCCAATTATGACGGGCCAAACAACAACCGGACCGTACCTACCACCGTCAAGCCCAACGATACACAGATCCAAAATATTCCCGACCCTACCCGAGTGGGCCGTCCGGATGCCAGAACCGACCAAAGCGGCGCCGATGACGCATTGCAGTCTACGGCTCTGCGGTATGATTCCAACCTCCAGGTCTTTTTGCAGAACCTGCGGGAAGCTCCCGATTTGGGGGCGGAGATTCTCAAGGCAGTCACTTGGCTGCGGGGGCTGGCGCTGACACCCGGCCTTCAGGCAGGGTTGGCAGAGGAAATATCTGAATTTCTCAAGCTGTTCCGCATGGACGGAGAGGGCTTCCGGCAGTTTTTTCTCACCCAAATGGAATCGGGCAACCGGTTTTCCGGTCCGTTGCTCTCTCTGTTGCGCCAGGCGTATCAAACCATCCCCAGTGAAGGGGTGCGGCAGGATATCCTGGGCTTTCTCAAGCGGTACAGCGATTTTTCGTCCACCGACCATATCGGCCGTACCATGATGCAGATTTTAAAGCAGCTCCCCGATTATCTGCCCAAAAGCTGGCACGACCAGCTGTTGGATATGACGGCACGGCTGGAAAACGGCTTGGAAGCGGGCGCCCGGGGAGAAAACCTGAAGCTGCTCCAAGGAGAGATCGTGCCCTATCTGGGAAACTATGTGGAGCGCACCCACGATCTGGGGACGGCCCGGTCCTTGCTGCGGCTGCTGGTACTCAACATCACCCGCTATGAAAACGGGGGAGAGGGAGGTTTGCTTTCCGCATTCCGGCAGCTGAGCGGCTATGGGGATGTGCTGGAGGGGCTCAACCGGTTGGACGATGCGTCCCTGCTGAAACTGTTGCGGGAAAATCCCTTTACCCAGGCTTCCCAGCAGGATGTGTTCTCCGAACGCCTGGCCAGCCTGGCCCAATACGCCCTGCGGGGGGAATGCGGCAGCCAGGTCCAGGAGGCTTTTCAGGAGATCATCCGGGCCATTTTGATCAACGAGAGCGTGTATATGCCCCTGCGCCATGGGCTTTTGCCCATGGAATGGGACGGGAAGATGTCTTATGGGGAGTTTTGGGTGGACCCGGATGCCCAGGATGAAGAGAAAGGATCGGAAGCCGGAAAAAGCCAGGAGGGAAAGATCCAGTTCCTCTTCAAGATGGATATCCAGAACCTGGGATTTTTAGAGATGGCTCTGGGAGCATCCGGCGGTCAGGTGGACCTTTCAGTCTATGGGCCGGAGACCATGTCCCGTCACGGCGAAGTGATCGCCCAGGATATGCGGGAGATTTTAAAGAGCCATGGCTTGGATGGGAAGAGCATCCGGGTGGTAAAAGAGGAGAAACCCCTGGCCATCACCGATGTGTTCCCCCACCTGTTTGAAGGGAAGAGGAGCGTAAATGTCAAAATCTAGCGAACAAAGCCCCCGGCGGGCGGTGGCTCTCCAATATGGTCCAGGTCAGAGCGCGCCGGTAATCGTGGCGTCGGGCATGGGCAACATGGCGGAGAAGATCGTGGAAGTGGCCACCGACAGCGGTGTGCCCATTTACGAGGACAATTCTCTGGCCACAGTGCTTTCCCAGATGGAGCTGGGGCGTGAAATTCCAGAGGAATTGTACGAAGCCATTGTGGAAATATATGTGTATTTTCTGAACTTCGACCCGGATGACCCGGAGAAATTCCGGCGGCAGCGGGCCCAGCGGCTGGAACAGAAGGAGGAGAAAAGCAGTGATGCATAAATACCTGGTGCTGGACAGCGAGGGAGAAGCGATAGCCCATTGCCAGTCGGCGCAGGAGCTTTGCGAACCCATGTGGCGGTTGGAGTTTTCCCATGGCGAAGAAAAGCTGGTTTGGGATCTGGACTACATCAGCCTGGTGGGGGCCGATGGCCCTTGTGTCGCGGCCGAAGGCCATGTGGTTCGCCGCCGGGATAATATGCTCTGGGTGGAAGTCGTAAGGGATCTGGGCAGCAAAGTCCGGGAAAATCTGCGGATACCGGTGCAGTTTCAAAGCTTTGCCTATCTTCCCACAGGCCGATTGCCCATTGAAAGCGCCGACCTCAGCTGTGGCGGCATTGCCTTTTTTTGCGATGCCCAGCTGAAGGAAGGGGAGCAGATGGAAGTGGTCATTCCGGTGACCAGCCAGCCTCTTGTGCTGCGGGTGAAGATTTTGCGGCAGCGGCCTTCCTCACGGAAGGAGCCTTTGTATGCCGCTCAGTTTTTGAATCTGCTGCGGGAAGAGGAAAGCATGGTTCGGGAAGCGGTTTTTTCCATACAGCTTCAAAAGAAATCCAATTAGCATGGATGCCGTTTGGCAAGAAAGGACGATAGTAGCAGCATGAGAAGGAAGAATGTGAGACCCAGAAATGCCTTGCGGCGCGTCAGTGCTCTTTTGCTGACGCTGGCCATGCTGATTGGGCTGATGCCCCAGTGGAGCGGAGAGGCTCAGGCGGCCAGTTATATGCAGCCCTATCTGGACAAAATGGTGAATTGGGGTTTTATGCGGGGAGATATTCAGGGCAATCTGCGCCCGAACAACAATATCACCCGGGCGGAATTCGTCACCATCATTAACCGTGCGTTCGGTTATAAGAAAATCGGAACAACTCCTTTCAAAGATGTGAAGGAGAGCGACTGGTATGCAGACGATGTGGCCATTGCCTACAATGTGGGCTATATCAACGGCACATCCAAAAATACCTTCTCTCCCACCAAGGAAATCACCCGGGAGGAAGCCGCTGTGATTCTGGCCCGCAACCTGATGATGCAGGCCAGCGTGGGTGAGAGCACCAGCTTCACCGACAGCCGTGAGCTGAGCAGCTGGAGCCGTGGATTGGTGGATACGGCCGCCAGCTATAAGCTGATTTCCGGCTATCCCGACGGCAGCTTCCGGCCTCATAACCCCATCACCCGGGGCGAGACCGCCATCATGGTGGTCAACGCAGTGGGTACTCCCGTATCCAAAGCAGAAGAGTATCAGCTGGGCAGTGTGTACGGCAATGTGCTGATTACTGCATCCGGCGCCACACTGAAAAACACCACCATTGCGGGCAACCTGTATGTGACATCCGGTGTGGATCTGGGCAATGTGCTGCTGGAGAATGTCACCGTGCTGGGTGAGATCGTCCTCAGCGGCGGCGGCGTCAGCGAAGGCGGCGACGACAGCTTGGTGCTGCGCAATGTGAACGGCTCCAAAATCATTGTGGACAACCTGAAAAACCAGCAGGTGTCCCTGCGGGTGGAAGGTGACAGCGCGGTGGATGTGACCAGCGTGCGCACCGATACTTATATTGTGGATCGGACGGCCAGCGGCTATGGCCTTAAAGAGATCCAGTTGGATGCAGAGGACGGCCGGGTTCTCAAACTTTCCGGCAATGTGAAAAAGGTGGTCAACTTTACCCCCAAATCCTACATCGGTGTGGAGGCCGGGCAGGTGCAGACCATCACCATTGACGAAAAAGCCACCGGCTCCACCCTGCACATTGCCGCGGGGGCTACGGTGGATCAGCTGAATCTGGATGTGGGCACCACTGTCACCGGTGACGGCGATGTGGCCAACCTGACGGTCAACGCCGACGGCAGCACGGTATCCATGCTGCCCGATCAGATCATCATCCGCCCTGGTGTGGAAGCCAATATCGATGGGGAAGTGATGGATACCGAAGCGGCGGCAGAATCCTCTTCCGATCCTCGTATGTTGGCAGGTTATCCCCAGATCACCGACCTGGCGCCCACCACTGCCACAGCCAAGTTTGCCGCCAACAAAAAGGGAACGATTTACTGGGCGGTGACTTCGGTGACCGATGGCTCGGTGAATGCCCAGGATCTGATCAATCCCCCTTCGTATAGCAGCACCATTCTGAAAAAAGGCAGTGTGTCTGTCACCGGTTCCGGCCAGACGGCCACCGCCAAAATTAGCGGCCTCACTTCTGATGGCGCCTATTATCTGTCGGCAGTGCTTGTGGATGCCCGGGAAGATCAAAGCCCGGTGAAGGTCATCTCTTTCACCACCCCGGACAACACCGTGCCGGCCTTTGCCACAGGCTATCCCTATCTGTCCCGTGTGACCAATGTATCGGCCCAGGTGACCACCATGGCCACCAAGACCTGCCGTCTCTATTATGCGGTTTTGCCCAAGGGCTCCAAGGCCCCCACCGGCGAGGACTTCAAGGCCAATGCCGTCACCGGCAACCTGGGCTATGGCTCTTTGGATGTGAGCAAGAACACACCCTATACTTTTGATGTAAACAATGTGCCTTTGGAAGAGCTGCAGTCCTATGATCTGTATCTGTGGCTCACCGACATCGAGGGCGGCAGCAGCTCTGCGGTGAAAAAGCTCACCTTCACCACTGTGGACAAAACGCCGCCGGTCTTCCAGACCGAACCCACCGTCAACAATGTCAAGGAAACTTCGGTGGGGCTTTATGCCAACCTGAATGAAGCCGGTACTCTGTACTGGGTCGTCGTGCCCCAGGGGACAGAGTATCCCAAGCCTTTGGCCGGCCAGTCGGGGAAGGTGGATCTGACCAGCGATACGGCTAAGCTCCAGGTGGCCGCCGGTATGAACGCGCTGAAAAGCGGCAAGGTGTCCATGACAGCTGGAAAAGATGTGACCTTCAATGTGAGCGGTCTGTCCAAGGAAACGGCCTATGACCTCTACTATGTGGCCCAGGATAAAGCGGGCAACTACTCGGCCTCGGTGAAAATGATCACCATTCACACCCTGGACCCCAATGCGCCTACTGTGACCCAGGAATTCACCCGGTATAATGCTGAGGAAAAGGATCACCCCCTGGCTGATACCGACATCCGTCTGGTGTTCAGCGAAGCGGTGCAGGACGCAGAGACCAACACCACTTTGGTCAGCCTGTATGAAGCGGTGACTACGGCTTCCACTGACGCAGAGAAAAATGATGCCCGGAATCGAATGGCCAATATCCTCCGAAATGAGATCGTTCTGTATGCCGATACCGGCAGCGGACTGCCTCAGAAAGTGACAGAGGCCACAGGATCTGTGGATAAAAACACAGCCGATTGGGTCATTGATTATCGGTATGCCGAGATCAAGCTGGAACAGGGAAAAACTGTGGTGACCTTCCCCACAAAGGACGACAAAACCCAGAGCGCATTGAACCTGAGAAGCGGCGCCACCTATTATTTTGAGGTCCAGGGCATTGCCGATACTTCGGAAACCAAAAATGTGATGGGTATTACCAAATTGCCTTCCTTTACCACCGTGTTTGCACAGGTCAACCTGTCTGCTGGCAGCAACACCGAAACGGAGATCGATACCGGCGACGGCGGCAGCAAACCGGAGCTGGATCTGTATTGGCGGATGGACCCGGTGTCCACAGACAAGGTGGAGGATGGTATTCGCTGGGATATGATCCTTTGGTCGGATACCACTGTGGAATTTGATTTGTATCAAAGAACCGGTGGTAGCGGGACCTGGAAAAAGGTGAATCAGAAAGACACCATTACCATCACCATCGACAGCAACACCAAGCGCAGCGGCGCCAGTATGCAGATGGATGCCCGGGATCCCGAGGCGACGACGCCCACATTCCCGCAGTTGAATGAAGTGAAGGAAGGCACGGTTTATGAATATGCTGTTCACTTCATCAAAGTCAATGGCGAAGGGGATCGGAAAACCTGGAATGGCACGGTACAGATGGATGTAAACGCCATTGCAGGCAGCAATGATAATCTGGCCCGCATGGGTGTGGGCGGCTGGGAGGAAAGCTGGAACAATCTAGTTGGGAAAGACCTGACCAACATCGGTGTTCCTTCCACTTTGACCCTGTATAAGCCTTTCCGGGATCAGACAGCTCCTCACTTCATTGGTGACCGGCCTACATTTACCCCTGGTGATTCGGTGGTGCGCATGGATCTGATGTTGGATCGGGTGGGCACGATCTACTGGGTGGTGGCCAAGCGAGGCGATGTAAGCACCATCGGCACCAAAGGGGAGGATTATAGCCCCAGCGGATCGGATTTGAAGGATTACAAGGAATTGCCCCAGTCCGGTTTGGATGACGGAATCGAAAACGATGGGACAGATCATTTCATAGCACCAGTATCCACGCCTTCTTACAACACAATTGTGGATGCAGGGCGGTATTTGGTCAGTGAGGATGTGGAATATGGCTCCCTCACCTGCGGCGCCAGTGTTCAGACGGTAACGGTGCAGGATCTGGTACCCAACCAGGACTATGTGGTCTACTTCGTCATCAAAGGCACTTCTCAGGTGTATTCTCCGGTGTATTGCTATCGGTTTACCACCGGTGATGTGGTGAAGCCTTATATCATCATGCAGGAGCTGAGCCCCAGTGTGGGTTTCACCACTTCGGAAGATGCGGATTTGAACTATGTGCTCTTTGCAGGTACGGAGCTCCCCGATATCTTCAATAAAAAATTCCAACAGTATGTGGATAGCAGTAAGCTGGAGGAATTTAAGACGGCAGCTGGCAATGAGGCAGACACAATGACTGTACTGGGGGCGATCATGCGCACCGGTACAGGCGGGTATTCCTGGTTTGACTTGTATGCAGAGCCGCCGGCAAAGGAAGGCGAAGGAAAGAAAATTCGAGACACCATAGAGCAAATTGTTCTTCGTGGTCAGGGAGATGGCGGTTCCCCTGGCGCGACCGGCAATACCACAACCAAAGCAGACAAGGAATTTACCCAGGATTTCACAAAAGACATGGACCCCCAAAGCGCCACCAATTATTATTGCATTGCGGTGGCAAAGAATGTATTGGGTGGAGAATACGCTTTTAAAGCGGTATCCAATGTGCATATCCCAGATAAAACACCTCCTGTTCTGTATGCTCCCGGTGCCAACGGCGTAAAGAAGAGTGACGGAACTTTTACAGGCAGCCTGACGCTGAATTTCTCCGAGAACCTGTATTGGATTCCGGAAAATGGCGATACACAGAAGATTTGCGCCATGCTGAACAAGAGCAAAACGGGAAGCGAATCAGATGCTGTTTTGGAAGATGACGGAACGGTTACTCCGGGCAAGAAGGTGCTCATTAAGCATATGGGCGGTAATGTGGATAAACTGCTCCCGGTTACCAACAGTTCCATCAGCAGTACCTTTACTTTCACATACTCCGGCGTCCGGGAAGGCGATACATTGACATTGTTCAGCGATGGATATATTGCAGATGCCAGTGGCAACAGTACAAAATCCAAAATCGTGCTGGAGTATCAGGCGAACAAAACCGGCTTGGACAATGTGGTCAGAGGCGGTTGGGTAATTGTTTCCTAGCAAACGAAGGACAAAAACAGTACACACCAGTGACCAAACGGCGGGGACAGCGCCCTGTCCCCGCCGTTTTATTCCGCAAGGAGGAGAATGGATGATGGTTGGAAAAAAGAATCTCCGCCAAAGGCTCACCGGCTTTTTGCTGGCCGCTTTGATGCTCTTTTCTCTCATGCCTCCGGCGATGGCTGAAGGAGAAGATGCCGGGGAGGAGCCGGGAACAGAGGAAGCCACATATACAGCCGCATTGAGCAATCAATCGCTTGCCATGAAAGTGGGAGAAACCAGCACACTGTCGATCACGGTAAATAAGAAAAATGCCGATGGTACAAGTGCCGCCATGGATTGGGATGCATTTCAGGAAGCCAAGGGCACAATCGCATGGGAAGTAAAAGCGGGGGATGAAAACCGTATCAAAGTGGAGCCAAAGGAAAACTCCTTTGATGCCACGGTGACAGCGGTAGGCGTGGGAGAGACCACCCAGGACAAAGAAGCAGTGGTGAGTGTGACGGTAAAGATGGGGGAACAACCTTCTTTGCCGGTGCTTTCTTGTAAGATCACCGTTTCTCCCTCCGATCCGGCGGGAGTGACGATCTCTCCGGCCACGGTAGAGGTGGCGCCGGGGAAAACGGCTACTTTACAAGCAGCTGTATCTCCTTCCACTGCGCCGCAGGAAGTGACCTGGGCCATATTGGATAAATCTGTGGCTTCCATCAGCAGTGATAAGCTGACCACGGTGGTCACTGGTATCAATGCGGGCAAAACTCAGATCACAGCTACCTCAGCGACACAAGTCGCTTACGCCACCGTCGTTGTCCAGGGTATTGTGCTCAAAGATAGTGCCATCACCCTTTTTGAAGGGGAAAACTACACCCTGGGGTATGAGATTTTCGGTGATCAGCTGGGCAGTAATGTGGAATGGACCAGCAGCAATACCGATGTGGTGGCGGTGAGCAACGGGTATCTTATGCCGAAAAAAGAAGGCGAAAGCACCATCACAGCGAAGGTGGTGGGCGCTACTTACACCGATACCTGCACAGTCATCGTCAAGCGGAACACCGCTCAGGTGATCTCCCGGTCGGTGGAGGCCGGACAGCCTTTGGACTTTTCCCAGGTGGAGTCGGCCATCAGCACCCAGTGCCAAAATGTGCTGGGCCGGTCCCTCAGCTATGTCAGCGGCCTGACAGTGGGCACTCGCCAGGGGACATTGTATTACCGTTATCAAAATGAGGGGGATACCGGCTTTGGCGTAGGCACCGGAGAAAGATATTACCTTTCTCCCTCGTTGGGGCAGATGGGGCTGTCCGATGTGACCTTTGTGCCCAAGGACGATTTCAGCGGCACAGCTGTGATCAACTATACCGGCTATGCCGATGGAAGCACTTTTTTCCAAGGGACCATTGAAGTGCAGGTGGGAGAATGGGAGGAAATCTATTATTCCACCAAGGGAAATCAACCGGTGCAGTTTGTCGCCGACGATTTTAACCGCCTGTGCAAAGTCTATACAGGGCGGGATCTGGACAGCGTGGTTTTCTCTCAGCCGGACAATCAGGCCGGTGCGCTGTATTACCAGTATATCTCCGCACAGCAGCCGGGAACCAAGGTGGATTCTGCAAAGCAGTACCGGCGCAACGGTACGCCCAGTCTGTCCAATGTATACTTTGTGCCTGGCGGCAATTATCAGGGGGAAGTGATCGTCCCCTATACGGCCTATGATGTGAACGGCAGTTCCTTCCGGGGCCGGGTGAAGATCAAGATCAATGCCGCCGACTTGCAGGGGGATCTGAACTATTCCATCTCCCAGGGCGGGAAGCTTACGCTCTCCGACACCGATTTTAACAACCTGTCCCGACAAGTCACCGGATACTCTCTGGACTATGTGCGCTTTACATTGCCTGCTTCTTCTGTGGGCACATTGTACTATAATTACACTTCCAGCGGTTCCTATGACAGCCGTGTCACTGCGGGCAATAATTATTACCGTACCTCTTCTCCCTATCTGCGCCGGGTGACCTTTGTGGCAAACAGCAGCTACTGGGGGACAGCGGCTGTGGAATTTACCGCTTGGGATATCAATGGCAACCAGTTCACCGGCAAAGTGGAGATCGCCGTGGGAAAGATCGGCCGTGGCAGTGTGCGTTATTCGGCGTACAGCAACGGCAGAGTGACCTTTGATGACGAGGATTTCAACAGTGTCTGCAAGGAGATCACCGGCGGCACCCTGAGCTATGTGCGCTTCGAGCTGCCTTCCTCTTCCGAAGCTACGCTGTATTACAACTACACCTCCAGCGGCTCCTATGACAGCAAGGTGTCCTCCAGCAAAAATTATTACCGTTCCTCCTCGCCCTATTTGGATCGGGTGACTTTTGTGCCCAAGAGCGGCTTTGTCGGCACGGTGTCCATTCCCTACACCGCCTGGAATACCGCCGGGGTGAAGATGGAAGGCACGGTGGAGATCGGGGTGGAGACCGGCAGCAGTCAGGTGAATTATCAGGTGACCAGCGGCGGCGGAGTGATCTTTGACGATACCGATTTCAATCAGATCTCTCAGTATATGACCGGCCGGAATCTGAATTATGTGCGCTTTACGCTGCCCTCCTCTTCGTCGGGCACGCTGTATTATCAGAGCAGCAGTTCCAGCTCCAACAAGGTGTCCTCCTATACCAATTACTATTTCACTCAAAGTCCTTACCTGGAAAAGGTGCGCTTTGAGGCCAATAAGAATTTTTCCGGCACAGTGACCATTCCCTTTACTGGGTGGAGCACCGGCGGGGACAAATTCGAAGGCCAGGTGCGGATTTTGGTGGCGTCTCCGGCGTCTCCCACGGTGATTTCCTATACCACCAGCGGGGGAACAGTTTCCTTCCGGGCTGATGATTTTGTCCGGGCCTGCCAGGATCGGGGATTGGGCAGTTTGGTCTCGGTCACCTTTGCCAGTCCCTCCAGCGATGGCGGACGGCTTTACTATCGTTATGAAGGGCTGGGCAGTTCTTCCAGCCAGGTGCAGGAAGATACGGTGTATTATCCCTCCTCCAGCCCCTCCATTTCAGAAGTGACCTTTGTAGCCAGATCGGGCTTCCAAGGCACCACTTTGCTCACCTATCTGGGGAAGGACAGCCTGGGGAATATCTACCAGGGTCAGATCCGCATCACAGTGCCGGCAACCAGCGGGTCCCGGTATTTTACCGATATGGACGACTATGCCTGGGCTGTGGGAGCGGTGGACAGCCTGTTCCAGGATGGCATCGTCACCGGCGTAGGCAATGGCACTTACCGGCCGGCAGGCCAGATCACCCGGGGAGATTTCATGCTCATGCTCTATCGGGCGTTCCCTCTGCCTGCGGTGGAAGGGGATGGCTTCTATGATGTGCCCCAGGACAGCTATTATGGCCGGGCCATTCGTGTGGCTCAGGGAGTGGGGATTGCCACCGGTTATCCCGATGGCGGTTTTCATCCCAAGGATCCGATCACCCGTCAGGATGCCATGGTACTGTTGAAGCGGACCATGCAGGCTGTGGGCTGGAGTCTGGGAAGCGGAGATCAAAGCCTCCTCGACGGTTTCCGGGATGGAGCCCAGGTGTCTGCTTATGCAAAGGACGCCATGGCCACCATGGTGTATTACGGCATCATCACCGGCACACCTCAGGGGATGCTGAATCCCCGCTCCAACATGACCCGGGCCGAAATGGCCGTGGTGCTGGAGAGAGCACTTACATTGTAAGGACTCCTATAAAAACTAGCGTAGCCGCCCGTTTTCCTGGAAAGCGGGCGGCTTTTTGAGCGATTTGGTTCTTTTTTTATGGGGAAAAAGAATAGAATCATATGGAAATACAGGGGCGAAAGGCTGAAAATGGAAAGTAAAAAAAATTACATTTTAAAAGGGAACACCTTGAAAAACGACGATATATGCAGTAAAATAAGAACTACAATGAGAAATTTATCAATTAAAGGGCAATATGGTGTTTTTTATGCACTGTATTGAATTTTTTTTGTTGACATTGTCGAATCGTGAAGAATAAAAAACTCATCAGATGCAGGGAGGCGACATAAAAATGGGATTGTTGGAGAGCAATTCAGCATTGATGCTGCAGCGGTCCATGAATTTTTTGTGGACGAAGCAATCGTGCATTTTGGATAATATTGCAAATGCCGAAACCCCCAACTACAAAACAAAATATGCAACCTTTGAAGAATCACTGGATCATGCCATTCGTCAGGCAGCCGGAGAAAAGCAGACCAAAAATGCTGCATTTCGTGAGGCCATTGAGGATTCCCAGCTGGAAGTCCATCAGGCCCAGGAAAGTACGCGGATGGATGACAATGGCGTCAATATCACAGAGCAGGCAATCGAACTGGCACGCAATGGCTATCAGCTGCAATATGTGATGGACTCTATTTCCAGTGATTTTTCTATTCTGCGCACGGCGATCCGGGGATAAGGAGGCTTTCCAATGGCTTTTTTGAGTTCGATGAATGTGGTGGGCTCTGGACTGACGGCTCAGCAGCTGCGCCTGGATGTGGTGTCGGAGAACATCACCAATATGAATACCACCCGCACCGAAGGGGGCGGCCCTTACCGGCGTAAGGTGGTAGTGCTGGAGTCTCAAAGCAATCAGACTGCCTTTCAGGCCGCTTTGGAGCGGGCGCGGGGAAACCAGCCCCAGCAGCAGGGCGGTGTGCGGGTGGCCGAAATTGCAGAAGATCCTTCCGATTTTAAGTTGGTCTATGACCCCACGCATCCCGATGCCAACGATCAAGGATATGTGGAAATGCCCAATGTGGACCTGGTGAAAGAGATCGCCGATGCCATGGCGGCAAACCAGGCTTATTCAGCCAATGTGACTGCCTTTAATGTGCTGAAGCAGGTGGCGGCCAAGGGGCTGGAGATCGGAAAATAAGTAAAATAGTAAAAGAAACTCTCGATGGAGATGGGAAACATGAATGAAATACAGACCATGAGCCCGATCCTTCCGCTGTGGGGAGAAGTGTCTGAGAAAAAGACCGGTTCCGCCAGCGAAAGCCAAGGGCCTTCTTTGCCTTTTGCCGATGTGTTCCGCCAGGCGGTGGACAATGTGAAGGAAACCGATGCGGCGAAAAACGAGGCCCAGTATCTGCTGGCCACTGGACAGCTGGACAACCCGGCTGAGCTGACCATTGCTCAGACACAGGCCGCCATGTCGGTGGAGCTGCTGGTGCAGCTGCGCAACAAAGCGCTGGATGCATACAGCGAGCTGATGCGCATCAGCATGTAACAGCGTAATTTTATCCCGGAGCGGAGGCAAAGGCTGTGCAAGAAAAAATCAAAAGCTTTTTGGAAAAAGGAAAACAGCGCTGGACAAGCGCCGGGAAAAAGGTCAAAATCCTGCTGGTGGCGGCGCTTATTGCATTGGTGGCCGCCATCGCGGTTGTGGTGGTGCTCAGCCAGAACAAGACCTATGTCACGCTGTTTACCGAACTGAATCAAAGCGATATGAGCGACATCGTGACCTATCTGTCGGACAACGGTGTCACCGATTATCAAATCAAAGATGACAGCACCATCCTGGTGCCGGAAGAGCAGGAAGAAAGCCTGAAAGCCCAGCTGCTGATGCAGGGCTATCCCAATTCGGGCTTTGCCTATTCCACCTATTTTGACCATGTGGGAAGCCTGACCACCGAAGCCGAGCGGAACCAGCTGATTCTCTATGAATTGCAGGACCGGACCGCGGCGGTCATCCGCAGCATGGAAGGGGTCAAGGACGCCACTGTGCAGTTCACCCCCGGCGAAGACCGCACTTATGTGCTGGACAGCGGCAATATGGTGGAGGCTTCGGCCTATGCCAAGATCACCATGAAGGATGGCGAGACGGTGAGCGACACACTGGCCACCGGCATCCGCAATCTGCTGACCCGCTCACTCCAGGGGCTCAGCGTGGAAAATGTGGTGATCGTGGATTCCTACGGCAACACCTATTCCGGTGAGGATGGTTTGAAGGATACCAAGGACACTTCGGCCCTCAAGATGCAGCTGGAGCAGCAGGTGAACAACCGGGTTCGCACTCAGGTGATGCAGGTGCTCGCCCCGCTGTATGGACCGGAGAATGTGCAGGTCAGCGTCAGCAGTGTGGTGGATGTGGACCGCACTTATACTGATTCTGTGGACTACACCACTGAGGATTGGGCCAAGGACGGCAGCACCGATGGGGAAGGTATCATCGGTTCCAAGGTCTACGATATGCAGGTGGCCGTGGGAGAAGGCGAGACGGCCGGCGGTGCGGCGGGCACCACAACCAATGCGGATGTGCCCACCTATCCCGAAGATGAAAACGATGTGCAGGAAGGCCAGGATATCCTGGGCTCCAGTGGTGAGAAAAATTATCTGGTGGATACCGACAAGAAGCAGATCGAGCATGTGGCGGGTACTGTGAGCGATCTGATGGTGTCGGTGAGCATCAACGAGACCACCGCAGGGGATGTGGACGAAACCACTCTGTATCCCCATATCGCCCGGGCCGCAGGCATCGGGGAAGATGTGCAGCAGGACAAAATCCATGTGATGGTGGCTCCCTTCTATGAGGAAACGGTTTCCCAGCCGGCTCAGGAAGGCCTGCAGGTGGAAATGTGGATGATCTATGCCGCTTTGGGCGGTGCAGGCTTGTTTGTGGTGCTGCTGATTGTGGTGCTGCTTCTGGCCAAGCGGCGGAAAAAGAAGAAGGCCGAAGCCGAGGCTCAGTTGGCCTTGGCGGAAGCTGCGCTCCAGACGCCGGTTCCTGCCGCCGAGGGAGCGGATATCATGGAGATGCAAACGGAAAAGAGCGTAGAATTGCGCCAGGATGTGCGTAAATTTGCCGAAGACAATCCGGAAATCGCAGCTCAGATGGTGAAAGCCTGGCTGAAGGAAGGAGATGGAGCAGAATGAGTGAAGGCGCCGCAACGGCAAAAAGCTCCCATGGGCAGCAACTGACAAGGCAGCAGAAAGCTGCGGCGGTGATCGTTTCCCTGGGAACGGAAAAAGCCTCTCAGCTCTATCAATATATGGACCCGGAGGATGTGGAGCAGATCACTCTGGAGGTGGCCCGCCTGGGCTATCTGGACTCGGAAACCACCGAGGATGTGCTCAATGAATATTATCAGATGTGCCTGACCAACAAGGCGGTGACCGAAGGCGGGTTGGAATACGCCCGGGCGGTGCTGGAAAAGGCCTATGGCCCCCAAGCAGCCGACAGCCTGTTGGAAAAGGTGACAAAGTCTTTGAAAAACAGGGAGTTCTCCTTCCTCAACAAGGCCGATGAGAAATCCCTCTATGCCGCCTTGCAGCACGAGCGGCCTCAGACCATCGCCCTGGTGCTCTCCTATGTGGACCCGGAAAAATCGGCGGCGGTCATCGAGGAGCTGGACCCCCAGTGCCAGATGAAGGTGGTGGAGAACATCGCCAACATGGAAAGCGCCTCTCCGGCGGCGGTAAAGATCATCGAAGCCGAGATGGAGAAGAAGTTCACAAACCTGATGGCCACCAACAATGTGAAGGTGGGCGGCGTGGATTATGTGGCAAAGATTATGAACAATCTGGACAGATCCAGCGAAAAGAGTATTTTCGACCGTTTGTCGGAGCACAATGGACAGCTGGTGGAGGAGATCCGCAAGCGGATGTTCGTCTTCGAAGACATCATCACCATGGACGACCGCTCGGTGCAGCGCTTCATCCGGGATTGCGATCCCCGGGATGTGGTGCTGGCCCTCAAGGGCAGCAACAGCGAGGTGGCCAGCAAGATCTTCAGCAATATGTCCACCCGTATGGCTCAGAGCATCCGGGACGACCTGGAGATCACCACCAATGTGCGTATCCGGGATGTGGAAGAGGCCCAGCAGCGTATTGTGGCCATCATCCGCAGCCTGGAGGAGCGCAACGAGCTGATCATCATCAAGGGCGGAAAGGACGATATCATTGCCTAACATTTTCAAAAGCTTCCTCAAGCCCGCTGTGGATCAGTATGTGTTCAAAGATGTGGACGATATCATCATAGAACCCCCGCCTCCTCCGCCGGAGGAAAACCCTCCGGAACCTTCCAGGGAGCTGACCCCGGAGGAAAGCGAGGAAAAAGCCAACGCCGACAGCGTCATCAGTTTTGCCAAGGTGCAGGCCGATGAGATTCTGGCTGATGCCCGCCGTCAGGCGGAGGAACTTTTGGAGCAGCAGCGTCAGAAGGGAGAAGAGGCGGCAGAGCAGGCCCGGCAGGAGGCCCAGAGCGAAGGCTATCGCCAGGGCTATGCCGAAGGATTGCGCCAGGCCCAGGTGGAAGGAGCGGCCCATCTTCAGCAAGAGCTGGAGAACCAGGCCGCCCGGATCAACGCTTTTTTGCAGGATGCCACAAGGGCTCGGGAAAATATGCTCATCGACACCCGCCGCGAGCTGGAAGAGCTGTGTTTGACCATTGCAGAAAAGGTCATCCATGTGAGCCTGAAAAGCAGCCGGGGGGTCATTGCCCGGATGATCCAGACGGCTACCGAAAAGCTGAAAAGGCGGGAATGGGTGCATATCTATGTAGGGGGCGTGGGAGCCAAAGAACTGGCTCAGATCACCCCGGAGCTGACAGGGGCGTTGTCCGGGCTTTCGGAGCACATCAAAATCGTGCCCATGCCCGAAGATGAATTGGGTACCTGCATTGTGGAGATGCCCGATTCCATCATCGATGCCAGCGCCTCCACCCAGTTGCAGAACATACGGGAGATCCTGGGCGAAAATTAACCGGCCATAGGGAGGTGGACAGGATGTTTGAAGAGGCGATCAAACAGATCAAAGAAGCCGAAACGGTGAGTTACACCGGAAAGATCGAAAACATCGTGGGAATGTCCATCGAAGCCTCCGGCGGCCGGGCCGCTGTGGGGGATATCTGCCAGATCTATAATGGCAGCGCCGGTGGCCAGGTGATGGCCCAGGTGGTGGGCTTTAAAAACGACCGGATTCTCCTGATGCCCTATTCCGACATGAGCGGCATCTCGGCGGGAAACTTTGTCCGCAACACCGGCCGGCAGTTGAGCCTGATGATGGGGCCTTTCCTCAAAGGGCGGGTTATCAACGCCCTGGGCCAGCCCATCGACGGCAAAGGTCCTTTCACCGGCGGCACCCTGTTCTGTGTGGAAAACAATCATTATGTCAACCCTATGGCCCGCCCGCCCATCCGGGAACGGATGGAGTTCGGTGTCAAGGCCATTGACAGTATGCTCACCATCGGCAAGGGCCAGCGTATCGGCATCTTTGCCGGTTCCGGCGTGGGCAAAAGTACCCTGATGGGTATGATCGCCAAAAATGTGAAGGCCGACATCAATGTGATCGCCCTGGTGGGCGAACGTGGCCGTGAAGTTTTGGAATTTATGCAGAAGGACCTGGGGGAAGAGGGCATGGCCCGCTCGGTTTTGGTGGTAGCCACTTCCGACCAGCCCGCCATGCTGCGCAAACAGTGCCCCTCGGTGGCTACCGGCATCGCCGAGTATTTCCGGGATCAGGGCCTGGATGTGCTTCTGATGATGGATTCCCTCACCCGTTTTGCCATGGCGCAGCGGGAAATCGGCCTGGCCGTGGGCGAGCCTCCGGTGTCCCGGGGCTATACCCCCTCCATTTATGCCGAACTTCCCAAGCTGCTGGAGCGCAGCGGCAACTTCCAGAAGGGTTCCATCACCGGCGTCTACACCGTTCTGGTGGAGGGTGACGACACCAATGAGCCTATTGCCGATACCGTCCGCGGTATTTTGGATGGACACATCGTTCTGTCACGGCGGTTGGCCAATAGCAGTCATTTTCCCGCCATTGACATCGGGGCCAGCATTTCCCGTCTGATGGCCGACATCGTTTCCGATGAACATAAGCAGCTGGCCTCGCGGATTCGGGATATCCTGGGAACTTATGAGAAAAATGCCGATCTGGTGTCCATTGGCGCCTATAAAGCAGGTACCAATCCCAAACTGGATATGGCTTTGAGTAAAATCGATGGCATTCAAAGCTTCTTGCGCCAAGGCGTGAACGAAGCGTTTACTTATGAAGAAGACCTGAACATGATGCGGAAGCTTTTGTAACGGAAAGGGGAAATGAAAGTGAAAAAATTTCAGTTTTCCCTGGAGAGCGTGCTGGGCTACAAACAGCAGGTGCTGGAGAGCCTTCAAAATGAGCACGCGATCCTGATCCAGAAGATGCGGCAGCAGGAAGAGCGGCTGCGCCAGATGGAAGAGAGCTACCGGGCGTGGAACGAGGAGTTCCGTCAGGCGGAAATGAAAGGCATCACGGTGGCTGAAGCTATGCGCTATGAAAGCGGTCTGCGTTTCTGGGAGAAGGAAATTGCCCAGCAGCGGCAGACTGTGCTTCAGTGCCAGCAGGAAGTGGAGCAGAAACGCCGCCAGGTGGTAGCCGCCCGCCAGGAGACCGCATCCCTGGAGAAGCTCCGGGAGAAAAAGCAGGAAGAATACCGCAAAGCGGTACAGAAAGGGGAAGAGTTGTTCATCGAAGAAGTGGTGGCCGCCCAAAAGGCCATGGCCGCCCTTTCCTGATGACAATCTTCCCATTGAAAGGAGGTGAGACGATATGAATATGAACGATACACAGTGGATCATGCAGCTGACCCAGGCCATCTATTCGGCTCAGCAGAGTACTGCGGCCCGGCCGGTGAAAGATACCGCTCAGGACAAGGAGAAAAGCGATTTCCAGAACCTGTTGGAAAACAAAAAGGCAGAGGGAAATCAGCAAACCCCTTCGGAAGCCCCCGCAGAAAACGGCGGAGAGCAGCTGGAGCAGGAGGCTGCTGTGCAAGGTGTCGCTGCCCAGGTTTTGCTGCCCTTTTTCCAGCAGATGCCGGTGATGCAGCCCCAGGTCCAGGGAGAAGGCACTCAGATGCCCATGGCAGAAGTGCTGCCGGTGGAGGCTGAAGCATTGCAGGGCGTAGAAATGGCCCAGCCGGTGCAGCAGGAGGCCAATCCAGTGCTGTCTGGGGAAGAAATGCCCGTCCTGGAGACACAGGGTGAGGAGATGGTCCAGGCCCAGCCGGTTGTATCTCAGACCGATGGCATGGCAGAGCAGCAGCCTGTGGAAATGGTGAGCACTCAGGAGACTGTGGAAGCTCCCAAGCAGGCGGAAAACAGCGATGCCCTGCTCCAGAATGGAGCTGGGGACACAAAGCCGGAGGATGACACCATTCTTCAGGCCCAGACAGGCAGCGTGGAACAGCCTTTGTTCCAGGAGACCCAGCAGATGCCCCAGAAAGTGGGACAGCCTGAAACACTGGATCTGGAAAGTCCGGATGTAGAAAATCAGCTGAACACCCGCATTACCAAGGCTTTGGAGCAGGATGTTCAGAAGATGGAATTGCAGCTGGAGCCGGAAGGGCTGGGAAAACTGGTGATCCAGATGGAAAAAAGCCCGGAGGGCGCTTTGCATGTGGTGCTTCAGGCCAGCAATGAAACAGCGTTGCAGATGCTGAAGGATCATTCCGATTCTTTGGGACTCATGCTGCAAAGCAGCCAGGCCGCTCCGGTGCGTCTGGAAGTGCAGCGCCAGGAAAACCCGGAACAGAATCCCTGGAATCAGCAGGAGCAAAACCAGAATCAGAACCAATCCCAGCAGCAACAGCAGCAGCGCCGTCAGGAAAACCGGCAGAGCGAGGATTTCCTCCAGAAACTCCGCCTGGGTCTGATGCCCTCTTGACAGCTTAGCAAGAAAGAAGGAACTTCATGAGCAATGATTTTATGCCTATGTCGCTGAACAGCCTGAATACGGCTTACAGCGCTAAGACCTCAAGTCCCTCCATTTCCGATCTGGAGAGACAGGGCATCAATGTGATCGAAGAAGGTGAAGACACCGGTCTGCAATTTGAGGATTTCCTCCAGCTGATGGTTCAGCAGCTGCAAAACCAGACCATGGACAACACCGCCGATACCAGCGAGATGCTCAATCAGCTGGTGCAGATGTCCACTGTGGAGATGCTCTCTACCGTCAAGGACGGCCTGGAAGCCTTGGTCAATGCCAGCACCCTCAACTATGCCGCATCCCTTGTAGGGAAAACGGTGACCGTGGGCCGGTTGGATGATGAAGGCAAGCTGGAAGAAGTGGTGGGCACCGTAACAGGTACCGGCACTTACCAGGGTATGGCTGTCATCTTCGTGGATGGAGAAATGTATGCTCTCAACGATATCATGGCCATTGGCGAACTGCCCGATCTGCCGGAAGAACCGGAAGAGCCGGGCGAAGGCGGAGATGAAAACGGCCAGGAAACCCAAAGCGTAGGCTAAGGGCAACTGGGAAAGGAGAATGGGTATGATCGAACGGGTTGGACAGCAGCCGCTTTCCACCGTGCATTCCCAGAGGCAACAAGGAACCTCGTCCCCAAGCGTATCCTTTGATGCCGCTTTGCGTCAGCAGATGCAGGTGCAGGAAGGCCAGGTGTCGTTTTCCAAACATGCGATGGCCCGGGCTGAAGAACGAGGCATCCAAGTGACAACCGATCTTTTGGAAAAGCTCCATGGTTCGGTGGAAAAGGCGCAGGCCAAGGGCGCCACCAATATCCTGGCCCTGGACAGCAGTTTGGCATTCATCATCAATGTGCCCAACAGCCGGGTGATCACCACCATGTCCCAGGATGAAATGAAAGAAAATATTTTTACCAATATCGACGGCGCCGTGATCCTGTAATACAGAAGGCAGGACCGACAGGATGCCTTGGGGATCAGTCCGAATGACTAATCCCCGGCACGGTTTGCCGCGACGCAAAAAAGGAGAGAATAGAAGCATGGCTTTGGCAGGCTCTATGAGCGCGGGTATCTCCGCAATGAAAGCCCATATGGATGCATTGACTGTGGTTGGCAACAATGTGGCCAATGTGAATACATATGGTTATAAACCGGGCAGAGTTACCTTTAAGGAGAGTATTTACTCCACCCAGGCCGCCGGTTCCGACGGCACAGAAACATTGGGCGGCACAAATCCCCGGCAGACGGGTTATGGCTGCAGCGTGGGCACCATTGATCTGGATATGTCCACTGTGAACATGGAAAGCACCGGCAATGCCCGTGACGCGGGTATCCAGGGAGATGGTTTCTTCCTCCTGGGCGATAAAAACGGTGTAGGCATGGGGCCCTATAATGGTCTGATGCTGTCCAAGGTGGGCGATTTCCGTGTGGACCCCAATGGATATATCACCGATGGCTATGGTAACATCGTCTATGGCTTTGCCACCTGCAGCGCCACAGTGGACGACGCCACAGGTGCTGTAAACAAAGATGCAGCTCCTGGTATCAGCGGCGAAGCCATCAGCACACAGCTGGTTCCCCTGCGTCTGCCTTTGGCCGCACAGGAGGCAGATGCTCCCACAGGAGCTAAGGTGGGCGACGCCATCTTCCCTGGAGCCGCAGCAGGAGTGGAAAATAACTACGAGGGTTATGAAAACAATCCTCCCATCAGCTATAACAGCCTGAGCATCGGTGCAGACGGCAAGATCACCTGCAACAACGATAAAACGGGTGATCCGGTCGTTATCGGCTATATTGCCTTGGCTACAGTGACCAATCCCAGCGGTCTGACCCATACCGAAGGCCCCTACTATAAGGCCATGGAAGGCTCTGGCGATATGAGCGTTTTTGCTCCTAACGGTTCTCTGGCTGGACAGTATCTGAACAATGTGCCAGCCGGCGATGCGGCTGCCACTATGGAAAATTTGCTGGGTGAGGGCGGCCCTGCGCTGCTGCCCGGCTTCCTGGAAGCTTCGGGTACCGATCTGGCTTCCGAGTTTTCCAACATGATCATTTATCAGAGAGGCTACCAGGCCAACACCCGCATCGTCACCGTCACCGACACGATGCTGGAAGAACTGGTGAACATGAAGCGGTAAAAAGCCGTAAATAATTATTCCCATTGATCGTTTCCGCCGGGCCGGAGAGCCGGCCCGGCGAAAAAAAGAGAAGCAGGAGGGAACATCCTATGATCCCATTGCAGAAAATGAATGGTGAGCATTTTTTACTCAATCACAATCAGATCGAACACATTGAATTGATCCCCGAAAGCAAAATTGTGATGATGAACCATGATTATTATATCGTGCAGGATTCAGTGGAAGATATCATTCGGAAAATCATGGATTATAATGCGAAAATAATGGACATTCACCGGGAGATCTCGGTGGAAGCGCCACGGAGATAAGCTGGCCAAAAGGCAGGAAGAAGGGAATTTGACATGAATATAGTCTATCTGATCGGCATGCTGCTGGCCATTTTCTTCGTATTGTTTGGCATTACGGTGGATTTCAATGCCGCCCAGTGGCTGAATTTGAATGATTTGAAGCTGTTTTTGGACCCGGCCAGTGCGCTGATCGTTATCGGCGGCACCTTGGCTGTGGTGGTGGCCTGCTATCCCAAGCAGGTGAAATCCATCCCCAAGCACTTCAAAATCATGCTGCGAACCAAAACATTTGATCCAGAGCAAAATATTGAGCAGCTAATCGAGCTGGCTCAGATCGCCCGGAAAAATGGTCTTTTGGCTCTGGAGGAAAAAGCCAACGAGCAGACCGATCCCTTCTTTAAACAGGCCATTATGCTCATTGTGGATGCCACCGATCCCGATCGGGTGAAAAGCATCCTGACAAATGACATCGAGCAGACTTCGGAGCGGCACCAGGAAGTCATTGCCATGTATGAGCGAGGTTCCAATGCCGCACCGGCTTTTGGTATGATCGGTACATTGATCGGTTTGATTAAAATGCTGTATGGACTGGAAGAAAGTGATATGGGCTCGATCGGCCCGGACATGGGCGTGGCGTTGATCACTACTTTCTATGGTTCTATGCTAGCCCATGTAATCTTTAACCCCATTGCCGCAAACCTGGCTGCCCGGGACGAGGAAGAGATCGTCTGCCGGGAGATCATTCTGGAAGGCATCATGGCCATCCAGTCCGGTGAAAATCCCAAGTTTCTGCGGGAGCGTTTGCTGACCTTTATGCAGCAGAAACAGCGGGACAAAGAAGGCGGCAGACAGCGGGAAGAAGAATAGCCGCATTTTTGAAAATGCGTACCCAGGAAGAGGGAGCCAATGATGAAAAAGAAAAAAAGCGGCGGCGGCGGCGCAAACTGGATGGATACCTATGGCGATATGGTCACGCTGCTCCTTTGCTTTTTTGTAATGCTGTATTCCATGTCCAATATGGATAAAGATAAATGGATCGCTTTGGTGCAGTCCATCAACCCCAACGCCGTCACCCAGGCGGAACAAGGTTCCTCCAGCAACACGGCCAACACCCAGGGCATGACTCAGGAAGAGGTGGACGCCAACATGGAAGAGATCTATCAGGCGTTGACGCAATATGTGCAGACGGCCGGTCTGACCGATCTGGTCAGCGTCAGCAAAGGCAGCGGGTATGTGTTCGTGTCCTTTGATGATGCGGTCTTTTTCGACGGCAACAGCTATGAGCTGCGGGATGAAGGCAAGGTTGTGCTGGACGAAGTGGCAAAGCCCTTGGCGGAAGCCAGCCAGTCCATCAATGAGGTGCGGGTGCTGGGACATACGGCCCAGGCCGATCCCAACCGGCAGAACTATGTGGATTATGACCGGTTCCTGGCCTCCAACCGGGCCACGGTGGTGACCATTTATCTTCAGGAAAAGAATGTGATCGATCCGGCTCGGCTGATCAGCGTAGGGTACGGGCAATGGCGGCCGGTCTTCAGCAACGACACCCCGGAGGGACAGTCACGCAACCGACGGGTGGAGCTGGTCATCAGCGGTTTGGATCTGGAAAGTGAAGAAGGAGACAGCGTCAGCCGGTATTATACCATGCGGGATGGCGCAAGCCAGCAGGAACAAACCACTGAGCAAGATGATACAGAATAACCAGGAGCGTGTACCACAATAAACCAGCAGGCTCCCCCCAGGAGGTGCGAAGATGGCAGAAGTTCTGTCACAAAGCCAAATTGATGCATTGCTCAACGCCGCACGCAGCGGCGAAATGGATCTAACGGCGTCAAACGAAAAACCCGCCGAGAAAAAATATCGGAAATACGATTTTTACAGCCCACGAAAGTTTACCAAAGACCGGCTGAAAATGCTCAGCGGCATCTTTGAAAATTATACACGGATCATCAATTCCCGGATCAACGGCCTTTTGCATACCACCTGCGATATTCAGGTGGAGTCGGTGGAAGAGCAGCGTTACTATGAATTTTCCAACGCCTTGTCGGAAGGGGATGTGCTCTCTCTGGCCAGCGTGACCATCGATGGGGAAGAGCCAATGGAATCCCCGCCCATCCTTTTCCATTTCACCACCACTTTGATGCTCAGCATGATGGACCGGCTGATGGGTGGCAATGGCGATCTGGGCGGCAAGATATCCAGCGGATACAGCATGACCAACCTGGAATTGCGGCTTTATGAGAGTATGGTGAAGGATATGATCCAGGCTCTGGGCGGCAGCTGGGAAAACTACATTGATCTGGAGTTCCAATTCCGCCGCTCGGAATCAAATCCCACCTTGGTGCAGCTGATCGGTTTGGATGAAACGGTGGTGATTGTGGGCATCAGTATCAGTTTTTCCAATATCACCGGGCAGATGAACATTTGCCTGCCAGGGATGACCCTCACCAACATCTTTACCAAGATCGCTTCCATCAATCAGGCCGGCCGCAGCGGCAGAGAAGACAACGCCGATGAGATCATGGATATCCTCCGCACCTCCGACCTGGAGATTGTGGCCGAATTGGGTAAGACTACATTGCAGTTGCAGGATATTTACTATCTCCATGTAGGTGATGTAATTGATTTAGGCCATAGCGCCCAGGAGCCGGTGCGGCTCTATGTGGAAGGGCAGCCATGGTTCAGTGGAAAAATGGGTCTGCAAAACAACAATGTGGCCATCAAGGTGTTGGACACCTATGACAATCAGGGAAGAAGGGAAAAATAAGGGCTATGGAGCAAAAAGTGTTTAACGCCATGGAGCTGGATGCCATTGGCGAAGTGATGAATATCAGTTTGGGTTCCTCAGCCACGGCGGTATCCAATCTGTTGGATCACCGGGTGGATATCACCACTCCGTCGGTATCGGTGGTGCCGGTGGAGGAATTCAGCATTGGTGATCTGGAACCAGCCATCGCCATTGAGATCAAATATGTATCCGGCCTGGAAGGCAGCAATATTATGCTGCTGAAGCGGGACGATGTGAAAGTGATCGTGGATATCCTCATGGGTGCCGAAACACCGGAGGAGGAATTTGAACTCAATGAGTTGACAGTCAGTGCCGTCTGCGAGGTTATGAACCAGATGATGGGTGCAGCGTCCACAGCGCTGTCCGATTTTCTGGGACGCTCGGTAAATATCTCTACCCCCCAGTCCTTTACCCTGGATGATATCAAGCAATTCAAAGAGGATCATTTCCAGACATCCGATGGGATGCTGGTGGTCGTCCGGTTCACATTGAGCATTGAAAAGATGCTGAACAGTGAGTTCGTCAATGTGATGTCGGTGGATCTGGCCAGGGAGCTGCTGGGTGGCTTTGGCATGGATATTGGCAGTTTGTCCAGCGAACCGGTGCCAGCTGCGGAACCGGCTCCTGCCCCGGCGGCATCTTCCGGCGACAGCGGAAAGATGAGCCAGGAGGAGATCGAGCGTCTGATGGGCGGCATGAGTGCCCCGGCTCCCACGCCGGCAGCTCCGGCGCAGCCTCAGATGCAGCAGCCGGCGATGCAGGCGCAACCCATGCAGGGCATGATGCCCCAGCAGATGCCCATGGGATATCCTGGAGCCATGCCGGGGATGATGCCTCAGCAGATGCCGATGCAGCAACCCATGTATTATCAGCCGGACCCCAAGGTGGTCAATGCAAAGCCGTTGTCTTTGCCCACTTTGGATCTTTCCAAAGAGCTGGGAGAAGAGCAGGCACAGAACCTGGAACTGATCATGTCGGTGCCCTTGGAGGTATCGGTGGAGATCGGCCGGACCCGCCGGAAGGTGGAAGATGTGCTCACATTCTCCAAAGGGTCGCTGGTGGTGCTGGATAAGCTGGCAGGCGACCAGGTGGACCTGTTTGTCAACGGGCTGTGCGTGGCCCGGGGCGATGTGGTGGTGATCGACGACAATTTCGGCGTGCGCATCACCGAAGTGTTGAAACAGCCGGGCCTGATGGATCTGGCGAAAAAACTGTAAGAGATCCAAGCAAAAAAACGACATAGAAAAGGATGGGAAAAATGGCCAAGATTCTGATTGTGGACGATGCCGCTTTTATGCGCAAGGTGATCCGGGATATGCTGGCGAAGAACGGTTTTGACGATGTGACCGAAGCGGTGGACGGAAAGGATGCCGTGGAGAAGTATTTTGAGATCAAGCCCAATCTGGTGCTGATGGATATCACCATGCCCAACATGGACGGCTTGGAGGCGCTGAAAGCCATTCGCTCCAAGGACGACAAGGCCAATGTGGTCATGTGTTCTGCCATGGGCCAGGAGGCCATGGTGGTGGAGGCCGTGCAGGCCGGTATCAAGGACTTTATCGTCAAGCCCTTCAAGGAGGACCGGCTGATGAAGGCGGTCAACACCATTCTGGGCAACGGCTGATTTTATGCTGCAGCAGATTTTGGGATTGCTCTGGTCTTTGGTGATGATCGGAGCGATCCTGGTGCTGGCTTATCTGTGTACCCGCTTTGTGGCGTCCCGGGGAGTGGGGGAGCGGTTTTACCGGGGCAATCTGATCACGGTGCTGGAAAGAGTGCCGGTGGGAAGAGACCAGAAGCTTCTTCTGGTCAAGTTGGGGGAAGAATATTATTTCCTGGGGGCCGGGCCCTCAGGCATCACCTGCCTGGGAAAAGTTCCAAAGCAGACGGTGGAAGATTGGGAAAAGGCAAAAAAAGATCAGCCGGCGCCCATGTCTTTCCGTCAGTCGCTGGAGCAGGTGATCAAGCAGCGGAAGGACAAGGGAGGGCACTAGGGCGTGGACGCTTTGATCAATGTAAACGGCGAGCAGGTGCAGGCCCTTCAGATCCTCTTTATAACCACTCTGCTCACCCTCTTGCCCTCCATGGTCATTATGATGACCTCCTTTACCCGGTATGTGATCTCGTTTTCCTTTCTGCGTTCGGCCATGGGCCTGCAGCAAAATCCGCCCAATATGGTGCTGGTGGGAATGGCGTTGTTTTTGACCCTGTTCACCATGTCCCCTGTGGTGGATGAGATCAATGAACAGGCTTATAAGCCCTATTCCGCCGGGGAGATCACCCAGGAGGAATTTCTCCAGCGGGCGGAAAAGCCCCTGAAGGAGTTTATGGCCAGACAGACGGAAAACAGTTCTCTGGAGCTGTTCTGCGATCTGGCCCAGGTGGAAGCGCCGGAGGAGGAAAGCCAGATCGATGAGCTGCCTCTGCGGCTTCTGGTGCCCGCCTTTGTCACCAGCGAGCTGAAGCGGGCTTTTATGATTGGTTTTTATCTGTATCTGCCCTTTGTGCTCATTGATGTGGTGGTGGCCTCCACCCTCATGTCCATGGGTATGATCATGCTGCCGCCTTCCATGATCTCCATGCCCTTCAAGCTCTTGCTTTTCATCTCGCTCAACGGTTGGGAACTGCTGTTTTCCACCCTGGTGCGAGGATTCAATTAGGGCCTATGGCAGCAATCAAACCGGAAGGAGGGTGAGGCATGGAAGTGGCAGATATCCTGCGGGAAGGGATCGGCGTGGCGCTGAAAATCGGCGGCCCGCTGCTGATTTTGAGCATGGCCGTGGGCATTCTGGTGGCCATTTTCCAGGCGGTCACCCAGATCCACGAACAGTCCCTTTCCTTTATTTTAAAACTGATCGTGGTGGTGCTGGTGCTGCTGGTAGGCGGCGGATGGATGCTGGAGAACCTTTTGGAGTTTTCCCGGTATTTGTTCACGCTGATGTAAGGGCGGAACTATGATAGATTGGCAACAACTTTTCCTCTTTGAACTGATCCTCATGCGCATGAGCGGGTTTATCCTCTTTAACCCCTTGCTGGGGAGAAACAACCTGCCGGGCACAGTGAAGGCCGGGTTCATTATGGTGCTTTCGGTGAGCGTTTTCGGTTTGGAGCCTGCTTTGACCGTGGAAGCACCCAGCAATATCATCGTCTTTGCCCTGATGATGTGCAAGGAACTGGGCGTAGGATTTGTGCTGGGGTTTGTGATGCGGCTGTTTTTCATGGTGGTCCAGGTGGGAGGCGAGATCATCGACACTCAGATGGGCATGACCATGGCGCAGATCTATGACGCGGGAAACCAGTCCAACATGACGGTGAGCGCGTCGCTGCTCAACATTCTGCTGGTGCTCAATTTCTTTGGGGAAAACGGCCACTACACCCTGATGCGCCTGCTGGAAAGCTCAGGAGAGCTGCTGCCTTACGGGGCGGCGGTGTTTGGTGAGGCCACGGCCTCCTATGTGGCGGAATTGTTTTTCACCTGCATGATTCTGGCTGTCAAGCTGGCACTGCCCATTCTGGCGGCGGAAGTGCTGGGGGAAATCGGCATGGGTATTCTGATGAAGGCCATTCCCCAGATCAATGCATTTGTCATCAACATGGAGTTGAAAGTCATCATCGGCCTCGTGCTGCTGTTTGTATTTTTGACTCCCTTCAACGAATTCCTGCTTCAGGCAGAAGCCCAGATGCTCACCGAAATGGAACAGGCGGTGCGTCTTTTGGGAACAGGCGGTTAGATCCCTTTTCCAAGGGTCTGAGGAGGTGAGGGGGCTTGGCCGACAGTTCCAAAACGGAAAAAGCCACGCCAAAAAAACGGCGTGACGAACGAAAAAAAGGCAATATCTTCTTTAGTAATGATGCTGTTTCCGTGATGGTGCTGCTGGTAAGCTTTTGGGTGATCCGGCTGACGGCCTCCGGTGCCGTGGACCAGCTGGAGAGCTTTTTCCGGTATTGCATGGGCCTGGCCACTGGTGGAGCCGGAACCATGCCCAACGAACAGGGAGGAAACCTCCTGTATCAGCTGCTGCTGGTGTTTGTGAAAACAGCGGGGCCGATTCTGGCCACGGCGGCGCTGGTGGGGGTGGCCGTTACCTTCTTCCAGACCAAAATGCTGGTTTCCGGCGAATCCCTCAAACCAAAGTGGAGCCGCCTCAATCCCCTTCAGGGAGTCAAGCGGCTGTTTTCTTTGCGCAGCATCATCGAAGCCCTGAAAGGGCTGCTGAAGATCTCTTTGCTGCTGCTTTTGATTTATCGCTTTATCTCCGGTGCTCTGCTTTCTTTTACCAAGTATCTGGGCGCCGATCTCCCCGGAGCCTGCGGCCATCTGTTTGACGAGAGTTTTCAAATGGTCAATCAGATTATGATCGCCTATATCGTTTTGGCCGGGGCCGACATCTTCTATCAGTGGTGGGATTATGAGCGGCAGATCAAAATGTCCAAGCAGGAGATCAAAGAAGAGTACAAACAGATGGAAGGCGACCCTCAGGTCAAGGGCAAGATCAAAGAACTGCAGCGGCGGATGGCTCAATCCCGCATGATGCAGCAGGTGCCCCAGGCCGATGTGGTCATCAAAAACCCCACCCATTTTGCCGTGGCTCTGCGCTATCGGCCCGATGTGGACGAAGCACCGGTGGTGCTGGCCAAAGGGCAGGATCATTTGGCGCTGCGGATCATCAAGATGGCAGAGGAACACCAGGTGACGGTGATGGAAAATGTGCCGTTGGCCCGGGCTCTTTATGCCTCCACAGAACTGAACCGGCCCATCCCCCCGGAGTTTTACAATGCGGTGGCCGAGGTGCTGGTGTATATCTATCGTATGGATTCCTCCCTGAAACAGGGCGGAAGTAGGAGCCAGTAAACTATGAAACGAATACTCAATAGCGCCATATCGTTGATGGTGGTGGTCATCGTATTGTTTTTGGTGATCCCGCTGCCCACATTTATGCTGGATGTGCTTATCATCATCAACATCTCCCTGTCCATTATGATCCTGATGATCACCATGAACATCGGGGAAGCGCTGGAGTTTTCCATATTTCCATCCCTTTTGCTGATCACTACTCTGTTCCGGTTGGGACTGAATGTGTCCTCCACCCGGTTGATCCTTTCCAACGGCGGCAATGCCGGCGTTGTGATCAAATCCTTTGGTCAGCTGATTACCCAGGGCAATATCGTCATCGGCGTGCTGATCTTCCTGATCATCGTGCTGGTGCAGTTTATCGTTATTACCAAAGGCGCGGAACGCGTTTCCGAAGTGGCGGCCCGGTTTACCTTGGACGCCATGCCCGGCAAACAGATGGCCATTGACGCCGATCTCAGCTCCGGCCTGATCGATGAGAAAGAGGCCCGTCTCCGCCGGTATAAGATCCAGAAGGAAGCCGACTTCTACGGAGCCATGGACGGCGCCACCAAGATCGTCAAGGGCGATGCAGTGATGTCCCTGATCATCACCGTCATCAACTTTGTGGCCGGTTTGGTCATCGGTATCGTCCAGGGCGGCGGTGACTTTGCCACCGTGCTCAATGTGTACTCTATTGCCACCATCGGTGACGGCCTGGTCTCTCAGCTGCCGGCCCTGATGATCTCCACCGCCACCGGCATGATCGTCACCCGGTCGGTGTCCGATGGAAGCCTGAATACCGATGTGGTGGGTCAGTTCAAAGCCCAGCCCCGGGCGATTATGTCCACCGGTGTGATCCTGGTGCTGCTGGGATTCATCCCCGGTTCTCCTACCGTACCGTTGGTGCTGGTGGGCAGCGCATTGGGTGCTGGAGGCTATGTGGGCGGCAAGCGCATGGAGGAGAAAAAGCAGGCGGAAGAAGCGGCGCCGGAAGAACTACCGGCTCCCACCGAAGTCCAGGCCCCCAGCGAAGCCGACTATTTCAAAGACATCAACAATGTGTATTCCCTCCTGGCCATCGAGCCTATTGAAATGGAGTTTGGATACAGTCTGATCCCATTGGTGGATGAGCACAGCGGCGGAAAGCTCATCAGCCGTATCGTCATCTTCCGCCGGCAGTATGCCCAGGATATGGGATTTGTCATCCCCTCGATCCGCCTTCACGATGGAGCCTCTCTGGGCACCAATCAATATGTGATAAAGATCCGGGGTGAGCAGGTGGCCAGCGGTGAGATCCTGGTGGATTATTACCTGGCTCTGGAACCCTCTTCTCCCGGCGGTGAGATCGATGGCATCGAGACGGTGGAACCGGCCTACGGCATCCCCTCCCGGTGGATCTTGCCGGAGAACAAGGAAATGGCGGAGATCTATGGCTATACTGTCATTTCGCCCCTCACCGTTATGCTGACTCATTTGTCTGAAACCATCAAAAGCCATGCCCACGAGCTGCTCAACCGCAGCGAAACCATGCAGCTGGTGGAAAATCTGAAAAAGACCGAACCGGAACTGGTGGCCGATGCCATCCCCAATGTGGTCACTTATGCCAATCTGGAAAAGATCCTTCGCTCTCTGCTGCGGGAAGGTATCCCCATCAAAGATCTGAGCACCATTTTGGAGACCATTGTAGATGCCGGTTCCACCACCAGGGATATGGATATGATCACCGAGCAGGTCCGAGGGGCGCTCAGCCGCACCATTACCCGGAAGTTCTGCCAGAACGGCCAGCTGCGGGTGGTGACTTTGGATGCCGAAGTGGAAACCAAGATTTTGGCCGCTTTGACCAAAAACGACCACGGCGTTTACCTGGCTCTCAGTCCGGATATTATGCAGCAGATCATTGCCCAGCTGGGTGAGATGCGGAAAAAGTTCAATGAGCTGTCGCAGACTCCCATTTTGCTCACAAGCCAGGTGATCCGGGTGTATGTGAGCCGGATGGTTTCTCAGTTTTATCCCGATATGGTTGTACTCTCCTTTAATGAGATCACCAGCAATGTGCAGATACAGGCCATTGGAAATATTTCTCTGGGGGCTCAGCCCAAGCAGGCCTGAGAAAGCGTGAGAGAGGACGGTGACGGGCATGCATCAGAAAAACGCAGACGGGCTCAGCCCGGCATCGGCCGGGAAAACAAAGCAGGAACTGGATCAGATGAACAACGAAGAGCTGATGGCTCTTTATAAGCAGACCGGGGACAATGACATCAAATGGGCCTTGGCCATGCGCTTTCAGGAGCCCCTCCGCCGCATTGCCATGCGCACCTGTGGCGCTTATGGAGGAATGAATCAGCTGGAGGATGTGATCCACGAAGGGCTGTTGACGCTGCTCAATGCCATGGACCGTTTTGACCCGGAAAAGGGTGTCAAGCTGGAGACTTATGTGGCCAAGCGGCTGCGAGGAATCGTCATCGATCTGGGGCGGAAACAGGACTGGATGCCCCGGCAGCTGCGCCAGAAATCCAGTCGGATGGGCCGGGCGGAAGAAGAACTGGCCATGAGCCTGGGGCGAGAGCCCACCGACCAGGAAGTGGCCGAATATCTGGGGCTCTCCCTGGAGGAATACGAAAAAGATTTATCGGATACGGCGGGAGCCAATCTGGTGTCCTTTGAAATGTTGCTGGATGCGTACGGCAATGTGTCGGGAAGGATGCTGGAGAGGAGCAATTACGAAGACCCACCGGAGGAGATGTGGGAGGAAAAGGAACTACGGGCCGCGCTGATCCAGGGAATTCAGCAGCTTCGGCCCAATGAGCAGATGGTGCTCTCCCTCTATTATGAAAAAGAACTGACTATGAAAGAAATCGCTCAGGTGTTGGGCGTCAGCCCGCCCCGGGTTTCTCAGATCCACAGCCACGCCATCCAGCGGCTGCGCGTATCGCTGAAAGAACAGTTGGAGCAGTAAAGATCAGCACAGGAAAGGATCGGAAACAATGACCAAGGGATTTTACAATCTGACCTCCGGGATACTTTCCCAGAGTCGGCGGCTGGATACGGTGGGCAACAACATGACAAACATCACCACCCCCGGTTACAAGCAGGAGATCTACACCGACACCACCTTTGATGAGGTGCTCATCAGCCGCATCGGCAACAAGGACAAAAGGGATTCCGCACCTCTGGGACAGGAAAGTTACATTCTGGCTCCCAGTGAGCTGTATGTGGATTACCAGCAGGGGACATTGGAAGAGACCGGCCAGACATTTGATTTCGCCATCCAAGGCGATGGATTTTTTGCCATCCAAACGGCAAACGGTGTGGAATACACCCGCAACGGCCGGTTTGTGCTGGATCAGGAAGGTTACCTGTGCTTGCCGGAGCACGGAAGAGTGCTGGGGACAAACGGTGCACCCATCCAGGTGATGGGCGATAACATCCGGGCGGACAATTACGGGCAGATCTATTATGCCGACGGCGGCGCTGTGGGCCGTCTGGGAGTCTTTACCTTCCAGGATACCGCTCAGCTGGTGAAAAATGAAAGCGGCTTGTTTGGCGCAGGAGGCCAGCAGGCCAATCTGGCAAATCAGCCGGTGCTTTGGGGCTATGTGGAAAATTCCAATGTGGATATGATCCAGGAGATGAGTCGTATGATGACCGCTCAGCGGGCGTTGCAAAGTGCAGCTCAGGTGCTGGGGATCTACGATGAAATTCTCACCAAGGCCACCACAGAAGTGGGCAGAATGTAAGGAAAGGGGAGAGCAGGCGATGATTCAGGCATTTTATAGCGGCGCCATCGGGGCGCAGCAGCAGATGAAAAAAATGGAGATCCAGGGCAACAACATTGCCAATGTGAACACCTATGGATATAAAAACGAGCAACCGGCTTTTGGCACATTGATGTATGGCATGGTCAATGGCGTAAATGGGGCGCAGTTGCCCAAGGGCAGCGGTGCCGCAGTGCTGTCGGCGGTAAACGATTACCGGGAAGGAACTCTGGAAGAGACCGGGAAAAATCAGGATTATGCCATTGTGGGCCGCGGTTTTTTTGGGCTTTATGATCCGGCCACCGGCGAAGTGTCCTATACCCGGGATGGCTCCTTTGCTTTGGGATCTTTCCAGGAGCCGGATGCAAATGGCGTGCTCCAAAATGTTTTTTATCTCACCGATGGAGAGGGCCGTCAGGTGCTGAATGTGGAAGGGTATCCCATCCGGGTTACCGATCCCTCGGCAGAGCAGCCGGTGGGGGTCTTTGAGATCCAATACCAGGATGGGCTGCTTCATGCCGGAAGCGGAAGATTTTTGACCAGTGAGGAAAGCGGTCAGGTGTATTTGTCCGCCTCGGAAGTGCGTCGGGGCTGGCTGGAAACTTCCAACACCGATTTGGCCGGGGAACTGGGAAAGGTGATTGAGGCCCAGCGGGCTTACAGCTATGCTCTGCGGATGGTCACCACTGCCGATGAAGTGGAGACCACCATCAACAATCTGGCCAACTAACAGACAGGGAGGCACACTGTGAAAGGTTTTAATGAACTCAACGGCCTTGAGCTGGATACGCTGCGGGAGATCGGCAGCATCGGCACCGGCAATGCGGCCAATGCCCTGTCCAGTATGTTGGGCTGCAAAGTGACGATTGAAATGCCCGAAGTGAAGATCATGGGCTATAACGAGGCCATCGATTGGATCGGTGGCCCGGAAACCGTGACGGCGGGGGTGCTGGCCCGCCTGGAAGGGGAAATCAATGGCATTATTTTGTCCATTCAGCACATGGAGTTTATCAACTTGGTTTTGCAGCATATGATGGGAAATGGAGTGGAGGATTACCAGTATCTGACGGAACTGGAGATCTCAGCTCTTCTGGAAGTGGGAAATATCATGATTTCCGCCTTTGCCAATGCCATGGCCGGTCTGACCGATATGAAGATCCGCCTCACCGTTCCTGCCTTTGCTGTGGATATGCAGGGGGCGATCATCGCGGTGCCCATGGCGGAATTCGGCGGTCAGTCCGATTACATTATGACCATCGGCGCCAACTTCATCTGCAACGGGCGGAAGGTGCCCTGCCGCATTCTTCTGTCTCCGGATGTGCGATCTTTGAATTTCCTGCTGAAAAAGCTGGGGGTATTGGATGAAGGATAAGCTGGTAGTTGGCATCGCCGATATGAAGATGGCTCAACACAGCGGAGAATTGATTACCTATGCGTTGGGTTCTTGCATCGGCATTTGCCTGTATGACCCGGCCATTAAATTGGCGGCGCTGGTTCATATCATGCTGCCCATCAACATGGAGACCGGCCGCAGTTCCCCCATGAAATATGCCGATACCGGCATCCGGGAGACTGTGCGGCGGATGGAACAGCTGGGGGCCAGACGAAACCGGATCGTGGCCAAAATTGCCGGAGGGGCAAAGATGTTTGAAACCTCCGGAGGTGCACTGGGCAATATCGGGCAGCGAAACATTGAGAGCGTTCATATGGTGCTGCGGCGGGAGATGATCCGCCTGGCCAAGGAGGATGTGGGCGGCAAAGCAGCGCGTACCTTGAGCTTTGACGCCGCCACCGGCATGGGCTTGGTGCGCAGCTATGGCAGTCCGGAACAAATTTTGTAACTCAAAAATGTAATGATATGGAAGCGGGGGATCGATGCCATGGAAAAGGAAAAAAACGGAATCTTGTTGGAGTCGGGAACCAATGAGATCGAGATCATGGAGTTTACCATTGACGGGAATCTGTATGGGATCAATGTGGCCAAAGTCCGGGAGATCATGATGGCGGAAAAGGTGCATCCCATGCCCCATTCCCATCCGGCGGTGGAAGGGATCTTCAAGCCCCGGGATACCGTTATCACAGTGGTCAACCTGCCCAAGTACCTGGCCCGCCGGGATGTGGAGAGCCGGGATAAGGAACTGTTTATCATCACCAATTTCAACAAGATGTTCATCGCTTTCCGGGTACATACCGTGGTGGGCATCAGCCGGATCTCCTGGGAGGACATCCAGAAGCCGGACAACACCGTTTCCGGCGGACCCGATGGAGTGGCCACCGGCATTGCCCAATGCGATGGAGAATTGGTGACCATTCTGGACTTTGAGAAGATCGTGGCGGAGATCGCCCCTCAGACCACCATCCAGATGAGTGAAGTGGAAGCCTTGGGCCAGCGGGAGCGGAGCGATTGCCCCATCTGGGTTGCAGAAGACTCCATCCTCTTGTCCCGCATGATCCAGGAATCTTTGCAGAAGGCCGGTTATGTGAATCTGCACTCCTTCCCCAATGGGGCGGAGCTGTGGGATGCGCTACAGGAGTGCAAAAACTCTCCCGATTTGAATCAGCAGGTGGCTTTGATCATCACCGATCTGGAAATGCCCCAGATGGATGGTCACCGGCTTACCAAGCTGATCAAAACAGACGATGTGCTCAAGAAGATCCCCCTGGTGATCTTTTCCTCGCTGATTACCCAGGAAATGTATATCAAGGGCAAGCAGCTGGGGGCAGATGAGCAGCTGAGCAAACCGGAGATCGGCCATCTGATCGGTGTGATCGACCACCTGCTGGGCCGGGAGGATGCAGGAAAGGGGAATAGAGCATGAGCAGCAAATATATTGTGCGGCAGCCTATCAAGGATAAGGACAACAAAATCATCGGTTATGAGATTCAGTACCATGGGGAAAATCAGGCTTTCGGCGGGGATAAAGGCCCGGCCACCAATGATTTTGCCGCCGCCGATACCATTTATAACTTTCTCACCCAAAACACCGAAAAGGTGCTGCGGGGTACGCTGAACTTTATGACCTTCACCACCACGCTGCTGATGAAAAAGACGCCGCGTCTGTTTCATAAAGACGAGCTGGTGATCCAGATCGATGACAGCGTCATCATCCATCCTCTGGCCATGCACATTGTGCAGCAGTATGTAAAAGAGGGCTATAAGGTGGCGGTGAACGAATTCCAGTTTGCTCCCCGGTATCTGGCCCTGCTGGACAGCATCGACTACATCAAGCTCAGCCTGGGCAGTATGTCCATGATGACTTTGAAAAACATTGTGGACATTGCCCACAGCATGGATAAGCAGTGCATTGCTATGGGCATTGACAATGAGGAGCTGTATCAGAAGGCGATCAAGCTGGGTGTGGATGCCATGGAGGGTACCTATGTGGCGGCCAAGCTCACCACCCAGGCCCACAGCAGCGGATATCTGCAAAGCAACTTCTTCCGCCTGATCATGGCCATCAGCGCCGAAGAGCCGGATATCACAGAGATCGAGAAGATCATCTCGGTGGATGCCACATTGACCTATGGCCTTTTGAAAATGGTCAATTCCTGCTATTTTGCTCTGCGGCACGAGGTAACCACCGTGCAGCAGGCCATCGTCATTATGGGTCTCAGCGAGCTGCGCCAGTGGGCCTATCTGCTCAGCGCCAGCAATGCGGAAAATCAGATCGAAGAAGGGGCAGAGGAATTTCTGCGTATGTCCTTCATGCGGGCCAATTTCTGCAGCAATCTGATGAATTACGCCAAGAATATGCCCATCTCCAAGCCCGATGCCTATATGATGGGTATGTTCTCCACCCTCAATTATCTGATTGATGCTCCCATGGAAGAGATCCTGAACCAGATCCCCCTGCGGCAAGAGGTGAAGGATGCTCTGCTGAAAGGAGAAGGCCGGTGCGGTATGCTTTATCAGCTGGCCCTCAGCTATGAGCAGGCCGATTGGGGCAAGATCGATAAATTGGCCGAAGGGCTGGGTATTCCCACCAACCTGTTGACCAGCCTGTACTTCAACTGCATGGAAGAGGTCAACCGGGTGTGGAACGAGATCACAAAGCCAGCTCCCCAGATCACCAAGGAAAGCGAAGAGAGCAAGCCGGAAGAAAACAACTAGTTTTTTACATAAGCAAACAGCGCGGAAGAACATTTCTTCCGCGCTGTTTTTGTTTTGCTAAGCAATCAATCAGTGAGCTTCTTTTTCCAGTCCAGGGATTTTCCCATGGCGGGGAGCTTCCATCACCTGTTTGCAGGCGTGAATCACCTGAGCAGTAATGTCGCTGTCAAATTTGGCTTGGTAAAAACTCATCATAGGTGTATATGTGCTCCCTTCCAGTACCACATATTTGGAAGGGAGACGGGAAAGGGCCAGGGCCTTCACATCGGCCAGGCAACGAGGACACTCGCACAGGTGGAACAGACGCACATATTTCAGCAGTTTTTCTTCCACCAGCGGGAGCATCACATTGACAAAGCGTGATTCATCGGGCAGGATTTCTTCCGGTTTGATGAGAGCGGCTTCTTCCGGGGCGGGTAATTTCTTTGAAACAGGCTCCTCCACGGGAACAGGCACTTCCACAGGAGCGGGCTCCTCCACGGGAACAGGCACTTCCACAGGAGCGGGCTCCTCCACGGGAACAGGCACTTCCACAGGAGCGGGCTC
>OGGQ01000825.1_pt1 | contig 43714 bp, 74 predicted proteins | sample 1571191 | NCBI WGS metagenome assembly OGGQ01 (sample SAMEA2582061, study PRJEB24529) | metagenome | biome: Human gut stool | place: China | collected 2011
GGCTGTGGCTGCTCCATAGTCTCCGGCTGTGGCTGCTCCACTGTTTCCGGCTGTGGCTGCTCCACAACTTCCGGCTGTGGCTGCTCCATAGTCTCCGGCTGTGGCTGCTCCACTGTCTCCGGCTGTGGCTGCTCCATAGTCTCCGGCTGTGGCCTGTTTGGGATCAGTATGCTCTGTTGTTGTTCTGGATTTTGTGTATTCAATAGCTGCCCTTACCATGCCTGTAATATCAATCCTTGCCCCGATATGCATTTTTGTTGATGCGATTTTTGTATCATCATTCTTTCTGCTTATTTCTCCACTCTGTTCAACCTGATGATACACAGATGTTCCGGGCGGATAATACGAAAAACAGTCAAGAGGATATTCGCATGCATGCATTCCAGATTCACACGCTACTGCATTCTGTTCTTCGTAATCCTTCCCTTCCTCATACTGTTTTCCTTTGCAGGTCATGTCTGGATTAAATCCCTTGTAAGATTTAATGACTTCTCCCATTTGCTTTCCTCCTATCCAATTATGAAATCCTTAATTTCTGATTTTGTCAGGTCTCGCCCCAGCACAATGCTGGCGGCCTGAATCGGTGAAAACTTCAGCGCCTTTCCTACTGCCTGAAGTTCCCGGAGCGTGAATGTCTCCGGCTTCTTTTTCTTGTTGCGCACCGTACCAGGAACCACGCCCAGGTAATGTGCCAGCCCTTCATCATCAATCCCATACCGTTCCTGATTGCCTGCGATACAGGCCCGCACAATTCTGGCACGTTCTTCCTGCTCAGTTGGTTTCAGTTTCGGCATGTGCCCTCACTCCCTTCATCGTTACATTTCCTGCCATGTGTACCGTCCCTTTCCGCTGTTTCTCCACTGGCCAAATCCTCTGAGTGCTCCATAATCCAGCCATTCTTTCACAAGAGCAATCTGGGAATCAACAAGGCACTGTACAGTGAACTCTATGGATGATCCGGACGGAACTGACTCGCTGCTGGTCAACGCCACTCGCTCCCCCTGTGCTGTCTGCGCTCTCAGCGGCCTCTGGCAGATTCCAATTTCTCCGGCAGCATCAATCGGGATCCGGCGCTCCTTTACGAAAATCAGGCCATCAATTTCTTTCTTGTATGCCTTTACCTTGCTGGAAAGTGTTCCAGATACCTTTCTGAGCATCCCGCAGGAATCCTTGAAAGCGCCCTTGATCTGGTAGTCCCAAATAAACGGTGTTCCATCTTCGGTTCTGGGGAATACCGTAAGCCCTTTTTCGAATACTTCTTCTGCGCCAAGTGCCTCAACCTCTTCCTCCCGGCTGATTGCGTCCGGAGCGTTTGATGCAATGAACTCCCGATGAATTTCCGGGTTTGCACTGCAGGTTCCAAGTACCTCTTCTGTGAATGTGATTTTTACCTTAATTTCCTTCATGTGTTCCTCTCCTTGTTTTGTTTTTTCAATTCTGATCAGTTCTTCGCTATTCCGTTTCAATGCTCTTCACCGCCTTGCCTTGCGTTGCCGTTCCTTTTCTGCTCCATTCCTCACGAGGCGTTGCGAATCCATTTCTTTGCAATGTTCTTCATCTCGTTTCCCTGCTATTCCTTTGCAAATCACCGCCATACATGTCTATTTCTTCGCTAATCAGTTCTTGGCTATTCCTCTTCGCAGCGCCGCCGGGCTTTTCCTTTTCAATGCTATTCCTTGCCAATCCATTGCGCTCGCCTCTTAGCTATTCCTTTGCTGAACTGCTCATCACCTGGCCTCGCGATTCGTCGCCCCTCCGTTTCTTCGCCGATCAAAACAGGGCTGCTACTTCGCTATTCATAAATCTTTAATCCAATATTAAAAATCCACATGAATGACAAGGCAATCCACATAATCAATCGAGCTCCTGGATATGTAAGAAACACTGAAACTATCCAGACAATAAACGAAACTACAAATCCCACTATGCACACATAGTACATTCCCTCACATCTCCTTTCCCTTGCCCTGAAAGATGCTATCCGGTCTTTGATTCGCTCAATCAGGTTCGGGTAGCATTCTTTTTCTCCTGGAACATCCTCGCCGGTGTCCCATCTCCTTACTTTGATGTCATAGATGCCTTTCAGAAAAGTGCTTTTGAACATCACACAATACTCTCTGCCATCATCCTCGAAAAATATGTATTTCAAGGAATAGTCTGTTTTCACCCTCTCACCTCCCCTCTATCTTGATACCGTCCTTCTGGCGTCTTCAAATATCTTACTTGTCTTCCCGTCCTCCCCTGCTTATAATATTGGTACAGGTCATTACCTTGACCAAGTACATAGAAAGGAGAGGGCGTTCAAATGAGCAATATCACTAAAGACGATATCTTCAAAATCCACGAATCACTGGTTGACAGCTTTGCAAATAATGATCAGGCTAAAGAACTCATGAAAAAATATAATTTCACGACCGCCCAGATCGAGCTAACCAGCCTAATGATTACCGAAGCCCTTCGGCAATATCACACTTTGCTTACCGGAGAAATCTTGCCCTGATAGGATTTATTGGAAATTTCCCGGTATGTGCGCATATCTTCAGGAGATATGCCTGTTTGAAAAGACTGCTTCCCGCCAGAAGTGGTCTTTTTCTTTTTGGGTTTCTTGATCACACCCTATCACCTCCCCTCTTTCTTTTCTTCGTTATCTTCCTGTTCTTTCTGTGCCTTCTGTCTGGCCATCAATTCAGCCTGACCCAGCAGATATCCTTTGGAAAAATCGTCCATGTCTGGAAGGGCCTTGGCTATGGTTTTAACGATCTCTTTTTCTTTGTGGCTCAATATATCACCTCCTGCTATTTGCTTGGTTATATTTTATCATTGCTCAGCTATATTGTCAATAGCTTTTTATAACTGAGTTAAGTTTTCCTTGACATTTTATTTGATTTGCCTTATTATTAAAATTGCAAGGAGGTGAGTATAAAATGTGCGAAATGAACAACAGAATCAGCGCCATAATAGAAGCAAAAGGAATCAAAAAAACTGCATTCGCAGAGAGACTTAATGTTTCTCAAGCTTTTGTTTCTCAATTATGTTCCGGAGCCAAGCAACCAAGCGACCGGACAATAGCAGATATTTGCCGGGAGTTCAACGTCAACGAAATTTGGCTGCGGACCGGAAAGGGAGAAATGTTTAATCCTGTGAGCCGGAGTGAAGTGATTGCTCAATTCGCTGGAGAATTGATGAAAGATGAGGATGATTCTTTCAGACGCCGATTGATTGAGGCATTGGCTGTGCTTGACGAAAAAGAATGGGAATTACTGGAAGAAATTGCAAATAAACTCGCAAAAAAAGACTAGGCATTTTGCCTAGTCAATCATCCCGCGAAGGAAGCGGTATACTAATTTAAGTTGTTCATTGCTTAGTTTTTGCAACAACATTATGATTTCTTTTTTATAGTCCATAATGGCACCCCTTTCCACAAACGCACGTTCGATACTTGGCTCTATTATATATCGAACATATGTTCGAATCAAGAGGAAAATAAAAAAACAGTGCGAATGCAATTATATTAACGCAATCGCTTCTGTTTTGCTTACAAACGCGTTGAATTAACTAATATAATAATATCACATATTTGAAATAAGCGCCAACAAATAATAAGGAGGAATTTCAATGAAAAAAACAAAAATTGTAATGCTGTCCATTGCTATGTCTCTGGCTCTAAATGTAACATCATTAGCAGGAGAATGGAAGGAAGATGATGTCGGATGGTGGTATCAGAATGATGATGGGAGTTACATATCAAAAAGCTGGTTTCAGGGCGGAGATGGAACCTGGTATTATTTCAATTCGGATGGCTACATGGTAACCGGATGGCTTCATTTTACAGATACAGACAATTACTATTATTTTGATGCAGACGGGGGAATGAGAACAGAGCCTTTGGAGGAAAACGGAATTACTTATGTTTTCGAAGAAAGTGGGAGGTGCACAAACCGGGCGGAAACTCAAGTCCAGGATATGTATAGCAGAGAGGCATTGAAGTATGAAGTGAAGTATGGATATGGTTACAATCAAAACTCTTCTATTCACAAATATTCCGGAGTGAATCTTGCCGATGAAAACATTGTAAGCTATCGCGATGTAGCACAAAGTAAATAATGGTGAAAAAATGGGATGGAGATTTAGGCGAAGTATAAAGATATTACCGGGGGTTAAGATAAACTTCAATAAAAAAAGCGTCGGAATTACAGTTGGAAAAAAGGGTGCTCATTATACAGTAAATTCCAAAGGAAAGCACACTGCATCAGTGGGCATCCCTGGAACCGGCCTATATTATACACAATCTGCCTCCACCAGCGAAAAGAAGGGGTCAAACAGCAAAGGTACAATAGAGAAAAACGCAAAGACTTCAGGAATGAAGACCGGATGTCTTGCGGTTCTGTTGGTATTTGTTTTGTGTATTGTCATTTCTGGGATCATGACAGACTGGGGGAAAAAGGCTTCTGAATCTTCAAGCACTTTGGAAGAAACACTTGCATGCGAAGAATCCGAGGGGATCAAAGAAAGTGTTCCAGATCCCGTTATAATGTATGCATCCACTACCCTTAATGTACGAAGTGGACCAGGCACGGAATATGATATAATAGGGTCTTTAAATCCTGGAGATGAAGTGGAAGTTATTGGGCAAGATAACGGATGGGCCAATATAGAATATGCTTCTGCTGCTTTTGTGTCTTTGTCTTATCTTTCTAAGAACCCTCCAGAGACTTCAGCAGAGCCAAGTGAGCCTATGGTATGGATATCTCATACTGGGAAAAAGTACCATTCATCGCCTTATTGCAGTAATATGAAAGGCCCCAGCCAAGTTTCATTATCAGAAGCGCAAAAGAGGGGAAAGACTCCTTGTTCTAAATGCTATTAAAAAATCCGGCCCCTGCTGCAACAGAGACCGGAAGAATCGCAAGGCTCCTCCAAGAACCTTGCCGCCGTAATCAATACGGCTACACACATACCGAAGCCCCGAAGGGATCAGTAACCTCACGAAAAGTATATCACCTCCGGGGCGGCCGGGCAAGCAAATTTTGCTTGGCTGTTATTTTTATACCCCAAAAGGAGGAATCATCATGGCAAAAGCGAAGAAACTGCCGTCCGGATCCTGGCGTTGTCTGGTATACGATTATACCGATCAGAGCGGAAAAAGACACTATGAATCATTCACCGCGCCCACGAAAAAGGAAGCGGAACTGATGGCCGCAGAATATTCAGTGAAAGGTAAAACCGAGAAGCGGCCGGAAAATCTGTCTATCTATGACATCATTGACAAATACATACAGCTGAAAGAAGGCGTATTGTCTCCCACAACTGTGAGGACATACAAAAGTGCCAGAAGGACACATTTTGAGGGAATCGGTGATATCTCCATCCGTGACATATCCAACACAGCAATACAGGCATGGGTCAGCGCGCTGTCCAAACGGCTGCAACCGAAGACTGTGAGGAATACCTATGGGCTTTTGGCGGCGGCACTTGATATGTTTCGTCCAGACTTCAGGATCAAGGTGCAGCTTCCGCAGAAGAAGGCTACACAATTTTACACACCTTCAGACCAGGATATCGAAAGGCTGCTCTCGCAGATTGCAGGCACAGAACTGGAAGTCGCTGTGCTGCTTGCCGCCTTCGGAACGCTCAGACGTGGGGAGATCTGCGCCCTCACCGGCGAGGATGTTTTCAAGAAATCTATACGGGTCTCAAAGGCATATGTGCGGGATGAAAACAACTGCTGGGTTCTTAAGGAACCGAAAACCTATTCCAGCAACCGGGACGTAGAGCTTCCAGAGTTTGTTATGGGCAAGTTCAGAGGGATTGACGGGAAAATTATCCACATGCATCCGGATGCGCTGTCTGAGAGTTTCAGGAGGGCTGTGAAGCGGTCGGGACTGCCGAAGTTTCGCTTTCATGATCTCCGACATTATTCGGCATCCATTATGCACGCCATTGGTGTTCCGGACCAGTACATCATGCAGCGCGGTGGGTGGGCATCTGACCATGTGATGAAGTCAGTATACCGGAATGCGATTGACGCCGAGACTGTCCGGCAAAACCGGAAGATCATAGATCACTTCAATTCCATGCAACACGAAATGCAACACAAAAAAGAAAAATCCTTGTAAATTCAAGGATTTTGTCACATTGTTGGCAGGTTCGATTCCTATCAGATGCATTTTTTATTTTGCCTTGATTCTACATAGATTTTTTAAAAATTCCTTGTAGAATCAAGGTTTTTTAATAATTTGGTTTTGATATTTTTAAAGTAAATTTGCTCAAATAAATGTGGTTTTGACAAAAAATGCAACACGAAATACAACACGAAATCGGAATCAAAAAAGAGGGGAATCACTCCCCTCTTTTTCTATTCCACATACCAGCGTTCAAGGGCTCCGGAATTTCCCTTGGCATGCCAGCAGGCGCCCTGGTAGTCTCCTTCCTCTTCCAGATAGTACCAGTCACCGGATCCGGTCTTTTTCCCGTCCCACTGGGCCCATCCGGTGATCATGTACCCAGAGTTCCCGAAGAGATACCAGTGATGGTTGATCAGACGCCACTCCATTCTCGGATATCCGCCATCAGGGTCCTGATACCACCAGCCGTGCTCGTCCTGGTGCCATCCGGCCACAATGGCCTTGCTGCCGGCATCGAGATTGGTGGCAACGTGATGGCCTTCATACAGCAGGATATCTCCTGGAAGGAGATAATCAGGGCCAGTAAGGTATTTGCTTTCCGTAAATTCCTGGAATCCAGCCTTTTTCAGCGCTGCCCGAAGGTTTCCGGTATAGCAATCCTTAGACACTGCCTGAAGAGACGGAATGCCCAAGCGGTATCCGCACGCCTTCACATTGGCAGCCACGCCAGCGGAGCAGTCTGCCTCGCATTTTACAGTGATTTTCGCAGGATCGTATCCGGATGCTTCCAGCTGCTCCCAGTATGTAGTTCTCTGGCCCTGATCGTATCCGTTATCATTATTTTCTGCAGCCGCACGTCCCAGATATGCCAGATCATCCTGTACACGCTTGTCAGGATGCCGAAGGACCACATTCCACGGACGATTATACCACGGAATCACCTGCCATTCTGTTCCGTTCTGATCACCGGACTTCCCGCCAGAATATTTTCCATTTTCATCATGTCCACAGTTCGAAATCATGTTTTCCCTTTCTGCCACAATTAGGCGATATATTGCGATTATATTAATGACCAGCTACCCAAGGCGGGCCAACTCTTATATTTTCTCCTCTGGCCCGCTTTTGGGTGCCGGGATAACCGCCCCGGCCCGGAGATGGTGGATCACCTCCTTATTTTCCGGCAGTATCTCCGATATCAACACCGGCCTGAATCAGTTTTTCAGTAACAGCCAGTCCCTTGGTCAGGAACTCCGGCACATCATATCCACATTCCACAAGATTCTCAAGAATGCTTCGAATTTCATTCACCAGAAGTGATGCCAGAGTGAACCACCCAAGCAGCATCAGAAATCCCAAATCAATCCCAAAAATATCATTTCCCATGTGGATAAAAAGCATTGGCATCAAAAAAGCCACCAGGATGATCACCCAGTATCCCACTTTCTTGACTGCACCTCTTAATCCCACTGCACTGGATTCCTTTCCCAGTTTTCTGGATTTATACCATCCGGTCAGCCAGTCCAGAACATTCAGAAGAAGATACCCTGCAAACAGATACCAGTATGTACCTAATACCGCCGACAAAATGGCCACTACGGCCCCAACAACCGCATTATACCGATCCACAAAGCTCATATACGTTCTCCTTTCCTGCAGGTTTTCTATTCATTTTCTTTCAGCCAGTTCTCCGTCAGTGTCTTCCATAATGCCGGAACCTCTTCGATTGTCAAGACTCCGTTTTTGATTTTGTTTCCGTAAAATGCTCCCATAATCAACCTCCGATCTGACTTGCCATTGTGCTTGTTACTTCTCCCAGATCAGCAATGGCTCCATCATGAATAGCCATCTGCTTTTCCAGTTCTGCAATTCTTTCCTGTGCCTTCTCCAGATCTGTTTTTTCCCGCAGCCGGTAATGAGTTGTCACAGTGCCGTCAGATTCGATCACAGACGTTTCAGATTCCAGTTTCAGATCTGTGTAAGTTCCGGACACCACATCAGAATCATTTGTAAACTCCACGGAAGACAGGTTGTCCGCTGTCATTTTGGCCCACGTTTCAGCCATTGCGGCCGGGGATGTGCTTTTCACGATAATATTTCCAATACTGGAACCGGCCTCGATTATAATTTCAGTTTTGTCTTTCAGAATTAATTTACTCATATATTATTCCTCCTTAATTAGTTATTACTACATTTGCAAACGCAATCCAGATAATCGCAGGTACAAATGTGGTTGATGATCCATTATAAATTTTAACATCAAATCCTGAAATAGAGATATTTGATACTGATATTGAAAGATCTGAATACTTAATCATATCAGAATTACTATAAATAGATGCCACAACTCTTGGGGTATATATAAATGACTTATCAAATTCTATATGATAAGTAGTAATTGAGTTTGCGTTACATGTAATTCCGGGTGTTGATCCAGATAATATATTATTATCAAAAACTGGAGAATGCCATTCCCCGTACCCATTGTCATTTAATACTCTCCAATATTCTATTGGTGGATTTCTATAATTTGCGACTATTCGTTGCTTTTTATAATATGATGTATTTCCAGTGGTTCTTTCAACGTGTAAAACAAACCCGCTAACTGTATATGGACAATTTTCCAGTGTTGCTGCGATTGATGCGTCATTGCAATAATAATTTCCAAATTCTGTATAATCATTAAGATCTGCATTCTGTGGAATTGCAATGGCATTATTGAGCGAATAATACTGGAGCATATTTTCAGAGACAGCATCTATATTGGACTGAAGTGCCTTTCCCTGTGGGGATGCCAGTACATGAGTGGGATCAGTGCCGAGAAGATTGTTGTCAATGTTTGCCGTGCTGATTTTGTTTTGCAGGGCTACGGTAACCGTGGTGCCATCGCTCAGGAAAACGCTGTCACCGCTGGTCTGAAGGTAATAGATATTACCATTTGCGTCCTGCAGCTGTACATTTAATAGCTGTGCCATGTGCCCTCCTTATGAAGAAGAAATAGGGACCAGAAGCATTTTGACTTTCTGCGCGCCGGATACTGTGGATCCGTACAGCATAACGCCGTCTTCGCCCGCTGGGCCCTGTGGGCCTTCCGGTCCCTGTGGACCTGTTGCACCCGTTTCACCTTGCGGACCGGTAGGACCGGGATCACCTTGCGGACCCGTTGCGCCTTGAGGACCGGAGGCACCGGTTTCGCCCTGCGGGCCCTGAATTCCCTGAATGCCCTGCGGACCTTCCGGACCCTGAATGTTTCCTTTGTAAGCCCATTTGGCCACGGATGCCGATCCGCCCAAAGTACAGGTATACACATTTCCGGTTGATGTATTAAGATACATGTCGCCCACATTGGCAGAAGAAACCCCGCTGCCACTGAATACTGTTCCCGTTGTGCTGGTGCCAGTTACTCCGGTTCCTGTGTACCACTGGCTTCCGGGTTCTCCATCGGCTCCGGCAGGACCCTGCGGTCCAGTATCTCCAGTATCACCTTTGGGTCCCTGAGGACCAGTGTCTCCCTGAGGGCCCTGTGGCCCTGTGGCTCCGGTCTCTCCCTGCGGACCGGTGGCTCCTTGAGGACCGGCGGGCCCTGTAAGGTCTCCGTTGTCCAGTTTCTGCTGAAATGTTTGTCCGTCAGAAAAAAACACAAGATCAGAAGACGTCTTCACGTTGGCTGGTCCCAGAAGTTCTCCGGTTGACTCATCATACAGCTGGACTATAACTTGATATGTCTGTGCCATATTTCTTTTCCTTTCCTTATATTATTTGTAACCCCATCGTGGGTGAAACTTTGATGTTTTGCGATGTAGGAAAGTCCTGTGAATCTGTTACGATCAGATACCATGTGTTTGGGCTTCTTTCGCTTACCGGCACATTAGTCTCTGACACTACAATATAGGACTTGTTCTGCTCAAGGTTCAAAATGTCCTGCACCGTGGCCGTGCCGGCAGGATTGACAGTCACAGAAATGCTGGAAGCCTGCTGCACGGTGATCTGTATGTTGAAAATGAATGCAGATGGAGAAACTGCGCTGGAAGCCGGCATCTGGTCTGGCGTTGTGGCCTGAACTACCGCAAAAAGCACAGCCGGTTCACTTCCGAGCTGAGCAAAAATTCCCAACGTCTGAATCAGATATGCTTCTGAAACTGCTGAGTTGTCAAAACGGCTTGACACCTGAATCATTGTGTCATTGAATACCTGCGCGGAAAACGGGTCTACCGTCTGCTGCACATCCTGGAGCGATGTCAGCGCCGCAATATTGGTTCCGGCTGGATATGCATAACTGGAAGTCTGAACGGATGTGAACTGTACGGTTCCTCCACCTCCCAGAGCGTTGGCAATTAATGTCTGACCAGCTGTGGTCAGTATGGCTGAATTATATACTCCCATATTATCCTCCAATCGTCTGAATATAGGTCTGGGCCGCAAATCCAGCCGCATTCAGCCTTCCGCCGCCCACATTGGTAGTTGTTTCCTGATTGGCAATGATCTGGAGATGTGCCGGAATTACATCCCACAAAAGATCATAGAGAAGATCTACCGCGCCGTATCGGTCGGATGTAACCTTCACGGTCAGCGTACATGCCGCAGAATCCACAGATAATTCGTACCCATCTGCGCCATACAGTTCTGTCAGTTTGTCGCGCAGAAATCCGATGGAAAACGGAACAATGGTGTTGAATTTCTGAAGGACCCGCGTCCGCCGGTATTCCAGCGTATCACCGAACCGGTATACAATTCCCAGAAGATTTTCCCAGTAAGCAATGGTGGACTCGTCGCAGGTTGACAGATAATTGTTGGCAGCAATCTGGTACATATTGGCATCAAACTGATCCAGCGCGTAACCGTGTGCAATCAGAATGTTCTGGAATTCCAGCACAGGCCGGAAATAGGTAGGGAGCTGATTGGTCAGAATTTCTACACTATTCGCCATTGATGATCACCGTCCCCAATACTGGCACCTGTTGAAGCTGTGCCGTTTCTGTAAGAGTCAGATCATTGGGAGAACCGTTGATCTGTACGTTGGTCACGTTCACGATTTCGGTTATCTGGAGAATCGAAAAGATAATCCTGGATATGTACACCGTGACAGGATAGCTGATGGTCTGCGACTTCAGAGGATTTCCCCATGTTGCATTAACCTCGTCCAGATATGCCTGAATCTGCTGCTCAATCTGATTCTGATATACTTCCACTCCGTTCTGCAAAGTGGAAATAAACTCAATGTCACACGTGATATTAAGCGTCAATTCTGTGGCGGTTGTGATGGTCACTGCGGCTCCAATCGGCGCCATACCATACCCATTCGCAGACGGTGTTTCCTGACCGTCTTCCGGAGGGCATATGGCATTCTGCACCGCTTCCACTGTGGCCGGAAGGGCTGGTTTCAGGTCATCGCCCAAAATGCTACACAAAACAGTGCCGCCACCCTGCCATGCCGGATATACCTGAACTGCGCCAACTCCATCCATTGCCAGAATCTCGTTTCGGTATGCCGCGATATTTCCTCCAAAATTCGCAACATCGAACGTGGCAAAATACCGGGCCCTGAGTGCCGTGTCAGTTTCTTCATCCGTTCCGGCGGTGATGATGGTCCCAATGGTGGCCGTTGTCAGCCCGGAAATGGCTGTGATGGGAAGAAGATTTCCTGTATAATTGTTCCCGGCGCTTCCGGGTGTGGTACAGGTGAGCTGATAGATATAGGTCCCATCATCGCTTGATACCAGATCACCAGATGTATAGATTAATGACGATGCGCCATTAATTGTTTTGAACTGGCTGCCAGATGGGATTGCAATGTTGAATGTTCCCTGTCTGACTGCCGGCGTGGCTGCCTTTCTGGTGATTCCTCTGGTCGGCACAATCAGGTCAAGGGCTTCACCCACTGCGGTTTCCGGATTGCTGTTCTGCTGAATCTGGTTCAGTGTCATATACACGCCTTCCAGATACCACGCAGCCGGCCCCAGCGCGGTCTGAATAATGCTGCCTTGCCTGGTGTCAATGCCCGGATCCACCTGAGAAAGCATGTCATTCTGTATTGCCTGTTGCGTGTATCCGCTCAAATCAATCATTTCCCAGCGTCACCTCCTCTGTAAATGCTCCATATACCGTTTCCACATCGAAGGTCACGGTCAGATTTCCTCTTCCATCATCGGAAAACACATAATTATCCACAGAAATAATGCGATTATCCACGGAAAATGCATCATCAATAATTCTGGGTAGTTCTGATTCTATGTAAGCAGCCTCTTCTCCAATCAGTCCCTCCAGTTCTACTCCGAAATTGCTGTTGTAGATCTGCCAGCGGAACCTCTCGGAGTTGAGTATGATTTCCACCGCCTGTCTCATCGCAGGGAGGCCGGCGTCCATTCCGGAAATCTGCTTACTGGTCCAGTCAATTATGAATGTATTGGTAGGCTTGTCTGTATACTGAAGGTCTGTCGCAAGTCCCACGTTCTGCGGTAATGTTGCCATTGCCCACCTCCTACAGTGTCGATAAGATAATGTACCGGTTGCCTTTGGACACGCGAAGCATCAGCACATGGTTCCCTACAGCAAGTCCGGAATTGATGACTACCGTGCCGCCTTCTCCTCCCTGAACGGTTGCGGTTTTGGCCGTCACTGCGCTGGTAAGGATTAAGGCCGCGGCAGGGATTGGAGGCATTGATACATCCGGCTGCACAGAGAGCGGAGAAACCGAAATCACGGTTCCGGTCATCATGTCGGCCGGCTTCATTCCATTGACGCATTCCTGGACTATTTTCTGGATGATTCCAGTCAGATTCGTTTCAGACAATGCTCATTCCTCCTAACTGTTGAAAATCCTTAACCTCTATGCTCATCGTGTGGACATCTGACTCGAAAGAATGCGTCACCTTTTCGGCAATCAGAAGCCGGGACACCTGAAGATCCTCAATATTCCCGATTCTCACCGGAATAATTGTGCCCGCTCTTACCCCGGCAACTCCCATTGCGTCAATGGTGACGGTCTGAAGAACGCGGTTGTAATATTCCAGATATGTCTGGCACATCTGGTCAATCTGTGCCTCGTTCATGTTTTCGTCAACCTCGTCATAATATTGCAGAAGTCCCCACTTGCTGATTGTCTCAGTGTCCTCGTGCATATACACATCTGCCTTGCCGGTTTCTGAATTGGCTCTTACCAGCTTGATCCGGTTATAGGTATCACTGTCGATGTCGCGCTTGTATGTATAGTCTGTCACCAGACTCCCGTCTCCGATCAAGGTGTTGATATACATGTTTTTGGCTTCTGTGAGGGTCAGGGCGCCATTATTATCATAGAAGTTATATATTTTACCGGTGCGGTAGATTGTCTCAGTCAGAGCGTCGTATATGATGTCAAGGCAGCTCTCATTTTCTTTGACAAGGCACGGAAATGCATATCCGGTATCTTCCAGCGTTCCGCATGTCAGGTTGAAATCTGCGGCAATCTGCTGGATGATCTGGCCCAATGTCATGGCCTCGAACACATAGCTGGCATTGGCCTTCAGATATCGGACCTGGTCATATGCGGTATATGAGGTTTCTCCGTCCCGGTTTCGTTCCACCGTGAAAACATATCCCTTAAATAATGTGGTTCCATCTACCGCGAAAGTCACAGAGCTTCCCACGTCAATGTTGACGTTTCCTTTTTCAATACAGGTGAATGTCAGCTTTCCTGGATTGTCATACCGCTGGGTGGTGAACTCTACTTCCTTTGTCAGGTTGGCATATTCGGAAATGGTGGTAATCGTTTCCCCTGCCGTCCCCTGTGAGGCTGTCTGTACCTGAATTGACATATTCATGGAATCACCCCGTTATCTGTAACTGGCTTTCCTGCAGCCAGCCATATGAGCCTATGTGGATCGGATATGGATTGCCGGAAACAATACGGGTCACTGTGGTTGTGAGGTTGTTGGCGGTCCCGAATGGGCTGCTTCCATAGCTGTCATACCAGTATTTTCCGTTGGCAATCACTGTGGCGCCTACACGAAGAACCGGTGTTTCCACTTCTCTTTCTGTTTCCGCGGAAACTTCGGCAGTCCCGGTCTCTTCCGCCGGCGTGGTGATAATCGAAACTGTTTCCGGATCGTATGACCGGTATTCTGTCAGTTCCACAGAATAATACATATCATGGGGCTCCCCGCCTTTGTCCGTGGTCTCAAAACTCGAAACAATACACTGCATATTGGTGTCATACAGCCCGCTTCTGGATATGATCAGCCGGCATTTGGTCTTGTTTTTCATGGCCTTGTAAAACAGCTTTTCATAATCTTCCGGATCCTTTGAACCGCTGTTGATGTACGGGTCATCACCAGACGGGAAAAAAGATTCCCAGGAAACAATCTTCAGAGACGGTTTCCTGGGAACTACGATTTCGCCTTTTCCCAACACGTTATAGGTTTTATTATCAGAGGGATACTGAATCTTCAGGCTTTCCGGATTGACAGGGATTTTGACCTTTTTGCTTCCAAATTTAATGTAAATTGAGCATTCGTTTTTGATTTTTGCCATGTCTGCCTCCTATCCGTGGGAAACTGCGGTTCCGCTTGCCATTTCCTGAATCAGCATGGCCCGGATCTTGTCTGCCACGTCCTGCGCCGTCAGGTTTCCGGACGTGCCGGCGGGAAGGGTCACGTTGATGTTGGGGGCCAGCGTTTTCAGTTCGATCTGGTTCATATACCGGCGGGAAGCAAGGTCGCGGTACAGTTTCAGGTCTTCATCAGCCAGGTTGACGCTGCCTTCCACGTTCTTCACGCTTCCAACGCTTCCCACCTTTCCGATGTCTCCCACCTCTACTCCTTGATAGGGCGCAATTTCACCAATAGGATTGGAAGATTCTCCGGCTTTCTTTGCTTCTGTCTGAGCTTTTGCAATTTCTACAATTCTGTCAATTTGGTTAGCCTGAGCTTCTGCTTTCATTTGAGAAAGCTGTGCTTCTCTTGCCGCTGCATTGGCTTCTATCTGTGACTGCAGCCCCGCAAGTTCTGATGCCCTTGCGGCTTTTGCAGCTTCATTGCTGGCCGATGCTCCAGCCGCAAAAGAAACTTTATCCACCAAATCAATGGCAACACCGGGAATTTTGTTTACAGAGGAAATGAAGTCATTTAAAAGACCAATAGCCCCGTTTACCATATCCTCTATGATTGTAAGCACATTGACCTTCATGTCTCCCACAACGTTTGCAATGTTTGTTCCCACCGTGTGAAACTTTAAATTCATGGTGTCAAGCCAGTTTTGTACTGCAAAAACCCCGGTCATAAAGCCTATTTGCATCTGCTCCCATGCGGTAAGCACGTAGTTTTTGGCAATCAACCACGCAACGGAAATCCCTCCGACAGATTGAATCCATTTATAGGTTACTGCTACCACAACACCAATCGCCAGGGCAATCCATGTGAGGGGATTGGTAAGCAGCGACGCTACAAGCCCGTCATTCGCTGCTTTTGCTATCCATGTTGCCGCTGCCTGCGCTCCTAGCGCAATGGCCACCACTCCAGCCGCTGCCGCTACTCCCATAAGGACGGGGGAAATCGTATCCCAGTTATCACGAATGAAGGTGGCTCCCTTTGCTATGTTTTGCAATACCGGCATCGCGGCCTGCTGAACTGCATTCAATCCAATCTGCCACAGTTGGGAAAACTTCATGGGCATTTCTGCAAATTTGGTGTTGGTTGCATCCGCCGTGGCAAACAAGGCATTTTTAACCACTTCTGCAGTAATCTGACCTTCTGATGCCAGATTTCGCATTTCGCCCACGCTGGCTCCCATATACTCAGCAATAGACTGTGCTATGGTTGGCGTCTGTTCCAGCACAGAATTCAATTCTTCACCTCTCAGCACACCGGCGCCCATTGCCTGAGTCAGCTGGAGGATTACAGCATCAGCTCCCGCTCCGGAAGTACCGGAAAGCGTCAAGTGCTTATTGATCTGTTCTGCAAAGTTCACCACTTCCGCAGAGCTTCCGAAGGCATCTGGGGCCAATGTACCAAATTTCCCGACCATGTTTGCGGTGCTGGCATAATTTCCTCTGGAATTTTGGGTTGCAGTGTATATCATTTTCTGCAATTCTGCCGTAGTTTGCAGCCCGTCATTCATCATTTTGATTCTGGCATTAAGCTGGGACTGCTGATCTGCGGCAGATGCAATGTTTTTTACAAGGGCAATTCCTCCGGTTACAACCGCCGCATTTCTTAATGTGCCAACAAGTATTGACCATTTTGATTGTGTTTTCTGAGTTTCTTCTGTATGCTGCTTTTGCTTTTGCACAATCTGAGTCAGAATTTCATTGGTCTGGTCCATACTCTCTTTGAGCGTTCGTATAGATGCAATGGTAGCTCCAGCTGATTTTCCCACTGCTCTGGTAATATTCTGATCCAGAAGAACAGCAGTATTTGACGCTTGCTTCATTGTTTTGTCAAGCTGTGATGTTGAATCGGCTGTTTTTCCCACAGCCGCCGGAGCAGTTTTCCCCATACTTTCAAAGCTGACTGTGGTAGAAGAGACGGCAGTATTAATGGAGCGAAGTGTGGAAGTCGCTTGGTCGACGATGATAAATGTTTCGCGGATTGTTCCCATTATTTTTGTGCCACCTCCTTGTTATATCGGTTAATCATCGCAAGCATAAGCTCCTTTTCTTTTCTGCTTCGATTGACTACCTCAGAAGGGAAGACCCCATGCTCGCACAGCATATATCTGCACAGAAAGGAGTCAAGGTCATCCCTTTCTGCTAGTTTTTTGCGGTTTCACCAATAGCAGATAGCGTCAGATCGTCAAAACCGTTGAAGGAATTAATTTCCATCATCAGCTTTGCGTATTCCCCAGACGAAAGCATTCTGCGGGGAACGTCAAGGGGATCCATTGTTTCGTAATGCCGGCACATCTCGGCATTTTTGAAATCCGGGACCAAAACGCACGTGGAAATCAGCAGACAGCCAAACTTTTCGTTGTCCATAATGGTCATAATCTGTCCGTTCTGCACAACCTGTTTCTGTGCTCTTCTGACCAGTTTGTCATTGGTTTCCTGGTCAATTCTCCGAATCACAAAGGGGATGGGCTTGCCATCCTCTCCCTTGATACGCTTAGAAATAATAACCTCTTTTGTTTCCTCCATTACCGGCGGAAGTAAAAATGCTTTAATATCCATATATCCTCCTTATCCCAGCTGTGCGGGCTGATCGTTGAAATAGTTCAGAACTTCGAGTGACGTGTAAGAGAAGGATACTTCCATCTCCAGAAAGTCTGCATCTGCGTCCAGCATTGCCACCGGAAGTTTCTGCAGCTTCACGTTGTACAGAACCACGGTCTGGGTTCCCACGCTGGTGGCGGGATCATCATTAGTGATCTGCAGCGTGAAATACGGCAGCTTTCCGGTCTTGATATAGTCCTGAAGAAGTTTCAGAAAATGCGGAGTTCCATAATAGATCGTCATGGAACCGGTCAGGGAAACGCCCGTGGTCTTTTTCTGTACCAGCGTGGTCCCTACCACCTTAAAATCCGACTCCTGGAATTCGGCATCAGACTGAAATTTCTTCATGCCGAACATCTCAATATTCTGGCCATCAATCGTCATGAATGCGCTGCCCTGCTTACCATTGAGGGCGTCGCGCTCGAGTAAAAATGCCATTGTTTTTCCTTTCCGAAGCAATATAAAAGCACGCTTTTTTCAGCGTGCCGTTATATCACTTCTATAAAATTATCTTCCCAGTTTCCACCCGTTTTCGATATACTCTGATAAATATTCCTGCTTCACATATTTTGCAATCCCATCTTTGCTAATAAGTCTAGTTCCCGTTTTGGATTTTGATAAACTTTCTGATAAATGTTTTTTATGTTCCTCTGAAAATTTTTTGCCTTTTCTAGAATCACTCATTTTCTTTCTCGTTTCTTCAGAGGCTTTCTTTCCAATATGAGAAGCAATAATTTTGTTTTTTACATATTCACTCATTTTCTTTCCGTACATTGGATTTTTTTCTCCGATTCTGTCATATGGTCGAGAAAGGCCGGTGGAGAAGGCGTGGTAATTGTTTTCACTAGCCGTGCACCACTCTAAATTTTCAGCCCTGTTATCACATTTATCTCCATTAATATGGTTTACTTGTGGCTTGCTGTCTTGATTTTCTACAAAAGCCATAGCCACTAACCTATGAACAGCTTTACGTTCTCCTTCGTTGTTTTTGTATAAATTGCAATACAGATATCCGTGTACATTGACAGGTTTCCTTATTTTCTCGGGAAAGGTGTGGCTTCTGCCATCTTTATACAAAATAATGGTTTTTAACCTTTTAACTCTCCCAAGATTGCTAATCTGGTAAAGCCCTTCATATCCAGCAATGTCTTTCCAAATTTCCCGCATCCCAATCATCTCCTTTAAAAGATATATATGTATTATATCATATCATATACATTTTTTCAAGGATTACAATAGGTTACTGGGCTGCGGTATTTACACTAACCGTGACAGAAATATATACTTTTTCAACCGAATCGGTGGGCTGAATGGCCACATCAATCACCACGGAATCAATGGAATTTCCGGCCGATACCGTTACATCCTCGGCGGTGAAATTCTGGATACCGTTGTTGGCCTGCATCTCGTTCAGATAGCCCACGATCCAGCCTTTCAGAAGGTTACGCCCGGTGTCATTGTTGTCCACCTTGCCAATGAAATAGTTGGAAAACTGCTCATACACATCATTGCAGAACTGCATCAGGACACGCATGACACGGTTTTTGGAGAATTCCTGCCCCTTGTCTACTGTGAATGTAGTCAGGGAATTGATATCCGTGCAGACCTTAACCGTCCCGAACGTGTCGATGAAACACAGATATCCGGATTCCACAGCCGTCTGCGCCTGCGTATCGGTCAGCTTGGGATTGGCCTCCACTGCGTTGGGGTACTGGGAATAGGTGAGGGACTGGTAATACATCGCTCCGGCCTCCGCACCGCCGACCCACCACGTCGCCTGCTGCGCGGTCAGCTGTGTGCCGTCATCCAGTGTCACACCATTATTGACTGCAATCACGAATTCGCTGTTGCTGTTGACTGCATTTTCTCCGGCCATGACTGCCTGACACTTCTGGCCCACATTATTGGAAACACGTTCCACGAATGCGGCAAATGCCTGAATGGTGGTGGAATCAGTCCCGTCATATACCAGGACGTCAAACTGATACGGTTCAATGGCAGTCAGGAATGTTGCATAATCTGCAGATGCTACTGTGGGGTCTACACCGCCAGAAAGCGCCTGTCCTGCGGTCTCCTGAATGGTTGTGCCGGTTCCGGAGAATGTCACCCACGCATTGGCTGCCAGCTGAGACAGGTTGGTTACCGCCTGCTCATCTACCACAGTGCCATCCACCACGGTGGAAATGTCATAGGTGCCTTCCTCGTCTACTTCTTCCTGAATAATAATGTTGATGTCGTTTCCTCTTACGCCCGGATACAGTGCGGTCACTGTCAGTTCTCCAATGGTGGCCGTTGCCTGCACTCCACTGGTTCCCTGCGGGCGGTATAACAGAATTGTGCTCGGGCCGGCTGTGGTGTCGCTGCCCTTCATCATTTCTCGCAGAAACATTGCCTGCGGCTGTGTGATGTCATATCCGATATAGGGGGTCAGGTCCTCTCCGGGGATAATGGTCTGCACCACGTTCGTGGGTCCCCAGGAAAGCGGCTCTGCAATCGCCACCACTCCCCGTTCTCCCACGTTGGGAGTGATGCTTCCCTGCGATTTCACGTTGATGTATACGCCGGGAAGTACCTTATTCTGGCTCGTCCATGTGCCTCCTGCCATGCTCTTTTACCTCTCTTTCTTTGGAAAAACAGGCATAAAAAATAGCACTTTGCAAGTGCCATCATCCTGTTATTCTTAATACATTGTTTTTTTCTACAAACTCTTTTATTTGCTCATATCCCCATCCGCAGTCTACCAAGCCGCTCACGAGGCATTCCATAGACTGTATGGAGCGAAGCTGTTCTTCTGAAAAAATATCCCGCAGATTGTCTTTCGCTCCTATTCTGTTTTCTTCACGAAGCTGTTTTGCGTTCTTGCCGAAAAGAATTTTATAGATGCAGTTCGTGTAAATAGAGTAGGCGTGGCCGTGCATTCGTTCGTTTTCTGCCGACTGCTGTATCGCTTTTGTGAGAGACTGGCGAACCGCGATTCCTTTTTCCCGCTCAAGCATTTTACCCTGAAGGGCCTTTTCCATTGCATTAAACTGCTTGATATAGGCTTCTTTGAACCGCATTGCCTTTTCGCCGGTGTATCCCATAGCCAATAGAGTGAAACCATCTCTAGTAACAAGATACATGGGCTGTTTTTTGTTCTGCGAATTGGTGTAATATGACTGCACGAAATTGTGCTCTCTAAACTCATCACTGCATTCTAATTCCCTGATATCCTGTAGCACTCTACGATGTTCTTTCTCAAATGTCTGTGCCACGTCCAAACTGCTCACTACTGCCATTTCTACTTTTTCTACTCTTTTCAGCTCTACTAACATATCTTTCAATCCTTTCGTTGAATTATTTCTTCAACACCTTGTCCAGCGCCGCCTTCGCGCCCTCAATGGTGTATTCCGGCTCCGTCAGGATTACCCGCGCGAAGTCCGGCTGATATCCGGAAAGAGCTTTGCTTTTCAGCAGCTTTTCCGTTGGGTATTTCTTCTCTGTAGTTTCGGCCTGCTTGGCCTTAATTGATGCTGACATTGTTCTCCTCCATTTCCTGCATAGGTGTTGGGGTGTACGGCAGGGAAACACGCTGGCGGATGTGAAACTTATAGTGCAGCTCATCGTCTTCCGTGCTTGCCTGTCTCTCATAAGTATGAATCTGGGCGGACCCGGTGCCGTCTGAGTATGTGAAGGTCTCCAGTGCGGTGTCCAGATAATCCTGAATAGCCTGGATTTCTGCGTATCCGTTCACAATATTTCGCTGCTGGACGAACACAATATCTATTCCCAGATCCCGGTAATATCGGTTATCTACCTGCTGTGCCGCCGTGGACGGCATCAGGAAAATGAAAAAGCAAGGGAAATCTGTCCCTTGCTGATTTGGGCTGGAATACACCGGGTAGGAATACTGGGCAGTGAGAACGCCAGCCAAACTATTGATGAGATTTTCGATTGTGAAATTCATTTGAAGCGTTCCCTCACTCTCTTGTCCAGTTCCGTGCGTACCACGGTGCGGTACCGGCCGATGGCTTTTTCCTTCATGTAAAGGCCCTTCACGTAAGTGGTTTTGGTGCCCACCACCAAACCGGTGCCGTAACTCCAATCATCAGACAGTTTTTCCAACAAATTTCCGTTTTTGATCAGCCCTGGGACAAAATGTTTATCTACCCGGTGACCGTCATTGACATAAGATGCATACTGCATATTGTTCGCAAGGGTGGTTACTGCCGATCCACGGCCCAGTGACAATCCTACCGGGCTGGTCTGGCTGTCCAGTGCCCAGTGCTGGGCCATCTGGCCGCTTCTGGTATTGGTACCGCCGATTGCCGCTCCGCCGTTTGGCGGGGTGTTTTCTGTGGCTACCCGTACCGCCTCAATCGTGGCCCCCTCTGCCACTTCTGCCATAATTTTGGGAATGTCTTCACCGGCTTTTCGGAGCTCGTTCAGGCGCTTGCGAATTTGGCTTCCAAAACTCGACACATCACACACCCCCAATCACGTTCTGCATGAGGAGTCCGATTTCCTGATGCTCAAGGCCGGTCAATGCACCGCCCACCGGGTCATAATATTGCTGCGGATTTCCCGCAAAATACCGTTCTGGAGTGTTGGTTCTTCCCAGATTGCCTCCACGGGTTACCAGAAGCTCATCGCCCGCCTGAATGTCCACAGAGAGATCACAGGCCAGTTTGTCGGTCGATTGCGTCCGGGCTGCCGTATCGGTCATGCTTGGGCCGTTCTTCTGGCTGTTGTATAACCGGCAGGGAATGGCGGTGCCTACCTGCTGCCGCTGCTGTGTGGTGATGTTTCCGGAAACTACCGAAACCACCCGCCATACATCTACAGTATCGGTGTACCAGCTGGAAAAAATAGGATTATCCAACCCATACACCTCCCATTCCCACAGATCTGGCCAGCGTGATCAGCTGCGCGCCGTACTGCGTCGCGTTCCACATGCCCCACTTTTCCGTGCCTGCGGTAATGGCACTGTTGTCATATCCGATGGATGTATCACCCATTGATGCAGTCTTGACCACGCCCACCTGGGCCGCGTTTCCAGCCACCTGCGAGGCGCTGGAAGAACTGGGCGCGTATGTCTTCAGGTACAGCGCCGAAAAATGAGCCACATACAGGCCGGCCGCATACCGCCACAGGCTTCCCCATCTGGAAGGCAGCACGCTGTCATTGGCCTGGTCTATGAATGTCTGAAGCATGGCGGAGGGGACCAGACTTGTGACTACCGGATCCCCTTCCGCCGGTGTGGTGATGTTGAAAAACTGTGGAAAATCAGACTGAAACATTTCCTCCGTGTATGTCCCCTGCTCTCCCGGCTGCGGCACGTTGGATGCTACTCGTTTCGCCTCCTGAAAATATGGGAGCATGGGATTGATGAACATTCCTGGCCACATGCCGGCACCTCCTTATTTCTTTCTGGTGGTCTTTTTCTGTGCAGTTTCTTCGGAAGTTTCAGTTTCCTGCTCAGTCTCGTTTCTCTGTTCTTCTTCTGTTTCTTCTTTCTGAGCGTCGGGGCGGATGTCTGCCTCTGACTCTTTCTTTCCTGCCTCTTCGTCGGCCTTATAGAGATCCTTGTCCTTGGTGCTCTGAGGGGCGGCAATCAGGCCGCCTTTGATGGCTCCCTGCACAAGACCGCTCTGAAATACATCCTCAGGAATATCCCCAACAAAATCCTTTCGAATTAAATAAGACGTGCCATCAGCACGCCTTACCAGGAAATTTCTTTTTGAGATAATAAACATATATTTCCCCCCTCTTAAATCTTATCCACATATACGATGGTCTGGCTGTAGAATACCTCAACTTCAGACACATTACCGGCATAGGCGGTATCATAGCAGAAATTTGCGGTATTCGGGCTGGTCATTGCTCTGGTGAGCGGAACAAGCTCGTCCATAGCCACGAAACGCTCCTTATTGCAGTACACTACCATACGGTCAGAAGAGCTGTCTGCAGCCGCTCCCTTGCACCAGTTCGTGGCGCCGATAAACAGGTCAGAGCCGTTCTGCTTGGCCACATTGTTCTCCAGCAGGAAGGTCAGAATGGTCTTGTCTGCCAGATCGGAAACTCTGGTGGTGGCCAGGTAGTTGTACTGTGCATACGGCATAATGATGTGATTCGGGACGGCGTCAAGATCATAGCCTGCCTGCTCCCATGCGGTCAAAATGGCCGTATTGATGTCAGAGAGAATCTGGTCCGGGGTCTTGCTGGCGAAGGTTGTTCCGCTATCAGATCCGGTTGCCGCTGCATCTGTTACCAGTGCATCTGCGTTGTTGACCAGACCGGTGGTGCCGTATTCAGAAAATCCCACATAGGTATTGGCGTCCATGTGCTTATCATATGTCATTCTCAGACCGTCTCTCAGCAGGCTGTCCATGTTACGGCCGGTCATATTACCGCGCTGCATATCCAGCCACATCACGCGGGTGCCTGCGGCAATCATGTGGGCCTTGAATGTTCCCTTGGAGAAGTCTGCCTGTACCATTGGGATTCCGTTGGCGGCTGCCGCAGTCACAATACCATCACTGGATCCTCCGGTCACGCCATATCCTACCTGCATGGCGGACACGAATTCTGCCCAGCCTCCTCCTACCCGGATCGGGATGTCACGGGTATACGTGAATGAGGTCAGCGGGGTCCTGACCATCATATCTCTTTTTTCCAGCTCGGAAGTCAGGAAAGCCTGTCCGGAAGCAACACCGGCGGCGTCCATTGTCATCTGCGGGCCGTTTCCAGCCTGCGCTCCCATAGATTTCGGAAAAGTGGAAAGTCCCAGGTCTTTCGTTCCAACATTCTTAAATGCCATGTTATGTATACCTCCTTATGCGTTCAGAATGGTAAGGATTCTCAGCTCTGCGATTCCATTCGCGTCTGCCGGGCCTGCCCATTCCACATTAGTCAGCTGTACGCTGTTGACGCTGTCTGCTGCTGCCTCGAATCCACCTACTACCGCTGTTGGATATGTCTCGGCGTTAAGTTTCACGCGCAGATAGACGGCGCCGCCTCTGGCCGGGGATCCGTTCTGGCACAGAACATTGACGCAGCCGCGCTTGATTACCGGAACGGCATCTCCTACGTTGTACTGTCCTGCGTTCTGATTCAGGAAATCCGTTGCGGACTTAACTTCTCGCAGTGCGATTCCCACGAACTGCTCAGCTGTGGAAGAGTTGGTTGGAATGGTGACTCCTCCGCCTTCTCCGTATACCACGCCCTGGCCAAAGACAATTACTCCCTCTGCCGGTGCGGTATCTACTACCATGTCGGGCTGTCTGGAATAGGATCCTGCATACCCGTTGGTCATTACCTGTCCAATAACCTGTCCTGTCATATTACTTGTTCTCCTTTCCATAATTGGGGCTGTGCGGGTTCATCCGGTCATATGCCGCCTGAATCTTGTCCAGATCCATCTCCGGTTTGCTGTCCGCCACTTTCTGCGCGTTTTTCTGGGATGCTGCCAGAATCTTGGCGATGTCGCTTGCGCCGTTTTTCGCGGTTACACACTGAATCAGTGCATCAGATACCGCCTTGCGCTGCTTGGGGTCCTTAATGGCTGCCACGGTGGGCCTCATAGCCTTCAGGATGCCGGCGGCCAGTGCCTTGTCCATACCGCAGGTCTTGTCCATCTCTTCCGCAGGAACCACATGGGCTTCCTCGCCATCCTCAGAACCGCCTCCGGGCTGGACCTCGGCTTCTCCACCGGTCAGCTGCTCAATGGTGGCCTCAATCGGGTCTTTGTCTTCCATGCCTTCCTCAGCTGCCTTCTTGGCTGCCATCTTGGCCATGATCTTCTCCACCAGTCCGTCCAGTGCGGCATCGTCGATGCTTTCGTACAGTTTTTCCTTGTACGGTTCGTCCTTGGTGGGCTCTCCTTTCGGATCACCTGCAGGCTCTTTCTTTTCCTCTTCCTCCATCGCGTCTGCGGTGTCCATTGCCAGCTTTGCGATTTCCTCCGGCGTCTTGTCTTTTGCCGCGAGGCCGAAAAGCTGTAAGAATGTGTGTTTCATGCTTGCCTTCCTTTCTGGCGGTTTTTCCGCCGGTTGTTTTATTTCTGAATCCAAAATGGCAGCCCGTTTTCCGGCTCTTCCCCGGTCAACGACTGCCACGTGATTCCCGCGTATGTTTTTTTGGCTGTATGTGCCGTCCCCATTCGGGGAATAATCGCACTCATAGCCGCAGCTGATTTCCCGCTTTCCTCCCTGGACTGCGTCTATCAGCTCTCTGTCATGGATGTGCAAGTCTGCTACCATGTAATCCGCCCATTCTCCGGTGCCTCGGCGCACGTTCTGGGCGTGTCCCTTTTCATACATGCCCACATCATCCGGCCCGATCAGGTCCGGCGGGTGGTCATTCGTCACCGGTTTCCCCTCGAAGGAAGCCAGCGCCGCCGGAGAAAATACTTCCTCTGGACTTCGGTGGACGGTAATAACCTGCTCCCCGTCCTGTCCGGAAAGTCCGATTTCCCGGCCCAGGTATTCCTGGTCACCGGTGCGGGCGATTGGGACGTTTTTGCAAATCAAAAAGCCCTCACCAGTTTCGATCTGATTGGGGCTTATCGTATATCCGTAATATTGAATCATGTTTTACCTCGAAAAAAATCCTCCGCAGTAAAGGATTGCAACCTCAATGGCAACGGCAAATAAATCCACAAAGAAATTATATTTCCCTGTTCTGCATTCTCCGTGTTTTATTAAGCTGATGCCCAAACTCATGGCCATCAAAACAATAACCAAAATCTGCGGTACACCCATTATTCCACACCTCCTACGTTCATAGCGACCTTCCCCTGTTCTCCGGTGGTATACTTCACCAGCATATCGCTCAGGATCACAGAATGGTCATTTTCATCTTTGAATAATTCCAGCAGTTTTCCTTTATCCTCTTCCGTCGGAGCCAGCAGAATCATGGCGGCGTATAACCGCTGCGCCTGCGCCTCTTCGGAAAGGGATTTTTGAATCAGATCAAGAAATTCCTGCATTTCTAATCGCCTCCTTACTCGCGCTGGTCTTTCTGTATTATTGATATGTTTATTTCATCGTCAGAAATTGCGCAACAGCCTGATTTTTCATCTTAATCCCACCCGTTTATTTCATTACGAATCGTAATACTGCCATTTTCATTGATTCTGGTAGATACGTTTCCTTTCAGAAAAATAGTTACGTTTTCCTGACCTTCTTTCGCAAACGGGTTTATGTGTATTTCCCTTACAAGTTTTGTCATGTCGAAATCACACAGATAAACCTTGACGTTTCCCTCATTCTCACACTTGTTTTTTTTCATATCATTCCTCTAATACGCTTTTAAGTTCTCTGTTCTGTTTCCGATATTCCGCCTGTAGCCGCTTATAGATGTCATCGTCTGCCAGTTTGTGTTTCCGGAATGTTTCAAACGTCTTATACGCATCGTCGCCCAGCACCGCCCGGTATCGCTTCCACTGTTTCATGTCATCCAGCAGTTTTCTTCGGTTTCGCTCTTTCTCCCGGTATGCCGCGATCTGCTTCTTCGTTCGGGGATCCCGGGAAATCGGGTTGAGCGTCGGGTCGGAAAACTCTATGTCCTTCTGAATCTGCTTTTCGGTCTTCCCGATGGTAGTATATTTCACCAGAGAATGCAGACAATTCGGATGGATATTCAAGTATGTATTGGTCAGATTATTGGCGCCTGCGGCATCAATTTTTCCAAACGCCAGTGTAAGCGGCGGGTAATTTGGATTCATCCCACTCTTGCTGTACACTCTGCCTTCCAGCGGCGCACACACCGGGCAGGTGGAACCGATCTTGACAATCTGCCATAGGTCATGTTCGTCGGCTGTCAGAACTGCCGATACTTCCGCCTGACGTGCTGTGGTGCGGGTGGCCATATTGCAGTAATCCGACAACGTCCATTTGCGCCCTGCCTTGTCCACGAATGCTGTAATTCCCTGATTCTTGAGTTCCTGTGCCATTCGTGCGCTGGTCTGTGTCCAGCCAATACCGGAAGCCTCTTGGCGTGCCACTTGCTTAATGGCTGCCGTCCGGAATGGGTCGGATTCCAGGCGGGCGATGGTATAGAACCCCTGAACCGTCTTGTACGCCGTTTCTGACGCCTCCAGGATTTCTCCCAACAGATTGTTGGATAACTGCTGTACGGCCGCCGTCTGTGTCGCTGTGAGCGCTTCTGCATTGGCGTATCCAGCAGCATCCTTGTCCGCTTCCCGGAAGATTTTCTCTACCATCTGCGGTACATAGTCCCAAGATTCGTCCACCATGCTCTGCAAAATCTTCTGGACCCTCTGAAGCGCGGCCACCTCGGCGTAATCCACATATCCGGAAGCACGCTTGCGGGTGATTTCGTCAATAATCTGACGTTCCGCGCGAAGAAACAGGGAACGAAGGAACAGTGTTTTGTCCGCAGTGTCCGGCGGGCGAATCAATCTAATTGCCATATTATTTCCCCATTACTTTTTGATCCAATGGAAATAGTCGCAGATATTCCTAATGCCTTAAAAATTTTTGAAATGTTTTCAATTTTAGGTTCTCTCGTCCCTTTTTCGTACTGGCTTATTTGCTGCTGGCTCATTCCGGCTTTTTTTGCAATTTCCGCTTGGCTGATTCCTTTTTCTTTTCGATATTTCTCCAACATTTTTCCTATTTTCACATTATCCATTCTATTATCCCCCTTCTCCGGTCGGTTCCCTCTGCAGTTCCAATCCTGCCAGCGGATCCGCCATCAAGCGCTGGTTGGTATATGTCTGCCCTTTGGCAGCCTCTATGGCTTCATCAGAAATCTTCCCGAACATTCCAGTTTCGTCGCTCATGGCCTGTAATTCCTGCTGCGCCGTGGCGGCGTCGATCAGGTCATTCTGGTATACTGCCAGAATCGCGTTGGTCTTGCGCTCTGCAATCTCCGCAATCTCTTTCGCGTCTGGTGTCCACATCGGTGGGAAGTCAATGTCCAGATCATCCGGAATTTCTCCCCACGCGGACAGCGCCATGACGGGAAGAAGCCGCTCTACAATCTGCCGGAATTCGTTTTCCCGCAGTCCGTCGATATAATCATAATAGTTCTGCAGGTCGCTTTCGCCCGTGGCATTCAGCCCGGCCGGGGAACGGCCAAACAGTTTCGTTACAGGAGTCCTCGCAGCTCCGGCCACATCCATCATTACCCGGTCATACACATCCGGGAGGCCCGTAAATGTGTACTGCGTGTTGTGGATCGCATCGCCCTTGTTAATCACTCGGGTGCCGAAGTTGCTTTCCATGATGGACTGGGCAGCCATGAGATTCCAGAAACGCCGCTGCATTTCCGTGTTGGCCGTTCCAAGCAGCTGGTCCAGGCCCTCGGTTTCCATGTAGTTGACGTTGGCCCGGAAGGTCAGTGCAGCAATATTCGCAGACACGTTGTCGCGCTTGACAATCTCGTTATAGATTGCCTCGATCTCCGACTCGCCCCAGTACAGTTCCGTCACCTGTTCCAGCCAAGGGAGTTCCCGGCCGATGAACCGCACCACGCGGCTGTGATGCACACGGGCAATCATATATCCTGTGGTATCGTCCCGGATGGTGTAATATGCCGGCAGCCCGAAGTCCGGGTCTGACGGGTCTGTTACCAGTTCTCCTTCCGGATATACCCCGCTCCACCGGTCAAGGATCTGCAGGCCCAGGAAACTCCCGGGAAGCACCGTGTCCAGGTCAAGCGGCTGGCTCAGATCGTCATGCCCCTTAATCAGAATCACTCCCACTGCGCCACCGTACAGCCTGCCCCAGTACATTCCCAGAAGGATTTTCTTTCTGAGCTGCGTCTTGCGTTCCAACCGGGTCATCTGGTCAATGTACTCCGGCCCCACGCCCGACTTGATCTCATACCATTTCCGCACGATGTCATTGGGAATCGTGGCAACAATATTCTGCACGATCCAGTTGTCGCGGTACAGGCTGGTAAGCAGCTGATAGTTCTGTGTCATGCGAGTTAGGGGATATGTGGTGCCCTGCATCAGGTCCATCGTTCCCCAGCCCAGCCGCGCCGCAGGGTTGGAAAAAGCGTCCATCGTACTGACGGGCGCCTGTGTGGTCTTATTCTGTTTTTCTGCCCGCTGTTGGGGTCGCTTTTTTCTGCTCATACGCTTTCCTTTCTACCATATTCCCATTATTCCGGCAAAGAAAATGCCCTCCAGCAGCAAGGCCGCGAGAAGGCACGATATAACTATTATTGTTTTTTCCATAGCGCTTTTTCAGAATGTTCTTTGTCTCCAACAAAGGAATATTCTATTCTGATTTCTTCACGAGTTTTTTCGGCAAATTCTATTGAGGATATGTCAGAAAACTGAATTCCTGCATACTTAAGCTGTAGTCCTATGGATTCAAAAATATCCATGATGGGGATTTCTGCGCCTTTGGCCGAATCAAATCGCAGATTTCTAATTTCACCGTTTTTCAGTTTCACATTGATTTTTCTGTTCATGTTACGCCCCTATTCTCCACGCCGGCAGTGCATTGATTCGATACCTCAATGCGTCCGGGCCGTGGTCTTGCTGCTTGACCGGTTTCTCTTCTCCATGTTCGGCGGCCTTATCGTCCCATACATAGGACTGGTTTTCAGCCACCAGCCCCCGGCAGTTGTTTCGGTTGATTTTCAGTGATCCGCGGGCGTACATCGTGGAAACCTTCCGGATCCCGTCTGCTACCTCGTTATCCGCCGGTTTCACCACCCAGCCGCGTGAACGCAATTCCTGAATGAATGATGCTGCCGAAGGGTCCACGATAATGGTACACTGATCTTCCGGACGAGTCCCCATGAATTCCGCCATATCGTCCGCGTACTGCTTATCGGTTTTCTGTGGGCTTCCGCTTCTTCTGGCCTCTTCGGACCGGCTGTCCCACCGGTATTCCCGGTCTACCCAGATGGTTCTGCCATCGTCCCATGTATCCAGGAATACGCACGGGTTGGTGGTTCCATAGTCCACAGCAATCACACGGGATCCAATGTTCTTCGTGGCCGGTGGCATCTTATCGTATAGATTTTCGTCCGTGAATGTGGTATAGATCAGGCCCTCGGCCACTCTCCACAGGCCCTTGATGTAGCGCAGGAAGAATACTCCCACATATCGGTTCCGGTATTTCTCTTTGGTTTTTTCCGACAGGCTCAGGTTGTCATCCATTGTGAAATGGAGATATAACAGCTTCTTTTTCTTTCTTTCGTCAATCCAGTGAATCTTGAACCAATGAAGCGGCGCACCAGGGTTACAGTTGAACCACAGTTTCGCACCTTCCACGGAGCATCGTCCTGTGGCCTGGTTGACAAAAGACTCCGGCATCAGCGCTACCTCGTCGAAGAATGCGCCGGCAGCAGTAACGCCCTGCACAAGGTCCTGGGATGATTCGTCCTTGCCACCGAATATATAGAAATAGTTCGTCACGCCTTTCCGGGTGACTTCCAACATATTAGGGGTTTCTCCGGAAATGTGGTGGGTGCACTTGTATCCCCGGCTCCTGAGCATCGTCATAAGCCCCACAAGCACATTGCGGCGGAAAGAAGTGATTGTCTTTCCTGCCATTATGAACTGCTGGCCGTTGTAAGATTCCATTGCCCAGAACACGAAGGAAAGTGACATAGAAACGGTTTTCCCGGATCTGATAGCCCCATCGGCAATAATGCCCTCATAGTCCTTTACTGGGCTGTTCTCTGTCCACCAGTTCAAGACCATGCGCTGTTTTTTGGAGAATGGTTTGAACTTAAATGTTGGTCTCTTCCTCATCCTCCGGCTCCTTCCAGTCTTCTGCAGCAGTTCCTTTCAGGGCTTCCACGAATCCATCATCTTCTGCCTCTTCCTCGTCATTCACTCCCATGCGCATCTTAATTGCGGCCACCCTGGCCTTCTGTTCTTCGGTTGCCATGTTCATGTGGTCAGCCAGCCATTCCAGCGCCTTGAGCCGATCCGGGAGCTTGATACTTGCCCCGTCGCGTCCCTGTTTGACCTCAGAAATGAGCGTGCCATCCACTTCGCTCGATTCCCGGAAGCGAACGGTATTCACTACCTTGGTGACCGGTACTTTCTCTCCGGTCTCCGGATCTTCTTGCATCACTGGCCCGAACGCTCCCATGACCTGAGTTTCTTCTCTCCCGAACTCCACATAATCTGTCATGTCTGCAAATGCAATATCCATGTACTTCTGGAAGATGTCGCTTTCTGACAGAAGTTCTCTGGTGTATCTGGCTTCCTTAAGCCTCATGATTTCATCACGAATCTTAGGGTTTCTTAGGATATTACATCCCTCAACCATCGCTGTTTCATAACCACATCCATACGCTTTTTGATATGCTTTTGTGGCATTAAAGTACCGGATATATTTCAAGCAAAAAAGCCGTTGTTTATCGGTCAATTCCGGGTTTTCAATTACGTGTTTTACGTCTTCTTTTATGGCGTTCGTTTTTTCTTTTCGAACGCTCGCTTTCTTTTCCGAACGCTCGGTATTCTTTTTCCGAGCGCTCGCTTTCGTGCCCGTCCGCTCATTATCCCATCCATATGTGGATTTCCAGCGTCTTACTGTACTTGCCGGGACATCTAGTTGACTTGCAATCTCAACCAGCATCTTTCCCGATTGATATAGTTTCCGCGCCTCTTCCACTCGAGGATCCGGCGCTCTGGCCATACGCCGTCACCTGCCTTTCTGATAACGAAAAAGGCACCCATCAAATGACAGGTGCCTAATAGAAGGATAGAGGAACTTTCCATGCTGGACTACTTCTCATGGATTCCCGCGGCAAAAAAGATTGAAAAAGGGGGAGGAATCAGAAATCTCTTTCTGAATTCCTGCATATACCATACCACAGATGGAATGGGGCATTCTAGGGCATCTTAAAATTTTTCAGAGCGATTCCATGAAGTTTCGTGGTGTGCCTGTATGTATACCCCATTACCACCGCGATGGCTTCCCATCCCATACCGCGTAGGTATCGCAGGGTAAGAATCTTTTTTGACTGCTCGTCCTCCATGCTTTCAATGGCTTCCTGTACCATCTGAAATCTGTTGATCCTCCGGTATCTGGCAGCCATAATTTTTCTTTCCAGGTCATCCACCTGGGCAGCATATGCAGACAGATCTCCGGATGTACTTCCATGTGGCATCCCATCATTGATCACGCTCGGGGAAATTTTGTTCATTCTGAGTTCTGCCAGCTGTTCTTCCAGCCTTGCCACATCTGATTTTGCGATCAGGTATGACCGAAGAAATTCTTTTTTCTTTTCTGTTTCTGCCATTTCTCTTTCCATATGCTTTCCTGCTATCTAATTTCTACCGCCTGGATTCCACATTCTTCTTTCAGGGTGACAATGATGTCCTCAACTCCGAAATAGCCTTCCTGAAATGATTTGTACATTTCCTCACAGTATTCATAGAATCTCTGTTCTCTGGTCTTTCCGGCGTATTCCTTCCGGATCAGCTGCCCGAAATGGTCTTTCAGCACCAGAATCGGAATACCGATCATCATAAGAAATGCCTGTTCTGACGCTTCCTGTGTGGCGGCCTGTTTCATTTCTGCAATCTGTCGATCTGTCAGATGATATGTAACCGGACGGCGTGCCTGTTCTTTTTCCTGCCGGCGTCTTTCTGCTCTTCCCATCTTTTCTCCTTTCTTCATTTCCCGGAATACCGCGGCAATCGCTCTTCCCTGCGTCGGGTCCGGATAACCTTCATGGTTTCTGTATATAGGGATCGCCTCCTATGTATGTTACATTCATGTAATGCTTCCCTTCGAAGTTGGGCATGGACTCAATTTCCCTTGCAACTTCTTCAGGATCTTTTTCGGATATTACCATCAGCACAACTTCCACGCCTATTGCAGCAATATCATACCGGGCCTTGTAGTATTTGCAGGCGTTTTCATCAATCTGTATGGCGCGGAACCATAATTGCTTTTCTACATTTTTTGAGGAAAAAGACTTATTAAAAAAAGATTCCAAACTAACATTTAACGCAAACGCAATATTTTGCAATGTGGTTATTGATATGTCTATATTTCCGCGTTCATATTTTTGAACAGAGCTGAGATTTCTGCCGATTTTTTCCGCAAGTTCTGATTGGGTCATTCCTGACTCCATTCTCAGTTCACGAATTTTTCTTCCGATTTCATCGTTTATTTTTTTCATAATTTCCCTTTCCACGGCACATCAATCAGTTCCGGGTGCGTGGTTCTCTGGTTCACGGCCCATCCCAGATTCCAGAATGCTGCCAGCAGATGATCTTCGTCCGTCTCGCAAGCAGCGTACTTGAACAGGTGGCGCATGGCAGAATCAATCAGGCTATGCTGTGGGATCCCCTTGTCCACGTTGTGTTCCCCGTACTTTCCTGCGCCGTTCTCGCAGTGCTTAGACAGTTCCAGGATCGCATAGAAGGGAAGCAAGTCCATCCTGCCTTTTCCAGCATGCATATCCCTGACTACACCTGTGGAAAATACCGTTCGCTCTCCGCTGTCAGCTATGTGATTATCCTCTTTACTTGGTTCTGTAGTGGTCGGAACAATCTTTACGATTTTCTCAGCAATCAAGAGCGCCATTAAGTCGATATTTAACGCAAAGCATATTTTGCTTAGGTTTACAGAGTTGCTGTTTTTCAGCCCTCTTTTTAAAATACTGTCCAGTGACGTATACGGTATTGAGATCACATCAGAAAACCTCTTTAACGATCCGTACTTCCACAATATCATGTCTTTCACTTGATCTTCTATTGTCATTTCCTTCCCTTCTTTCTTTTCCTTTCCTGCAAATACATACCATATTCTTTCGGAGTAATTCTTGACTGATGCGCTATCTCTTTTTCGATTCTCCGGAATTCTTCCGGTGACATTGGCCCTAATCTCATTTCTTTTCCTCCTTTGGCTTGTACGGTGCTGGAAGCGGCTGCCAGGCATTGATAGGATTACCAAAAGCGCATTGCGAAAAATAACACTCTTCTAGGCGAAACTTTCTTCCATATTCGTCTTTTTCGTATCTTGCTGTTATAGGAAAATCATTATCATTGAGCGAAATAAGTACATCTTCTCCGTTACTTGGCAGGTCTTTGTCGTCCATTTCCTGATATACCGGTATCCACCCGTCATTCTCCGGAATCATAGCCTCAACAACGCTTTCAATCCTGTACGCGCAATCCTGCCATGCCTCATTGTATTGGCTGTACGTTTCATAGTCCCCAGCAACTTTGTATGGATGTTCATTCTTTATTTTTTCGATCTCCTGCAAAATCTGTTCCCGTATGCTCATATCTTCTACCTCCCATTTTCCACATATGCCCCACACGCTCTGCACTCCTGCAGTGCTTCGCCTCCTATGAAAAGCCCCTGACAGAGTATTTTCTTCTCTTTCTGGAAAATCACCGGCTCAGCGATGTAGCACGCCATGCCAAGGGGCTTCCCGCGCAGGTCCGCGCGGGATTTGATTTTATCGCTCATGCTCAATGTTCCCTTCTGATGTATTTTTCGGTTATTAAGTCTATAACCATTTTCTTAAAGTCATCATCAAACTTTTTGTCAATCCCCATAATCTCTTTCATCCCGAAAATAAATCCAATATTATAGGACAGCATCAATGTTAAAATAAAGATTATTGCCAAAAATACACGTGATATTTCGCTCACTTTTTACCTCCATTTCTCACGATTTCAACAGCTTTGACATAAGCTTCCACTCTACCTTGTGCCCGCCCTCCTTCATAAATATTTTCTGCATCAGCCAATTCCGGCTCTTCGTCAGACATATCCACTTCAGCATTTTTTAATTTTTTCAGCTCTTCGCACACCGCATCCAGGTCATAGGCTGTCGGCGCATCATCCACAACAGTCTCGAAAATCTCGCACAATGCCTTGTCAATATACTTCCTGCTCCTCATGTCTTCTATCAACGCGCTTCTGCTTATCAGGTCATTGCTCATCAGTATCCTCCCTCATTTGGTTGTACTTGAAAAAGATGTTTGTTCTATTTCCTGCGTTTTATTGGCGTATTGTGTTTCACAATTTCTGGAAGAATATCCACATGGGCAAGTCCATACCGTTCTGATTCCTCCAAATATTGATTCTGTGTAACACTGCATTGTCCTTCCGCATTTGGGGCATCTAATCATTTCTTCACCTTTTTAATCCTTTCTCATTGGTATCGGATACCCGTCCGGCAAGGCGTTAATCAGATTCTTCCACGCCTGTAAACCCATCAGCTGCATATTCACATAGGCGTTGATCTCACAGGTTCTCAGCTCCCGAATCTGACTGTTTATTGATTCGTTGATGTTCTGGCGAAATTCCGGAGTGAGTGGCTTTGTAAATTCTTTGCTCATGCAAATCCTTCCCCCTTTTCCACAAGTACCCAAAGATTTTCTCCTTGTCTCTGATATTCCCTCATGCTCAGCGGAGCGTCCAAAAATATTCGCCAATCATGATCCGGATCTTTTTTCGCTCTGTTTTCTGCGTCTTTTACAGTCCAAAACTTTTCATTCTTAACAGAGTTTTCATCATATATAACCACCCCATCTTTTGTCACATTTGCAATTCCAAATCCGACCGCTATGACCATATCCATCGGGGCTATGCTGTGTTGGTACCCACAAGTTAAGCATCCTCCTGGTCCTCCTTCTATTGGCTGAAGTTTTTCCCATTTGCTCATTCTTTCATCCCCTCCAGTGCTTCCAGGGCTTCCTGCTCGGTCAGAAATACATATTTCCCGATTTGACCAGAAGAAAATCCAACAGGCCAAGGATATATGCCCTTTCCATCTTTTAATTTCCATTCAAAAAACCAATATCCAAGCTTATCAATCCTTGCAGTTAAGACTGTCATTTCCTGTATGCATCCTCTATGCGGAACATACACCGTATCCCCCGGCTTGCACGGCAGCTTCAGCAGTTTTCCTTGTCCTTTTAATGTGTAAAAATCCTGTAAATCTTCAAGCCATTTGGCAAGCTGAATATGTTCGTTTGCGCATCTGTTTCCGCACTGGTCTCTCGCAACTTCATAGCAATGTTCTATTGCTTCTTGTAATCTTTCCATCATTCCACCATCCCTTCCAGCAACTCCGGATTGTCAAAAATATTTCCGACCGTTCTTACGTTGTGGTTATAAATTACATTTCCATTTAACATAAAATGAATTGATTTATTTCTAAGCCTATATCCATAATTAAATCCTGTGTTTACAAACTCAACTTTGTAATTTCGTTTGTATTTTATCGGTTCGGGAAAAAAAGGAAACTCTAAATCCCTTTTATTTTCTGGATACTTTTTGTGTTCGCACACCACGATATCATTCTCCCATATCTTTTTCTCGTTCTTGTCGTCCATTCCGGTGTACTGGCAGAGGGTTTCTTTATTTACCAATACCATATTATCAGCAATGATGACGGATACCGGAAGCGTGGAAGCTCGTGGAAATTCCTTCACGATATACACATAATCAGATTCCCAGTCCAGGACCAAAAGGCTTCCCTCCACCCACTCTCTGGTTTTATTGTCCTTTGCCTTGAATAATATCTCTCGCATCATTCATCCTCTTTTCTGTTCCATTTATCTGCTTTAGGGCATCCACTAGGTCTTGCACCTATTAATGTTGATGTGAGAACAGGGCTTTTACATTTTGGATTCATACAAAACCAAGATGATCTGTATTCGCACTGTTCCCCATTTTCTCCCAAACATGCTATCTTTTCCATCACACATCCTCCCTTTCCGGCAGCTCTGCGATCTGGCGGGCAATCGCGGCCTGCTCCTGCCAGGTTTTGGCCGACTGACATTTCCACCACAAACCATAGTTTTCCTCATTATCACTCCAGATGTCTCCTTCGCACGGAAGTCCTTTTTTAACCCGTCCCCAATCCAGCGGGCATTCTTCGCATCTGGAAGCGTATCCACAGAGGAAGCAATCATTTTTGATTGGTTCAATGAATCTGTTCTGTGCCAAATAGATTTTTTTGATGTACCAAATACCTAAAAGTATTTTCCGCTTCTCAATCTCCTCTGCGATCCACCGCCACATCTTCCGGTGTTCGGCAATCGCCTCTTCTCTCGTCAGGCTCATTCTGATCTCCTTTCTTTCTCGTAAAGCCCGCAGCTGCTGGTTTTGTGGTGAATGTATCCCCCTCCGGAAATTCTCTTTTCTTTCCAGGGTTCCAGATAGACTATATTTCCTCCCATTCCGCAAATCCCCCATCTAACCCCATCTTTCAACGTATCTTGAGGCTTGCACTTTGGACACTCCAGACAATCAAGATATTCCTTATTTCCGATTTTCATTTTCTTTCTCCCACAATCCCATCTATGCAGTCATTCCATCCTGCTCTCGCCAATTCTTGCCCAAATTTCACTGGAGTGCTGATATCGCCAGAAAGTTGCTTTTTCTCCGGCATTGGTCGAATTGGGCACCAGGAAGGCTTATTCCCTTCCGCAATATTGTCAACGCTTTCCATGCTGATAGTGCAGTAACACTCACCCTCTTCAAATAATTCCGTGTCATATGCCTGTGAAGAAAATCTGCACATATCACAGCACTCCGGCATATCAACTACTATGATTCCCTTCATCTTCCATCCTCCTCATCAATTCATACTGCAGCATTATCTCCCTGGCCCATTCCGGTACATTCTCTCCGCCCAAATCATGCAAATTTCAGCTGACCATTTCCTGAAGATACAATCCTCATGTTCGGAGTTCTTTCCCCAACCTTCAAATACTGGCAGTTCGCTTTCACAAGTGCTTCAGCCATAACCGGAACTACGCTGTTGCCTATTCTGGAAACCTGTTCTTTTACAGGATACGGCTTTCCGGATATGTCGCGGTCTATAATGTAATCCTTCGGAAATCCCTGCATAAGTTTCAGTTCTTCAGGTTTCAGCATCCTCAGAAAAATATCTTTCAGAATATACTTTTCTCCGCTGATATCCAAAACCACATTGACCAATCCGAACCGGTCTTTGGTTGTTATGGTGTCCAATGGCCTGTCTGTTCCTTGACAACTTACTCCTGATCCGTAATATTTGATCAAAAATGCAGATATAAGACCAAAATGCCCCGGAGACGTTGTGATTGTATGTATGGGTTCTTCACATCCTTGCCCTGTTCCGCTCTTGTAAAACTTGGTAATGAATGCGGTGACAAGTCCATACCGGTTGCTGGTGTCTATTGTCTTAATTGGTTCCGTAAGAAGCTGTCCTCTGGAGTCGCCTTCTTTTGTTTCACCGTGATACTGGATCAGAAAAGAATATGCTTCTTGATTTCTGACCACATACGGATTCGGATTATCAATGATGTATTTTCTGATCCCGTTTGCAATTCTTTTCTGTGTAGCCTCTGCAAGTGGTTTTTTGCGGTCAAAAATTGATTTCCCCAAATCTGACCAATCAATATATTTTCCACACGGTTCCCAGTTGTCTTTTCTTCTTGTCGGCTCAGGCCAAATGATTTCGTTTCCATCCCTCCGAAAAATTGCATACCAGCGTTTGCGCGTTGTTGGCGCTCCATAATTTGCCGCTACCAATTCTCTGCTGTCAAACCTGTATCCAAGGGAACACATTGCAGAAATAAATCTCTTATAGTCCTCTCCCTTTTTCTCCGGTATGGGATATCCTTTTTCGTTCAGCGGGCCCCAGTCCTGTATTTCCTCTACATTCTCCATGATGATTACATCAGGAAGAATTTTCCTTGCATGTTTGAATACTGCCCAGGGAAGAATTCTCAGACCTGTTTTTCTCGGCTGACCTCCCTTGGCTTTGCTGTGACTTGTGCAGTCAGGTGATGCCCACATCAGATCAACATTTCTCCCAGCCACATATTTTTCAAGATCAACCTTGAAAATATCTTCTGTAAGATGCAGCGTATATGGGTGATTAACCTTGTGCATTCTTATGGCTTCCGGATCATGGTTGATGGCAATATCAACGCATCTTCCCAGTGCCATTTCTATCCCCACGCTTGCCCCGCCTCCTCCGGCAAAGCAGTCAATAATGATTCCCATGCTTTTCTTCCTCCCCATCCGGAACCCAGCCATCGCACACATATCCTTCCCCGGCTGGTTTCCAATCGCATGCATATTCGTATAGGCAGTTCTCACAGCTCTTTTCCATGACTCGTCCCTCCTGGCTTCTTGGCCTTTCTGATCTTCTTCACATCCATCCAGTTCACGGAATCCTTCACTCCGCTGGGCAGCACCACCAGGGCAAATTTCGGATATTTTGCAATCACAGTGGCGTACCGGTCGAATCCGCTTCTTGCATTTGCGGAATCCACATCGCACGCCTTAATGGTCGAGTACAGAATGCTGTCTCCGACTTCCACGCGCCTCGCTATGGGATTTTTGTACCTGTCCTCGATAATTTTACCATCCGGTATGTAATAGACCGTTCCTGAGCCCTTTCTGCGCTTTGCAACGATACCCTCGCGGACCAGTATGCGGATCTTATCTTGAACCGTCTCCGTACACACGCCCAACTCTTCTGCCAGATTCCTGGCTTTCACTTCCTTGCAGGCGCTAAGTTCTTCCAGCATCCGGTCCCGAAGTGCCTGCAGCAACGCTGCTCCCCTCAACTTTCCCATGTTGCCTCCTTATGTCCGCCCATATGGCAGAATCGTAATCATATCCACGGTTTTCAAAATTCTGGAACCGGTTCTTTGTCTGTGCCTGCGGTTTTGGTTTCTCTGCCGGCTTCGTGTAATTGTCATCCAGATAGTCAATATATCCAGAGTGGAAGAAGGTTGATCCGTTCTTGTAATACCTTCCCTGGTCATTACACTCAGCAATATACCGGTTCATCGCTCTCATCATGTGCTCTCGTCCAATCTTCAGCAGCTTTTTCTTGTCGAGATCAGATACACTCCCCTTGCCTCGCTTTTGCGGATACGCTGCCCATAATTCTTCAAACAGTGCATTGGCTGCTTTCGCAATAGGCCCCAGGTTGCCATCTGCCGGTTCCGTGTTGACCTCTTCAGGGTCTTGCACATCATCCGGCGCACATATATCTCTTTTATTATTTTCCTTTACATTTACATTTTCATTTACATTAGGTTTCTCAACTTCATAACCATTGGTTTCTGTTTCTGATAACCTATGGTTTTCTGTTTCAATAACCATTGGTTTTTCTTTTTCATAACCATTGGTTTCGGATGGCCTTCCGCCCTTGGAACCGTTGATTTTTCTCTTGATATTTGCATCGATCTGTGGCTTGGCCATTTCGTATGCCACCATGTACAGTCCATCTTCTTCCGGCTCTGTACCGTCAAGACCATAATCAATAATGGCCCATAAGGCTTTCAGCTGATCAGCTTCCGGAAGGCGCTTGATCGCTTTTGAAAAACTCCGATAGAATACCAGGCTGTCTCTCATTTCTTGTCACCGCCCTGTTTCACAAATCGTTCCGCGCCTTTCATGGCCTTCTTAATTGACTTGAGTCTCTTACTCTGTCTTGCTATCCAGTAAGCTGCCTGAGCCTTCCCTGAGGCGTCTGTCGTTGGAATATAATAGCCTGCGCCGTTGTCATCTGTAATAATGACCCGGTCCTTTCTGAGGTCTTCAATGGCTCTTCTGAGCATCCTGTCTCCGCATCCGGTTCTCCTACACAGTTCCTTACGGCTTACCGCATTCTTAGGGCCAACTCCCAGATTGTTATATATTGCATATTTCAGTGTTTCGTATTCGCTTGTCATACTCCTCCTTTCCGGCCCGGTTTCCCGGGCCTTCAGGTATTCAAAATGGCATTTATGGGGGCAACACTGTGACATATTAATCCCTGCCATTAAGAGGGTCATAAATAAGATTTTCCGAACTCTTCGATGAATTCCTCACGCGTTCCATAATGCTCTTCGTAATATCTCTGTGCCTTGCGTTTCAGGAATCCATCAATCTTTCTATTCTCTTTGGTGGCCTTGAATCTCGCTCCGTTCGGGTGAAGATCATACCGCAGGGGAATTATGAATCCCCTTTCTTCCGATTTCGTCTTGTTTCCCATCCGGCCCTCAAAGATGTGATGGCGTTCCACGTATGGGCTGCCTGTGAAATAACAATGATCCATGTCATCTGTGAAAACGCTCCATAATTTCTTACCCATCTTTTCTCCTGTTCTGCTCATACAGTTCAAGCATTCTTTCCAGTTCTTCCGGTGTAGCTGTCTCAATCCCCATCTGCTTGCATTCTTCCACCAATCCGTCAATCAGATGGGACATCTGTGCCGTATCATAACTGCTGGATCCCAGCAACATGACATAGGTTCTGTAATTCACACCGTCATTCCCTGATATCACCTGCGACGTGGGGCGAATATGGTATTCTGACGCCTCCAGAGCCATTTCCTCGGCCCTTTCTGTGTCAGGGATCCTGAAGTATGCCCCCGAACCGTCAATGACCATATTCTGCCCGTATCTCCTCAGCATAAGGTTGTGAGCTCTGGGTTTTGAGATTTTCAGGGATTCTGCCAGTTTGGAAAGCAGCACCCAGTAATATGCATTTGCATCCAGACTTCTTTTTTCTCTCCACTGCTTTGCGGTAATTCTCAGAGGCTTGTCTTTCAGCGCTTCGATCTCTCCGGATATGTCCTGATCCAGTGAAAATGTAATCTGCATGTTCCCGGTGATCCAGTCCCTTGATATATCTTTCAGAATCCCTTTGCTCTCCATATCTGCTCCTTACTTCACATCATTCCAGGGAAGGCCTTCTTCGTTCATTCCATCCGGTGATGTGGACTGCTCAAGGGAAGGTCTTGTTCTCAGGATGTCCATAGCGTCTTTCCACTGGCCAAATGTCATATCATGAACATCCTGAACTCCATATTTTGCAAGCATGCTCTTCAGTCCGATTCCGGTGCGCTTGAGTTCCATGTACAATGTGTTGACATATTTCTGCTCCAGCGCCTGAGGCTGTTCTGGTTTCTTGCTATCCATCTGATATACAATCTGTCCTCCCTTTCCAGTTATGACAAGTTCATTGATATTTCTTTCGGAATCGTATCCGATTTTTGATACTTTGAATTTGTCATAGCAAGTCCATATCTTTTTTCCGTTCCTATCTGTTCTGCCAGAATCAACAATATTGGCATCTCCTTTTGCGATCCAAATAAACGGTGCTGTGTACAATTCTCTTCCAATTCCCCAGTTAAAGCAGGCTCTCTTAAAGCTATCGCTTGCAAGTCCCTTCTCTGCCTCTGTATTACTTTCTTTTCCTGTGTCTTCCTTTGAAACCCACTGAGATTTTTCATCATCCCACAGGCTCACTGTACAGTTGGCATTTTCTCTGCTGTGACTTCTTTGCCAGTTCATCGGCCCCACGGTTTCGTCAAGAATGTTCTGATCAACTCTGGCATCTTTATACAGCAAAAGAGTAAGCCCTTTTTCATTTATGGTTGCAATCCTGCAATCAATCTCAGGCCCTTTCAGCAGTCTAAATGTTAAATTTCCTTTCATCTTCTTCCTCCCATTTTTCTTTTTCTATCCAGTTCCCAGAAAAAAAGAATTCCACAAACAGTTTTTTGTCCTTTTCAGGCATTTCGTCCAAGTGTTCCTTCGCGTATTGATATGCTTCTTCCTCCGGGACTACCTTCCCAGATTCTTCGAAGATGCCAACGTATTTCATGCCTTATCCTCTGCTTTTTCTTCCGGGATCCTGCATCCGCACATAATCCGGATGACATTTCTGTCGGGGAATTCATTGTAGTCCAGAAGATCTGCAATCATATGAAGCCTTGCGCTGTCTGCCAGAAGGTTCCTGTATTCATCAACTGTAATCTCAATCATTCTTTCTTCCATCTTGATTTCCTCCTATTTTCCTGTATAATAGATATATGGTTTTTTATTTATGCGGCCGTTGAGCTTTTCCAAGCTGACGGCCATTTTCTTTTTCCGGGAGTACCCGGTCCACTTGCTTCCGCCTGTCAGGGCTCCGGCCCGGTTCGTCCCATTGGTCCTCCGGCTCACATCCACGCCCCCCATAATGACAGACCCCAGCAGAATCCGATTGCAACGAAGAATCCGCCCATCATCAGCCCACAGACGATTGTGATGCAGTCACCGACGATTTTGCAGGCGTCCCGCAGCATGTTCTTTTTGCTTCTTTTGTATTTCTTCATCCCAACATAGCTTTCCTTATTCATCTTTAACCTCCACAAATTCTCCGCTTTCAAGCCTATACCAGGTATTTTCCTTAATAATTTTCCCGTCTACTACGGCAGCTTTCCATTCTGCGATGTCATAGCTGCTTCCTTTTTCTTCGGCAATAACAAGAATTGTTCCGAGTCCTCCCATAACTCTTACGTTATTTCCTCTGGCCACAGACAATCCATTTTCACCTGACTTTGAGCTTCCTCTACTTGTGGCCACTCCACAACTTCCGGCTGTGGCTGCTCCCCTGTTTCCGGCTGTGGCTGCTCCACTGTCTCCGGCTGTGGCTGCTCCACTGTTTCCGGCTGTGGCTGCTCCACTGTTTCCGGCT
>OGGQ01000829.1_pt1 | contig 43609 bp, 45 predicted proteins | sample 1571191 | NCBI WGS metagenome assembly OGGQ01 (sample SAMEA2582061, study PRJEB24529) | metagenome | biome: Human gut stool | place: China | collected 2011
GGGTGATAGTTGATGGAAATGGAGTGGTGAAAGAGCGGAATGATTATTACTCGTTTGGTGCGCGGCATTCAAGAGGTGATTACCCGCAACAAGCAAATAATCGGTACAAGTATAACGGGAAGGAGGAACAGGTGACGGGAGGTTTGGAGTATCTGGATTACGGCGCGAGAATGTATGATCGTGGTTTGGGGAAGTGGTTCGGGACTGATCCGCATTCAGAGAGTTACTATGCCTTGTCTCCATACACTTATGTTGGTAATAATCCTATTAAATGTATTGATCCTGATGGCAGAATTATACGTTTGGCCAATAATTATGTAGGTGGAATGGAAAATATAGCTAAAATAGTAGCTACAAGTTTAGGTCGTCAGGTGATGAGCCATTTGATAGGCCAGAGAGAAACATATACATTAAACTCTACATTTTGGAGTTCAAGTAGTTCTTATAATCCCCAAAATAGAGATGTAAATTATGTTGGAAATCCTTGGTATCCTGAAATTCCTTATGATGGTGGAGCTTTAAACTCGATGATAGCAATGGGACACGAATCTTTTCATGCATTTGACCATAGTAATAACGTGTTCAATTCTACTAATGCGGGATACTATAAAGATATTGTAGAACCTCGTGCTGTAAGCTTTGCCAATTATTTACGAAGTGCGTATTCATTATTGCCATTGAGAGAACAATATGGCAACATAAAAGCAAATTTTCACCAATTTGCGGGAAATGAAAAAATATCGAATTTTACGACACTTGGCAGTAATTCAGATAAAACAAGTTATGGATTTAGTTACACGAAAACTACAGTAATTGTAGAAAGTTATAAGAAAGGTTTTTTGGGTATAAAAGTACCTGATAAAACAAGAACGGTAAATACAACTCACTATATGACTATTTCTAGAAATAGAAATAATGATGTCTCTTTTCAGTTATATAATAATGAAGACGAATATAAAAACGCAACATCTAATTGGTAGATTATGAAAAGTCATAAAATAAATAAAATACTCGGCTTGGTAGCGATTGGGATAAATGTATTATTTGTTTTCAAATCCCTTTATTTGCTCTATGTTTATAATTTTACAGGCATATTGTTCTTGTTTATGTATCCGAATTGGGTATTAGTGATAAATGCTTTGCTCGGAATTATTGGGATTTATATATCAATACTTTTATTCAAAAATATGATTGGAATTAAATTGTTTTTGATTTTAACTTTTGTATTATGGGGGATTATGATCGGAAAAGTATTATCAGATAATTTTCTGATATTTTAGATACAAAATCAACAATACATGGTCCAAATGTACGAGTGTTTTATCCTGTTGGTGTGGTAACAGACTCGAAACTATTGGAAAAAAATAAAGGAAAAATTGTAACAATAAAAGGAAATCGTAAATAAATATTATGAAGAAAATAATTTTTATATCTGTAATTTTGGTGCTGATTTTTATCGGGTATGCCTATTTTTATTTTAATCCTATTTTTATTGGTGAGGAAAATGTAGAATCAGTGAGTGATTGTAATTGGTCGGATAATTTGTGTAATCCTGTTGAAAATATTGATTTTAGTTACGGAAATAACAAAATCATAATTTACACGAATAGGACAGATGTACAATTTCTACCTGATGGTATAAAACAAAGAACGTTACTTTATTGTACAGATAATGCAGTTATTCAACAAATCAAAAAGAATTTTGTATTTGAATGGAATGTTGAAGATTATGCAGAAACAACAACATCAGGAAGTAAGATTTATTTTTTCAAAGACAATAGAGTAGTATTTCAAAGTCCTATCATTTTTGACGATAATATTTCAATCTATTTTGAAAAGACAGGTTGGGTATTCTCTACAAAGTACGATGTCTTAAAAGATAATTTCAAGAAATTCAAACCAATGTACATCCCAATTGTATTATTGTGATAACGGAACAGCCTACATTTGTAGGCTGTTTTTGTTTTCCGGTAAAATAATAAAAATGCCGTAAAGTGGTAAGAAGAAGTTTTTCTCTTCGTCCCAGAGGAGAAAAATATTCTAAATTTTCACAGGATTCCTTGAAAGCAACGGGTAAATTCCGTTATACCGATCATACTAGGTAAACCAATTAAAATGTTTTGGATTCAATAAATTTCAAAGAAACCAAAGTGTTGGTAGCATTGGTTGATCTAGTAATGACAAAATAGGAAGGGGTCAAGACTTCCCTAGTAATGCACAAGTTTCAGCTTGTTTTTTTCTAAAGCGATATAATAATATATTTTGTTATTTTCTATCCTGTCTAAATAAATTAAATCTTCAAATGACGTTAGTATATCCAATTTACGAGAAAATAAATTTATCCTGCATAATTGAAATCCTCTGTTTAAAAATTTTCTCAAGTAAACAGGTAAGTATATGAACTCCCCGTGGTTTAAGCATGGCCCTCCAAATAATTTTTCCTCGAAAGTCTTATTGTCAATTGATAATTTGCCAATTTCCGGACCGCCTTGAACAATTTCTTGTACGTCCGAGTATTCAATAATCTTATTATTGAATACTTTTTTGTGATCGAAGTCCCATGGTGTTTCAAATAAAGTCATCTTGTTATAAATTTTGAATCCTGATTTATTACGTTTTAATATTATTCATCTATTAAAATCAATATTTTCTTCCAAGGCTTGTACAAGAGGGATGTCCAATAGTTTGATTTCAAAAGGATCGTGAGTAATTCTATAAATATTTTTTTCATCATCAATTCCTAAAAAATCACCATCATTGCCTTTTAAATCAGTTAAATGATAAATTTTTTTTTGACCTAATTCAACCGCATAAACATCTGAAGGATTGATTAATTTTAGTTCTGATGTAGTGAATAATTTCTTTATCTTATTATATTGATCTGGCACAAGCATTCTTTTTTGAAAATAGCGTGTATTTATATTTGTCAAATCAATATCAAACGGATCATTACAATTTATAGAATAACCCGCAAGTGTTCCTGAAGCACATCCTATTTTATATTCCAGATATTTTTGAGATATGATATCAAAAACCTGAATATGAACCAACATAAATGATGCATCTCTAGGTCGGTCGTACTTACTCACAATTTCTTTATCGAAACCAAAAGTCATCCAATGAGGGATATTACCCAATCCGGCTTGAACTGTTTTTATAAGTTTTGCATCTATCTGCTCAATGAGTTGATGATATGAGACAGGTAACTTTAGTAATGTATTCTTTAATAAGTCCAATTCCCATTGTTCAACTGTTCTTATTTTTTTGAGCTTCTGAAAATTAAATATACTTCTCCACATATTAATTAAATTTTGTAAACCAATTATATTTCTTAATCCAACCGACTTCAGATTTAATACTAGAACGCAAAAAATTGAACCGATAAGAATCAAGTAAAGAGTGTTGTATCGTGTTTACCTTAATTACATTAATTCGATTATTAACTAACCAATTAGGTAAATTGTAAGTTCTCTGGATCTTTTGCGTTAAGAAAAGATGGTGAAATTCTGTGCTAATTCTCTGTTCTCCAGAAGAGGTCATTATTTTGGCAAGCGTTTCGGTACCACCTCTAGCTGCTTTATATTGAGCAAAAGATTTTCCACCTGACTTTATTGTGGTAAATAGTGACTGACTTAAACCTCCTAATTCAACAACGCCTTCAATTCCTCCTGTTGCTACAAAAAGTAAAGAATTAAGCGTGGCTTGTGTTACGGGGTGCTCTAAAAACGCTTTCTGTGCGTTATGAATACTGTTATTGAATAATTCCTGTTGATACTTGGTTCCTAACGGACTACGATTACTTAATAAGTCGCCCAGTAAATTGTCGTTGTTTAAAATGGTTGTTTTAGCGTCTCTAACCACGTTTGAAATTGATACAGGTACATTTTGATAATAATTGTAATACTTGTCCCCGTAAGACATCGAGAATGAACTGCCTATATTAAAATATGTCTCACCCCCGATCTTCATGGTCGGGAGTTGACTATCCTTCCAGATATACGCACTTTTATCCCAACTTCGATACCAGTCTGTCATCTCTCCATTGGGATCAATGAATAATACCGGGTTCCCATTACAATAAGTATAACCGCTCGTTGAGATATCATTTTCAGCTTTAGGATCAATACAAAACCACCTGATCACCCCGCTATCATACATTCTTGAACCGTAATCCAAGTATTTCAAATCTCCCGTCACCTGCTCCTCCTTCCCGTTATACTTGTAACGATTATTTGCTTCTTGCGGGTAGTCACTTGTAACGTGTTTAGCTCCCGAGGGGTAATAATCATTTCGCTCTTTCACCACTCCATTCTCATCAATAACTACCCTAGTACTTCCCAGGTGATCCGTTAAGAAGTAATTTGTCTCAACTCTTTTACTGCTAGAGTTGTTAGTTAGGATAACTCCATCACCAAAATGAGCCGATTCCAATTGTAAACCTGCACTATTGCTGCTGTATGTCAAAGAACCCAGATAGTCAAAACCATTGCTACCAGCGTCACGAACCCGTAACTTCGTCCCATCGGCGAGATAATAGTATTTCGCTTTCGTCACGTTTCCTGCCTTGACTTCGCTCAACAAATTTAAGACATTATACGACAAGTTCAAAGCTTTACGACTATCATTTATCATGTTCCCGTTTGCATCGTAAGTGTACGTTCCGTTTAGAGTACTACCCGGCAAATAAATGTCTCCCACGGGAGAAGTACGCAAACTCTCTTTCAAGCTTGCCAACTGGTTTCCCGTGTAATTGTATACTAAATTGTCCACGGTATTCCCTTTGGCCGTTCTTTGCAAGGTCATAATATTACCATTATAATCGTAACTGATTCCTTTCTCCGTATAGTTGTTTGAACAATTAATCCATGATGTACCTGTTTTCTGTTGCTGCGTGGAACCTGTCAATCGATTTATACCGTCATACGTGAAGCTGTACATCAATGTGGCGTTCGTCCCTTGTTGCCATTCCCACTCGCTAATATTACCGTTCCAGTAAGCCGTGTTGCCTCCTTCTGTTTTTTCGTAACGTAATTTCATTTTGAAAGGAATACTTTCTTTACACGTGAGCCAGCCTCGTGGATTGTATGTCATCGATTCTTCTACTTTCCCGTATTTTTTCTTTACAAGCCGTCCCACGATATCATACGTGTAAGAAACTGTGGCCGGAGAACCATTATTTAGCTTTGCCGTAGTGGAAAGAAGCCTTCCTCGTTTGTCATACGAATTCCAGATCTCGAATATATCAGCTTGGTCAACTTTTATTTCATGTTTTTCTCGCTGTTGAATCATGTTGCCGACAAAATCGTACTTCATATCTACTCGACTTACCCGTCCTTGAAGGTTATCGTTTGCGGTTTGGATTATTCGACTTTGGTCATCATAGTACGTGGTGGTCGTTAGCCATGTATTTGTTCCCAAAACTCGTGTTTTTATACTTGTTGCAAGTCCAGTCACCACTTCTCGGAACTTACTTGAGTACCCTGGTGTTGCTTGAAACGATAAGACCGAAACATCGGTAGTAGGTTTATACGAATCGTATAAAATATATTGTAGAGGAACACGAGTTCCTAGCGGGACGTAATTTGTCGTGCTTGAAGCTGTATTTTGCAAATTTGCCCGTGATGTCTCCGAAGATATTACTTCTCCGGTTTCAATTACTCGATTTTGATTATCATAGAGTGTGTAACTCCATTTGCGTGTGTCTTCGATTCGCTGTTTACCATCTTGTTTCATGACCAATCTGTCGTTTTGGTCGTAGATCATATAAACAGGGTCACACCCTGGTAATTTTTTTTCAATAAGTCTTCCCCATGAGTCATAATCATAATAATAGGCAAGCTCCCGTAACACCGTTTTGTTTATAGAAATTCCATTCAACACTTTGGCACTTGCTTCAGGAGATAATACCCAACGAAGTAATCCTCGCTCGTCATACACGTAATAAGTTTTCAAATAAGTTGAATCATTCACGTTCTTCACTTCGAGTATTACTCTGCCATCTCTCTCCATGTATTTGCTACTCTTGTGTCCATCCTCGTCCACATGTGTTTCCTTGTATAGAGATTGTCCCCGGTAATCGTTTTCATATACTAGATCACCGGAATTATTTACATTCCAGATAATCACGAAATTGCTTGCATTTCTGCCAAAGAGATTTTTTTGATCTTTTGCCCCCGTGTACCAGGAGGCTCCCGGTCCGACTTGTTGAACTACTCGTTCTAGTGGACTATTGTCGTAAAGAAGCATGGAATAAGCATACTTTTGTTCTCTCCGCTCAAGGTAAGAGTAATTGGAGGAAGAATACGGATGCTTGTCTTTCAGGCCTTTATTATTTGTTTTCGGGTAGATTAAGAACTCCTTTTCTTTTCTACCGTGAATCCCGTAAGCCTTGGGTTGAATCAAGTCCGTATTTACAATTGGTGATCCATCTCGCGAAATAATTTGTATCTCGCGATTAAATCCGTCATAGTAAGTGATATTGTCAATGTAGTTTATATTATCCGAACCTGTTGTCGGTGTGGTGAAAATTCTTTCATATATAAATCTATAGCCCAATTTGAACATACCATCACGCAAGCTATCATTTTCAATTCTAATATTCTCTCCAGCCACGAAAGTACTTGAAGAAAAGGATTTTATTGTTAGAAGAGTAAATACAATAATACTATATATTAATTTATTCATGCTAGATAATTTTAAAATGCTTTTGTACTATTGAAATCTGCTATAAGTATAAGTTTTCAGCAAGTTCCCTTCAACGTCATATATGCCGGCGAGACGATTAGCCCTGTCATACTCGTATCTTTCCAGTTGTCCCAATTGGTTCAACTGGCAAAATTTTCGACCGGAGGAATCGTAAGATGAAGCGGAGAATGTCGTTTCTAGGGGAGTTAAGGTGGCTAAAGCTATTGTCGCGGCAGGAATTTCGACCGAAAGGACATCTGTATGGTTGAATGAAGACAAATCTATTTCAGCCATGACTAATTTCCACTCTCCCTTGCCTGTAAACTTTAAATTATCAACAGTTCTATTGACGTTTGAACTTCCGTTTTTCACGCTATAGTTCACTCGCATATTTATTGCGGGAGATTTCACGTACATGAACAATCGATATTGGCCTTTAGATTTTTTGGGTTTCACTGATAGTGTACTAGGAAGATTCAAACCCGCCACGTTTTTTCGACCTTCCGGTACGATAGTCGGATCGTCAAGCATATTTTTCCTGTAGAGATCAAGAGCGGCGATATTATCCTGCTGGCAAGCCTGTGCGGAGAGAATGATATTACCCCGTCCTTGGTCAAAGTAATTTATTACCCGGTTTTGTCCCTCTTGAATCTCTCCAGGCAGGAAACGATGTCCGACTAAAGTATAATAAATTACTTTTTCACGTTTATACCGGTCTCTCGTGCATGAAAATAACTTGGTCTCGATCCCTTGATTTAATTTGTCCACAAGAATATCTCCTTTATACGAGAGATGATATTCCTCTGAAGGCAGTATAACGTGTTTCCCTGCTGGATTTAAAGTATCTTTGTATAGGGTGATAATCTCGCTGATTAATCTATACTTGTTTTCTCCACGTTTCATACTAAATGTTTGTTTCTTCACAACAAGATTTTGGACATTTTCTTGACGAGCGATGTCAATTACAGGATCTACACCGGGTGCTATATCACAGATTCTTCGGATCAAGGTAACAATTTTGTCACCTTCTTTTGAAGTTCCGCTACCGGGTTGGAATGTACTATTGGCCATTTGTTGAGTCACGTGGGCGGGAGCGAGCATGTTGCCTGTGGTATCATACTCGTAATACGTGGCTGCTTGACATACCGAATTTTCTGCAGTAGTAGAAAGATGTATCAATTTTGGACGTTTTTCTTTTCTTCCGAAACAATAAAATGATAGTGAATTCAAGAGTAACGGTTGACCACCATAAACGATCCTGTAATGCAGGTTTGTAACTTTAGGGGACATTCTTTGGCCGATGTTCAATCCAAAATCATGTAATTGATTATAATATAATTTATCGTTGCCGCCAAAATCGTACAGTAGTACACTAACGTTGTTATCTTTACTAGGGAATAAGCTATCCGTATCGTATTCATCAATATAATATGGATTCACTTTTAATTGATCAAAGAATTTATTATATCCAAATTCTTTGTACCGGGAAGGTTTATTGTCCTTCATGCCCGGGTCTGCTAAACTAACCATTTCGAATTCATTTCTCATTTGATACACGAGATACCCGCTTTCATCGTAGCATGCTTGTGCTAGAGGTAGACAGTTCATCCAATATCGATACACGTCTAAAGAATCAGATTCCCATAAGTATGGGTTGACAAAAAGATAAGCAGTTGTACCCATCCCAACCATTTTTTCAAGCACGTGATAATAAAATAACCCATTGTTCCCCATGTTAATATAAACATTTCCCCGTTGAACAACACTTTCTCGCCATACAATATCATGTTTTCCGCTATAATCTATCGTGTCGCTATCTATGACTTTCTTGTACATAAGGCTTCCTGCATGCGGGTATGAGTACTTAATGATAACATCAGTTTCCCCTTCTTCTTTTAACGTTATGCTTTTTACCCGGATACCACCAAACAATCCTTTAGGGATATAAGAAAACGAAACGTTGCTTTTGTTTGACTCATAATCAACTTCAATACACCCTCCTTTGGGGAGTATGATATCCTTTAAAGAAAATGCTTTGCAATATAGTGTGTCCAAGTACCACCTGGGACTAAATTGACGGGAACCAATTAGCAATTTATCATTTGGTTCTCGAACTTGTCCGTTGTAATATCCCCATTGATCATGTCCTATTGCTTTTAGTGTATCAAGATAATAGGTAAATGATTGTCGTTGGTACTCTAGAGATGCTCCTTGCCAGTTAATCCCTTTTAATAATCCTTTTGAGACGTGTAGCCTTATTCTTTGTATATTGTCATGCTTGTAATCTTTCATGTAAATATCTTGAAGAACGTTATCCTTGTAATTGAAAATGATATCTTTCTCCGTGTTACTTATTCGTCTTAATAAAGGAACTTCTGTGTCGTAAGAATTTTTTTGGGAACTCGCCTCTTCCAATATTCTTTGAGGTTTTAACGCTTCCCGGATGGCTCTTTTAATTTTCATGAAAATGGGAAAGGCAGCGTTTGGCCATGGAATATTACCGGGAGTTTCCAGGGCAGCGATATACTGTGATAAGGCAAGCACTGGATATTCTCTCTCAATAGCTGGAGCAAATAACCCACAAATGGCCTTGTGTTCTTTATATAGATTCCCGTTATTCATCGCTTTTTGCATTTTATCAACCTCTCTCTGAAGGCTCCTATAATGCGCTTCTAATCTTCCATTAATCAGTACATTCTTTAAGTCTCCCAGTAGAATCCTAATGTATTCATAAGTGTTTGGATAGATTTCAAGAGGGCTATAAATCATTCCGGCATCGTAGCATCTTATTATTTGTTCATTTATTTGGTATTGATCAATTGTTTTCTCGATCTCCTTGTCTGATTCACCAAACGGCGTGTTCTCGTTGTAATGAAAGTAGAAGGTGTCACCGTTAGGAATTTCTATTTTTGATAGGTACCAGGATGAGATATAGTTCTTTGCCCTGAAATCGTACAATCCCACGTAAGTCTCATAACTATAGTCTTTGACTCGTGCGGTAACCCGATAGATGTATTTCACTCCATTTGCATCCGTGATGCTCCATCCCGTGATATCTGGTTTCGAGTATTCACAATCGATTTTTACACGGGTAGGTTCCAGGGGGATGGCGATGAACTTATCCTTATCCCATTTAAGTACGAATGTCAAGTTTTCTTCACCGAAAGAAACCGTAAAAAGATCGGCCTCCCCGTCTCGTTTGTAAGAATTTACTTTCTCTTCATCTTCTAATAACGAGTTCTTTTTTTCTTCATTAAAAGCGTACCCGACATCGAAAGTCTCGTCTGCGATACCACCGCGAATGACACGGCTTACAATACCTCCAGTCTGAAGAGTCCAATTGTACCCTATAATCCCAGGTTTGTCATTATATTTGACGCCGTTTGATACATATTGTAAGGATACCGGTAAATTATATCCCTCGGAAGTTAATTCACATAAAGGTACTGTATAACAGAACTTGCCCGTGGCTTTATCCATGTTTATGTTTTTATTATTCATATATCCGTCTGCTTGAACGTTTGGACGAATATCTTGTCCCGAGACAAGCTTTCCGATCAACAAGAAGATGAGTAGGATGAGTTCTCTTTTATTCATATATAAATTTTTAACTGGTATTATATTTTATATTATTCGTTAGTAACGTGTTCTTACACGTGTTTCATCTTTTGATGCAAAAAATAGATGGTGTATTTTTTGATAATATTTTTGTTCGTTCATGTTGTATTTTCAAGTAATTTTTTCATATGCATAAAGGTTAATTCGATTTGTTACTCACCATTGATAAAAAATCAATGCATGGAATGTCTCTTGTTTTTTGAAGACGATTTTAGCACGATTTCGATATCTTCTACTACAAGGGAAAAGTATATTATTCGGACTTTGAAATAATTAATTTTACTTGATTCTTTTCGCCTAAAACACACCTGTCTTGTATGGTTTTAAAAGTATTGAATATTTTTCGTGGCATATGTAGGAAATACCTTGAGAGATATGTGTATTTTTTTCATACTATAGAATTAAAAATGGTCTTAAATATTACTATATAGTAAGTAATTCTACGAGTGTATGAAAGATGACGAGTTTCTCGTGTATGTATTATTTAATTCTATGTGAAATTATTGCACGTATCAAATACAAGTTTGGATAGAATAGCTTCTTCGAGTAAAATAAATGAGTAAAAAATGTATTTGTGTGACATTTGAATTTAGTAAGAACCTATTGAGACGTGTAAACTTCCAATTAGAGCTAACAATGATATGATGAATAATTATAGTTTATATACTTGTGAAATGGGAGATCGAAGCTTGTTTTCTCCGATCTCCCTAGTTATTAGTCTTGATATGTTTCGTGAACACAACTTCTTTGACTCTTAAACTAATCGCTTAATAGAGTGTATCCCGATCCTCTAATCGTGTTAATCGTGATACAAGGATCGTCATGCAAGTATTTGCGGATGTTAACCATGTAGTGATCCAAGTAACGATAATTCTCCTCGTAATTATTCTGCCAACATCTTCCCACAAGCACTTCTCTTGTCACGATGTTGTTCATGTTGGTACTTAATTCCAACAGAATCGTTGCTTCGATTCTCGTTAGTTTGATTATCTTGCCGCAAGTTTTAAGAATACTTCCTAGATAATCAAAGATAGAATCTTTGCTCAAGATGAATTGATACTGAGGTTGAGAATTTTTAACTTTGGCAAGCGCAAACCGAATCCTGAGTTCTATCTCCTCTAGAAGATATTCCTCGCAGATGTAATCGGTAATAACTTTACCGATCTCCGCGAACAGAATTACTCGTTCTGTTTTGGATGCAACGAGAAGAATTGGTAAATGACAATTGTACATCCGGATCTGGTTAAAAATAGAACAATCATTTGATTGCAGGCTTTGTGCTCTTGCGAGTATAATATCAGGTCTTGTCTGCATGAATAATTTGTAAATTTCATTTTCATTACATGCGATTTGAATGTTGTGCCCGTGCCATTCCAATAAATACTTCACGAAAGAATATGTTTGCATGTCACTTTCAATATATAATATGTTGCTCATATCTTTTATTTTAAGGTATTGTTATTGGAATAATTCCGTGGAGAGGTATTTTAAATAGAGTAAAATAATTGAGGGTGGAGGTCTAGGACGGTAATTTTTAAAAATTTTCATGAAGATGGGTAAAATGGGGAAATACCATTCCATGATAATTAATAACGATTGTCTTGATTGTAGAATACTCCAGGTATTGATAGATATAATCATGTCTTCATAATTCAAGATTGATAAACGTCTTAAATTTATGAAATTTTGTAATCATGAAAATTTTTCATCATTTGGTTACGAGTAATATTTTTGCTGGTGGAATAATTTTGCATGAAAATGAACTGAAATACCAATACTTGTTTATATCGAGCGGTGGATTATTCGAGTTAAAAATGCGTATATAATATATCTTCTCGATATTGGTTATAATAAATAAAAATTATTATGGGATAAATATATTAGAATAGTACTTTATTTATTTGATGATATAAATTAAGGAGGGAATAAAATCCCTCCTCAAATGTACCATGACAAATAATTCTGTTCGTTTTTATGTATGGAAGCTTATTTGTTCAGGAGAAACTGACTAAGCTAATTTTCTTGGATTGACTTGGAATAAGGTACACGTGAACTTCGGTATCTTTAAAGTGAAATCCTTCAATAAGCCAATTTTTACCCTTGTAACGGTCGTAATTCTCTTTGTAATATTCGATGCTCTTTTGTAACCTTTCGAATGAACTTGGTTCACTGCTACTATAAGAATAACCATTATCATAACTTTCCTGGGGTACTAAATTCATTTTTTTACCATATGCGACTAATTGATTAAAGGACATATACCTATCCTCATTCATGCATTTGATTTTGATTTTAATCTTGTTTTCGTTTTTAATTGTAGCCATATTTTATTCTGTTTGTTAATGAATACTCGTTGATTTGTTAAAATATTCTTTACAGATGAAGTTATTTCGAACTTTAAAATCCTTGAAGTCGAAGCTTTTGAACAAAGATTTTTTGTTCGTCCAATGGGCCATATCTTTTTGAAATTGTTTGGGTGGAGTGTTCGTGAAGTCCCTGAAAGGTTGAGCATAGGGGATGAATTCTTTTTTATTTCTAAAATAACTAATCCGCTTGTATGATTCCTCTAGGTCCCTGATAATCGTGTAGCAAAATAATCGCTTGGTATATCCATATCTTCGTAACAAATTATAGGCTTTTTCAACCACGGGAATCTGATTACTCGTGTCGCACGCGACTCGTATGTAATTTATCCAATTAACTTGTGCGAGTAATTTAGCGATTGTGGCATCGATTAACCTGGCATCAAGACCTTGATTGAAGTCAATCGGTAATTTTTTTTTGATGATTTTTTCAATTTGCCTGATACCAAATTCACACGCAAGGACATTGTTATCCATTAATACTGCTTTTGTTTGGTTACCGAGAAATTCGTCAATATTAGCGTGAGCCTGAATATGGCCTTCCTTGAAAGGAACAATGCACCAGGGACAACAGTTTGGGCATCCCCTTGTCAGGAAGCCGTAAGCTGTGAGAGTATCATAATGTGGTGATACTGGGTACAAATAATAGTCCGGCATGATGTGTTCTATTTCGTCCGGTAAAACCTGGTCTATATCATAACCAGTTCCTCCACGGATAATCTCTGGCGCTTGAATTACCCGTAAATCATCACTTGTAAACATAAAGACTTTACTTTTGTATACACGATCATAGGTTTCTAAACCATTATACCATTCGACTATATCCCCGCGAGATTTATGGTATGAACTAATTTTCATTAATGCCAAGTTCGGGAAATTATGTCCATCAATATCAAGTAGGCCAATCTTCATGGTTTCTTTTTTTTGTTTTGACGTGATCGTAAATGAGTGGAGGGGGGAAATTTTTTTTCCCCGGGGTCGGGATCTTTTTTTAACGAGGGAATCTCCTTGTTTGAACAAAATTTTATGCGAGGAATACGTGTATCTAAACCAGTTGTGGACGTAAAAATTTCCTCTAACTGGTCAAAATATACATTCTCAAATTTCTTTTCATTGGAAATCGTACAATCGTCTTTAAAGGTGAATTTGTAAAAATGCATAGAATATAAATCAGAGCCAATATTGTATGTTATTTTTAAACGATTGACATCAGCATCATTGGGAATTAGATCCATGCGTAGCCAAGGGGCTTCATCAGGTACTTCATGTTTTACAAAATTCTTACTGCCTGTCATAAGAATAAACTCTTTTCCTCCTAGTTGTTCTAAAATTGTTTCTGCAATCATGTTACACGTGTTTTGATTTTGTTTTCGATCTTTTGAAGTTCTTGTTTACCTGTTCCTTTTCAAGATGGGTATTGATATTATTTTTAATTTCTTTGTGATGTTCTTTTTTTCGCGGGATCGATATTTCTCTTTCGTTTTTTTCAGGGGCCATCACTTTGATAAGATTCATAAGATTTTGGGTTGATAACACGGCTTCGGAAACCCGGGGATATTGTTGCAAGAAAGTGGAGCATTCTTGGAAATTGGAAATTTTATTTAAGGTGTTTAAAAATAGATTTGCTTCCTTTATAATGGCATTTTTGTATTCTTTAGGAACATATTTTAACGATGAATTATCTTTTAAATAGGCAATAAGGCAACGTTCCATACTCTTCAAGTCCGTCGGTATGTATTCCAATGCTTTTCCGTTTTGTTTCAATGCAAGGTCACAGATTTCCGGAGTCCTGAGTTGTCCATCAATATTTTTAATATTTATCCAACTTTGCTGAACGATATCCTTGACTATATCTTTATTTTCAAGAGAGCCAACCTGGTTTATTAGTTTTAAAAGATTATCACGTTCTTCCTTGTATGTTTCTCTAGTTGGGGAGATGTATTTGTAGAACTTATCCCGTAATCTCGTTAGTAACGGTTTTGAACCGTTATCGTGCATCTTAAGAAGATTAATTTGTGTGTTACATATTCCTTTTAGCTCTTCCGGTACATGTAAAATTGAATTCGCATCTTGTTTTACAGCCACCAGGCATAATTCTGGAGTTCGTAGTTTCTCGGGAACATATTGCAAGGCATTCCCATTTTGTTTTACCGCTTCAGCACATATTTCCGGGGTTTTGAAATTTTCGGCGAAGCATTGAAGAACTAATCCATTTTTTTGAACAGCTTCAGCACATTGAGTAAAAAAATCTGTAACAGCAGGATCGGGAGTTGCCGATTGTGAGCTTGATTTACTTGAATTGTTTTTTTGAAAAATAGCCATAAGTGCTTGAACCAATTTTTCTACATTCTGATCTCCGTTTACCATAATCGTTGTAATTAATTGTTTATAAATAAGCTGAATCTAATTGAATCTATTAAAATATGATGTGTTTGATCGTTAGTGTTTTGATGTCCTTTTTGAAATGAAATCAAGGTCAACCAGTTTGTCCGGGTGATGTTCCATCAAGTATTTTTGAAGCTTTAATTGGAAGAATGAAAATTCTGGTAATTCTATAGTTTCCTTCATTTTTTTAGACTATTGTTGTTTCCTGTTTTGTTATTAAGAAATGGTTTTGCCTCCCTGAGATTCCTTATTATTTGTTGCAAGTCAATTCCCTGTTTGTTTTTGTTGACCAAGGAATGAGTTGAAATTTGTTTATCACGTGATTGCCGACGAGTGTCGATTTCAGCTTGAAACGAGATATCAGAAGTACTCTGTAAACAATTTTCAATCACGAAAGGGAGAAAGAGATGCTGGACGTATTCTTTATCGTTTCTCTTGCCCTGCTTGGGGATTGTTTTCGTGTCCTCAATATCATACCGGAGAAATCTCCGGATGTTATTGTCTTGATGTTCGTTCTTTAAAAGGATATCCTTGAACTGCTCGAAAGTGTCATCGGCTTGTTGAAAAAGGATGAAGGGTTTCTTTTGATCCGGTAAATACGCGATGTAATCAGATGGTATTTCTTCTATATGCGCGTCAATAACTTTCTTGCTGATCTCGTTTATCGCGATGAAAATGCTACAAGCTCTCGGAACGCTTTTAAAAATTTCGGTGAATTTATCAATTAGTGATGCCATGTGTTTAATAATAATGATACGAATGAAGAAGATAGATCACGGTCTCTTTGATTGAGACAGTGATTATTATTATTTGACAGGAGCGGGAAGTCCGTGTTTTTCAGATGGTGAATTAAATACCACGGTTCTTCCTTTTTCTCATTTTTTTCTCGTTTTGATTTGTTGGCATTTTTTCCAGGCTATCCTTGATTCTTTCTTGTATGTTTTTTTGCACGTGCTCGGGTATTTCTTTACTAAGTTGTTCTTCGAGTTGCTTCGAAGCGGTTAACATGAGTTCTGGCGTGGGAGTACGAAATTTGATGCAATCGTCGCCAACGGAAAATGACATGATCACATTAGATAATTCCGGCTTATCTTTGTCAAGTTGTACATTTTCTTTATAGACAAATCCTCCTTCACGAATAATTTTTTTTTCAACAGGAAGCATCTTCGCATTCTTAATTTTGTCTGCAATAAAAATGGTGTTGACCGGACGGAAGGCAGGTGTGTTGAGTTGTCTATCCACTCCAACTAGTGCTTCTATTTCTTTCCCGGCAACGTTTAAAATAATGGGGTACCCAAGTTCACCATCCCCGGATAGTTTATTTTGTTCTTTTTCGGAAAAACTATATCCCCAGAATGGTTTTGTAAGGTCTAGGCGGCTTTGAACGTGGGCCACTTTAATTCCATAGGTATTGTCTTCTTTTTGGTATAATCTTAATTTGCCACTATCCCAGTGCTCTTCTCCGTTCAAGTCTTTGAAGTGTATGCCTAATAAAGGCGTTTGTTCTCCATGTATGAATTTGTTCCAAATCTTTTGATTTTGTTTCAATTTTGTTGCGTCTATTCCATAGAAAGCCAATGCTTCAACCGGAATGTCTTTTTCATCTATCTCTTTCATATTGTATTTGTTTAATGACCTTTCGGCCTGATTATTTTCTTCGGTTTGTTTTGGGATTGTAACTCTTCATTCCAATCTTTTAGTATCGGTGTATAAATAGATGTATGAAGGGAGGTAATACAGGATAGGAGGGACCTGTTTAGCAATTCCAAGGTTTTCTTGTCGTTCGAATAGAGTAACTCGTATTCACTTTCAGCTGTATGATTTATAAAACAGTTTAATTTCAAGTTATTCACGGTTTCTTCGAAAGTTTTGTCGGTTAATCCCGTGTATTTTTTCTCCTTGGGAGTTACATGTATGGGAGATCGGGGCTTGTCCTCGATAATGGAGAGTAATATTTTGTTCGTGTAAGTAGCCCCGGCTAAATCATTGTCAAAGCTTAAGTTTAATTTTATACGAGGATTGATTTCGCTTTTAGCCCGGATCGTGCTCAAGATATTTTGTATTTGTCCTTGGGTCAAGGAACCGCTTGTAGAGATATATAGTAAATCATTACATTTTTCACGATACAATTGATGGAAGCTCATGGAGTCTATCGGGCTTTCACTAATAATTATTTCATCAATTTTATTAAAAAAATTTGAGAGCCAGAGGCCGTTGGTTTTGTCAGAACCAGGAGCAAGACTTTTGAAATTGAAATTGCGTAAATCCAAACCTTTAATATTTCTATCAAGATCGTAAATTGGAAAAGCTACATTCGTGCATTTACCTTTGTTCAATCCAATATTGCAGAACACGCTAGAGTGTAACGTTTCGTTATTAATACCACGTGACCGGAGATAATTGAATATAGGCATGGAGCGATCCTGGCACAATTTAAAATTGTCTGGTTGAAATGGGATTTTTTGTTCGAAGTTTATTAATGTATCAATACTGCTGCGATTCGAGAGTTGCGCGTAATCTGCAAGTTTTTGATATATTCGAGAATAGATACTTCCTTGATACATCTTCAATAATTCTTCCCGATTTAGTAAAAAATCGATAATTGATCCCTTGTCCCCGTCGGGCTTGAAATACATCTTGACATCCCTTTTTTGATTTACAATGATGTGTTCGTTCCCGTTCGTGTACACGTGTGTACGACGAGAAGATTTTTCTTTCTTTAGAGAATACCCGAGGTCTAGTAAGAAACACTCTAAATCTATACTTCGTTTAAAGTCCTGTAAATTCATACCGACGATCTTAAGATCGATTAATTGGATTGTTTTTTTATCTTCAAGGAATTATAATTTTCGTGATCTGCGAGAAGGTTTTGGATGTTCTCCTCTTCTTAATTCCTCTCTTCTTAATTTTTCTCCTATATGTCTTCCCTTTTTGTCGTAATTTTTTGCGAACAATATGTGTTGACACGAGTAGCAAGTCCCCGATATCGCTAATTCACATTGAGGGATCGTTAGGTAGGGATAGCATTCTTGTGCTGTCGCTCGTCCTTCTTGTCTACGTATGTAGTCTTCTTCGGCAACAAAGAGGTATGATTTGTATCTACAAGAGGGACAGTGTTGCTCGATAAGATATATTTCGTCGTTGATCTCTTTTAAAGTCACCTCTGATTTTCTTTCATCACGTTTTTCCTGAGGTTCTTCTTCATCATAGTTGTCGTATTTTTTAATGGTTATTTTCGTGTCTTCCCCTTTAAACTCTCCCATGGCAACGATCTCGTAGATACCTCTTTTTATACCTTGAGTTTCACTGTCTTCTTTTAGATAGACAACATTTCCAACTCCCAAGGAATCATAGTCTAGTTTGTAATTTTTCTCATCCATGTTATTTGATTATTTTATAAGATTTTACAATTATACCAGCCAAACCTGATCGTTCTAAAATTTTGGTGTTGTGTTTACCAAAACTAATAAGAAGGGACCCGCAACCCGGGGAGCCACCTTGGGTACCGTCCGGACGATAAAATTTGATCCTTTTTTTTAGAAACATGATACTGTCCGCTTTGGGGAATATGATCTCTTGGAACATTTTGGAATCACAACGATTGAATAATAGTGCGATACCATTATTATGCTCTGCCATTCTTCTGATGAAAAGTTCTATGAAAGGACGAGAGTAAGGTGGGTTTAGCCATACTCGTCCAAACCACTCTTTGTCTAAGCCATTCGTGGTCTTGGAATAATGTACTTTTGCTGTATTCCAAAGACGGTTTTCCGGGGTGGCAGGATCTAAATCAAATTCACCAAGACAGTGTATTAATTCTTGCGGGGTATACCATTCGTCTGTTGGTTTTTCCGATTTTTCAAATTTTGTATTCATCATTTTTTGTTTTGTTTATCTTGTTATTATTATTCATCCGAATTATCTGACATATCAATTTCAATTTCTTCTTCTTCCTCGTCATATTGATTTCTCAGGCGTTGCAAGTATTCCGTGCGGAAATATTTCAAGCATTCCGGGTCTGCAAGCAATTCTTGTTCGGTACGTTCCACGAGATCCACGATATCTTTTTTTATCTGGTAATAGTGCTGTCTGATATGAGCTCGCATCCATATCGCGACATAGTAGGTCTCCTTGTGTCCGGATTCCGTTATAAATCCTATCGAGAGGAGTTTACCAATGACGTAAAATATGAATTGTTTAATTTCCTTGGATTCTATTTTGTTTGATCCAAATTTCTGAAAAATGACATTGCGTGTTTGTGGGGATATGTTATCTTCTGTTAGGTTGAAGTCACTGGTGTTTAACTTGTATAGATTGTCTTGGTCGCTTTTTTGCATGATTATTTGCATGATGTGATCCACGTCAGGGTTCGTGAAACGGGAGGAATAATCTAGCATAAATTCTTTCAGGTAGTCTTCTGGGACCGTATCTTTTGGAAAACGGGTTACGATGGGTAGTTCAACAAAATTGGACTCGTCTACTTTTATTTTGTTCGTGTCTATCGTGCAGGAGAATAATTTTTCTTTTACACGCTGATCGAAGTTGTCTGCAATCTTTCCGATGATCGCTCCTTGACTGAGATTAGAGATCTTGTTTGGGGGGAATATTTCTTCCAATTGTTCATTCACTGATTGGGAAATAGAGGTCTCAGATAAGGAGTGTGATTTCCGTTGTTGAATTTTTTTCCCGAAGAACTTCGAGAGCATTTCTGCCGTTTCGCCTTGGACTTGACCTGCGAAAAAATTACCTGGACTGTTGATAATCACTTTGGCTTGAGCTTCCCCGTAGTCCCGATACAATTGAGTGTTGTCTTGGTAACCAAGCAACACCGCTACTTTATTCGATCTTGCCGTGTTGATAGTCCTATCTATGGAAGAAAGATAGATGGTAGGAAATTCGTCGATAGAGAGAAAGCTAGGCCATTTATTTTGTTGATTCACTTGCTGGATAATCTGGTAAAAATAAAGAGAAAGAGGGGTGGCATAAGCTTCGACTTTTAGCGTGTTATTACCCACGGTGACAATTTTCGGTTCTTGGGGATCATTTACGTCTAGTTCGAAATCATCCCCCGTGCAAATGAAATAGACATTTTCCGTGGCAAGCCTTGCCAATGGTATCTGTGCGGATGCAATTTGCCCTTGAATTTGGTCCACGGCTCCAGTCTTAAATGCGTTTTCGAAAGGTTTGGTGATATTTTGTAGTTGTTTTTTTGATAGTAGTATCGGGATTAATTTATCGAGTTCGATACTTAGGAATTCAACCGCGTGTGCGAACGTGCAGAAACGTCCTCCCTCGACTCCTCTTAAATATAATAATATTGCGGCAAAGATGTTCATGGCCGAGTTCGCGAAAAAATCTGCTTCTTTGCGCCATTGCGGAACCAAAGCACACATGACGTTAATTGCAACATTTATCGCGTCAACATCTTCACGGAGCAAGGAGGGGCTGATCGGGTTTGCACGATGTGAATAGGCAGGATTATCGAAATTAAGGGAATAGAAATGAGGCGTAACATCGTGATTGATCGTAGAATATACCCCCTCCTTGTATGCGTGAAGAAAATAGTTATATACTTTTTTGGACAACGTGGGATATTTGAAATCGTAGATAGCTGCGGCAAAACCTTTGCTAATTAATTGTTGCATAAATGGTTCAATAACAGCGAATGTTTTTCCACTCCCTGCAGTTCCCATGACAAGTGTCCCTCTAAAAACATTGATAATATTAATAAATCCGTTCCTTTTTTCTAGTTTATTTTTGTGATTTTTCAAGTAGTAGTACATTGGTAGGTTCACGCTATATGGGTTTTCACGTTTTATTTCTTCCTGTGGGAAAGCCTCTTCTATGTCATTGAAAATATCTTCATTATCTTTTACTTGTTCCCCGAAATCTATTCGTATTAACCCGATGGAAATACTAAGGAAGCCGAGTGTTGTTAGTAGAATATACCACCCGCCGAAGCTTTTCATTAAAAATAAAATTGTCCCTATTATTAGAAGGATGATGGTATATTTGTGATTGTATTTTTTTAGAGGTTTGTTAATGCCAAATGTCAGCGAGGGCGTTAGTAACAGCAGGATTAACAATTTATATAATAGCTGATTACTGAATATTGGAATTCGTGTATTAATGGCAATACATACCGAGTTTAATTCCTGGGATTCCCAACCACACCACCTGATAGCGTCAATGCCATAGACATAGATGGAGATAATGTAGAGGAACACGGAAACGATGCTCGCGTAAGCTAAACTATGTATTTTTGCCGGGGTATTTGAATCCATATTTGGTGGTTAAAACGGTAAATAATACTTGAAACCGAGACTTATCGTGAATAGAAAATTGTCCTGAAGACTTTGAAACTTGTAGCCAATGCGGGGTTCGAAATACGCGGATAAGTTTTTGTATAGCGGAATTTCCACCTGTGGCGCAAGGTAAATGCCCGATAATAAACGATTATCTTTATTCTTCACTACCCCGAACGGGAAATTGCCTTTAATTTTTTCAAGACCCAAAATAATTCCTGTTCCGACACTTAGTGCAAATGGTTTTGTATTTATCATTTCCAAGGAATAGAAATAAGTCACTCTTAAAGCGAACGTGTTTACATGGCAATTAAAATCCCTTATAGAAAATCGATTTTTATTTTCTAAATAGGAGAATTCGGCGCGAATAGACGAGTAAGTATTGGGAATGTATTTTTCCCCGCCTATACTGAAACCGCCCCCTTTGTTCTTGTATTGAGCAGATAGATTCAGCAACCATTGGCCGTCTACTTTTTGTGCAGAAGCTTGATGATATGCCATAACGGATAGTAAAACTGTTAATAAAATTAACTTGATGTATTTCATGGTTTTAATGCTTTTGAAGATTTATGTGTATGATTCTTTGCGAATGAGAGTTCTTTGGCTATGTTTGTCATTATTTTTTTATCTATAGGTGGAATCTCTTGGATTTCTATTGTTTTTTTTATCTCTTCCACCTTTTTATCAATTACTTGTGCGGCTTTTATTGCATCTTTTATAGCAATAAGAATGAATTTGGGGTCATCGTTTAGTGCGGATAACCAATCTTGGACATAGGCAAAATTCTCATCTGGAATCTCCCGTGTTATGCCAAAATTTAATCCTCCAATTGCGGCTCCAAGTTCAGCCACCAGTTCTTCTTTAGCGTAATCTTTTTTGGCATTGCTCATGAATCCCTCCCTGTTCAAACGATCTGGAATCCCCGTGCTATGTGTCATTTCGTGCAAAAGGACACTGTAAAAAGATTTTATATCTGGAAATTGTGTTCGGGAAGGAACTAGGATGTAATCAGAAGTAGGGGCATAATACGCACGATTGCTTGTTTCCTCCCTTATAGGGCATAGCCATGCTTGTTTTGAAATTAGTGTATCAAGAGCGGCAAAGGAATAGTCATGACTGAATTCTGGTATTTTTATTAATGCCTCTAATTTATCTGGATATTTTTCTACAAAATCTGTCTGTGATATATTCATCACGAGATTGTAACCTATAATTGGAATGATATTGTATTGTTTTTGCTCTTCTTGTGTCAGGTCAAGGTATTGTTTGTAGTTTATTTTAGGTGTGTACTTATTTTGAGGTTGAACAAGATAATTGAAATACATCACCGGAACACACTTTGCGTTTTTGAAATTCAATTCCAAATCTTTTGCTTGATGTAGGGTAAGATAGAACGGGTGATCATACTTGTGAACCGTACAATCCAATAGTAAGAAAAAGTTGTTGAATACCCCTTGATATAAACGACCACTGATATTCTGTGGATGATGATGTTTCGTTTTCACCCATGTAGCATGGGGAGTATAGCGGATCGTTTTTATCCTTTCTATAAAAATGTTGGCTATTTTTTCTGCAACTTTATCGTTTAGTTCCATAATAGTTCTATTACAAGTTCATGAATTTTTATCATGAAGGATTTTCGTCGTTATCTTGTGAAGGTAAACTTCGGTTTGATTTTACATTTGAATCTGTTTTCGTTTATTCATTTTGACGAAAGTAGATTTAATTATGGACGAAGTGTAAAGAATACATACATCAAGTTGTTGATATGTAGCTTTTTAGTGTATGTATGTGTGTATGTATGTGATCTAAATATGTATATTAATGGAGAGTAAGAGGACCCGTCTTGTTTTTTCGGGAAAGCGGTTTGATCTATTCATGACATCATAATGACAAGTAAATTTACCTGTCATAGATAATAAGGAACGTAGCAATATTATTGTTACTTGTTCAGCCCTTTTTTTTGCTTGCTTGTTGTTAGTGATCCAACAATGAATATGTCAGGTTTGATTGAAACTTTTTGGTGTTTTGGATCAAAAGAAAAAACTCTTCTCTGTTTTGTTTTTTTGTCCATGACCGAAACCTTTTCTCCTTGATATAATTTCATCGTTTGAGCGTAGGATAAATCTATACGCATTAGTTCATAAATCTTTCTGTTTAAAGAAAAAGGATTGCACGTGTTTTTAATCGCCTCTGGAAGATTTGCACAATAGAATTCGAAAGGATATTGCGTTTGTTGCAATAGACAGAGTTCGGGTGTGAGTTTGTCTTTTGGAATGCTTCGAAAATATTCGCTTGATGTTTTAATAGCTTGTTCGAAAATACCAGGTTTGATAATATCCGCACGAATGTTTTTCCAATAGATTTCATCAAATTCTAGTTTTTTCAATGCGATGTTTAATAGCTTTTCGGTTTGTAGGTTTTGGGGAATACTGTTTATACACTCCCCTGTATCTTTTACTAACCATTCAGCAATCTCTACATTCATCGTTTTAGGATTAATACAATCGATAATATTGAGAGTTTCAAACTTTTCTGTCAAAAGAGGGAGTAATTGCATCAAAACGTCGGAATTCGTAATATAGTATGTGATACCTTCCCCGGATTCATCAAGAGGGTTCAAAGAAAGAATCGCTTTTTCACATAGTTCAGCCGAGCGATGTTCTTCTGGGACAAACATTAGGGCTGCCGAACTTTTTTGTACTGCCGCTAAACACGTTTTGTAGGTTTTCATTTTGTCTGGGAAGAGTCTCAATACCTCTCCTCCGTTTTCACTAATATGTTTTAGTGCATATTCAAGCATTCCTTTGGTTATTTCATCCTTATCTAAATTCAAAATTGTCTCACCACAACGAGAGAGAGCTTTTAATATGACACGTCGAGAACGATTCGCTTTTGGTACAGCTTTTAGATTTTGGGGATTTGTTATAGTGGCCACGTAAGACACGAGTTCTGTCCTTTCTTCCTCCGGGATTTTTTTGAATGATATTTTATGTGTAGCCAAGAGCCTTATATTTTCTTTCTCTTTTTCTGTCATTGGTAATTCTGTTTTTCTTTCGTCAGGCAGCTCCTCGAAATATTTTGAATAATAATCGTCTTTTTTAATTTTTGTAATGTCTTTTCTTTCTAGTTTTTTAATCTCTTCAATCATGATTTCTAACTTGAGGCTTGTTGATGATTCTTGTTTTCAGGTAATTGTAGCATTTCAGTAAATAGTAGACAAATCTCCGGATCATTTATTGATTTAATAGGTTCGTCTGTTGCTGTTTGTTGTTCAAATATTTCCATGTTTTTTTTTTGATGAAAATAAGGTGAAGGGAAACAATATGAAAGAATATACATACTTAAATCCATAAGTAATGAAAATAATACGTGTGTATAGAGAAGTAAAAATTCAATGCATTACTCCAAGTTCATTTTGGTTGTCGAGTCGAATATGTACAGGAATGCTAAAGTGTTTATTGGAAATGAACGTAAGAAACCGCAAGCAAGAGACACAAGTCCGTGGAGTAAAGTATTATTTCTCTTTAGTGCTTAGGAATAGCTTTTAAGTATTGTCCTATAGAAATTAAAATTCAATACGATTTTCTATGTAAAGTATATATCCTGTCTCATCATAAAACCTTTGTGTACGAATACTTTGACCTCTTTTGAATGTTGGTTTTTTCCTATTTGCTATATAAGCTTTCTTTATTGCGAATTGTTCCGCATCAGGCGTTTGTTCGAAATGGAAAATAGTGACCTGGAGTTGATGTTCTCCCTCGTGAATCCATTTATTCCCTTTTCCACTTCTTTCTTTAAGTTCTATAAACACGATCGTGGACTCGTGATACAGCATTCCATCACAGCGATTGTCCATCATACCATTTTCCCGCCTAATCACAATACAATTATCGATTGGTATAAAGGATATCTCATCTTGATGGGGATTTTCGATGACGGCAATCCAATTCTTACCATGATTTTCATCTAAAAAAGCTGGCTCTTGGGGAGTTGTGTCACATATTCCAAATTTTCTTTTTGAAGAGACAGTACAATATTCAGCTGGGAAAAAATTTGTCATAATTGTTGTTCAAATTCTAACATATCCGCAAACGTGTTATTAGTTACATCAAGCATGTCATTTAAATAGTTCTCATCAGATGGAAGCCCTCTATAGTTTGATAGTAAGGAAATAGAACCTTTCTTTTCATCCAGCTCATAAATCGCAAGTTCATCAGGTCGGATTGTTGCGTTTAAAGGATAAATGGAATTTAATTTATGATATTTATTAGTATTAATATATATCCGTTCTCTCAATAGGCTAGCTTTTACAGCAAGAGTAATATCATTTATAAGATAGGGACTATGCGTGGTGATAACGAGTTTATTCGCCGGAATCATATTATTAAATGATAAAAGACTTTGCATGACTTGGTATTGAGAAGAGGGATACAAGTTTAGCTCAGGCTCTTCAACAATATTGATAAAAGCGGACTTGTTAAATCTCGCTGATAGAACAGAGAGTGCTATACGCCTTTGTTCGTCAGATAAACTTTTGTTACTCCAAATACTCTTCACTTCGTCCTCAAATCGTTTGGTTTCGTCACTACTCATTTTATTTGATTTATTGGCTTGCTCTTTAACTGATTCTGATAAAAACCATGTGACTAGATAAAGAGGAACGAAAGCTTGAAAACCGCTTGAGGCTTCCAAAAGTTTTATTTTGTAATCATGGCCTTTGATGCTAACAATACCATTATGTTTGTTATATTCTAAATAAGTATCGTTGATGGGTAATTTTAATGATCCATTAATTTTTTTCTTGGCTTTATTATATTCACTGGTAAAAGTTACAAGATTATCCGGTAAATCTTTGAACAATTCTGGATTATCGACAATACTTAATAAATTCCTTTCCGCGGGGACATACATGATCTGGGGGAGAGGATAGATGTTTAGAGCGTACTCTTTTTTGTTTATGATGAAATTCCCTTCTCGATTATAAGTAAAGGAATAAGAATCTCCCTCGTATTGTATCTCGGTTTCGTTTTTAACAAAGTATTTGTTTAGCCTATGGAAACCGCAATAAGTATTTTTAAATTTGTTGGAAGTGAATATATTCTCGTTAAAATCCCCTCTAGTCAATACTTTCTCGATCCATGTTAGAGTAGATATTAACTTGGCTATGGTACTTTTACCACTTCCTTGATTTCCAATAAATACAGTAACCTTCTTTATGTCCAACCAGCCATCGGTATTTAACATTCCACCTTTGATCGGACCAAAATTTCTTAATTTAATTCTACTCATTATCATGTATTTAGTGTTGCAAAGATAATTATTAATCTAATACGAGCAAATTAATGCGTTTGCCCCAATTTATCAAAAGTGGAAACTTAGATTATCAAACAGACCGTGTGGTAAATTATTACATGTGCTCTTCGTATTTATTATCTACATATCCGTTTGGAATGTAGTTCTTTGTTTGTTTTATTGCATTCAGTAAATTCAAACAGAATTCCTCTTTTGTAATTTCTAGCGGTGTTGTTGAGGTATTAAGACCGATCGTCTCGTTGGGATAAAAAAATACACCCATGTTATCAAGATATAAATAAATTCCATTAAGTTCATTTCTACTTGCCCCTCGAACTTCTTTTTTAACGAAGAAAAATTCTTTACCATCAATTGATAAAGCTTTGTTTACGTATTGACCGTTTCCTTGGAAATTCAGGATATCATTGATCATGCTCTCCATCCATTTTGCCCCTTTGAGTAAATATGCGTAGAATTCTGCTGGGAGGATAATTTGGAGATCGTTGATTTCAAAATTATCATCGTCGTCATTTTTAATAAGAATGAAGGAGTCGCTCATTAAATGCATGTAAGTTCCATGAATTTGTGTGTGGTCAATTTCTCGTGTAATATTATTAACGTGGAAGTAGGTATTCGAGTCAGCCTTGATAAATTTATCAGTGAAAGATTCCAAGTGAAGATGTTTTGTTCTCATGGCAATTATGTATTAGTCCGAACTTTATTCATGAGGCTATATAGCCGTTTTGATGTATCTAAAGGTAGAGTTTTGATTGATCAAATCAAAAAAACAATGATGTAAAATTGAAATGTTGTTATGTTTATATTAATTCCGAATAATCAGATATGTAAATAAAATTATGTGATAGAAGATAAAGCGAAATCCGAAAACAAAGTTTTCTTTTTCTATTAAAGAAAATTGCATTGAAAAGGTGTTCTTGTACACTTTGATTATCAAATATATTTTCTATATTTACACTGAAATGTAGCCGTGAACAAACTTTGGAATCCAGTACTTCAAATTCAGTTACAAACTAGTACGGAAATATAACATATCATAAAAGGCTTTTAAAATTTACCTGGTTAATAATGGATATCAGGGAAGGTGTTGAAATATAATTATTAAAGCCAATTTTTGATATGAAGATAAATTACAACGATTACCCGAGTATATTGTTTACTTCTTTTTTCGAACAAGAGGGCCCCCTAGAAGTAAAAATAAATGTTTTTTCAGAAAAAGTTATAGGGTTTCTTGCCAAGTGTAAGGGATTCAATGATTTGTTTCCATTGATAAGTGAGAAAAATACTTTAAAAAGTAAGAATAGTAACGATTATTTCTATTTAGACGCGGTTCTTTTGTCAAGGATAGATAATGATTTATATCGTGATAATTTGTCTCAAAAGTTTCTAAAGACACGTGTTGAGGCTAGAAACGGTGTCCTTTTATTTCAGGGGTGCGCCCAGTACGTTTATTTACTTCTTAGCGAGGAAGAGACTTGGCATGTGAAACGGGTTAAAGGGATGTATATAGCGGTAGCTGTTTTCATGAAGGATTATTTCGTGGGATTTGAAGAAGCGTATATTACTCGAAGAGGAGTTATTGTTGAACCAACCGGGCATTATTTTTTTATGGATATAGGTGGGTATATAAACTTTGTTATTGTATGTTTGATGTACAGTATGGATAATCCTGGTAAATTAATTAATAATGTCCAAGTCAAGGAAAAAGTGTTTTTACTCACGTGATTGAAAATATACAGTAAATGACTTATTAAGTTTTATGCAATGAGAAATTTTTATTTTTACCAAGGGGCAAGGTTTGTTCTTTGCCTTTTTTCTTTTAAAGATAAAGTTCACGTCTCGGTCATATAGTTTCTCTTCTATTTTTTTCATTAATCCTCCACGTTCATGTGGTCTACTTTCCCGCGTAATCATTCCGATTCTTGGGCGAAGTTCGTTACGGGTTCTTGATATAAACAAGTTCGGGGCGGCGAGCCGTTTTAACAGGAATCTCCATCCCCTTCGGGGTAGTATTCTTGTAAAAAAACTTGTTTCTATAGAACCCTGCACGATTCTGCCCTCGAAACGATAATGACAACGCTGACAGAAGACGCATAAAAAAAAAGTCGGATTCCTTAAGGGAGAAAAATAAAAAACTCCATGAATTCAAGAATCTGAATAATATCAAAAAATAGAAACATTTTAAATTTTGAAATTATGAGCGTATTAGTAGTAAGTAAAAAAACGTACGAGAATGTATTCACGAAAGCGGTTCGCTATTCTTTTAATTGGGCGAATGGTATTAGTCGGTGTGATTTTTTTTCAGGGATGCGTGAGCGTGAAATCGCCGAACTGGTGAGGATATGGTGTCGGTTAAATGAAGAATCATATTGCGTAAGATATGAAGAGGAGATAAGGAATATACACGAAAGCTTAAATCTTGATTATAACATGAATTGTAAGGTAATACATGCATGCCAGATGCTTAAAAGTTTGCAGTGCATAAATTATAATATCGAGGAAGTGACTATTAATCAAGTGCGTGAGTTGAAGGAAGAAGAGAGAGAAGCGATCGAGAATCTTAACGAGATAATCCATCAAATCCGAAGTTCTATAATTGAAGATATGAGCGAGTATCAAGAAGCTTTATGGGGCTAATAAATGTAAATACAAGCTTCCCGACTTGTAATATTTCGGTCGGGAGGTTTGAAACTATTAACTAATAATTGAAAGTGTTATGAATAAGGAAAAAATTGCAGAATTGGAAAAGGTGTTTAATTTTTTCACCTTGAAAGGAAATGACGTGTGTACAATCTCGTTTCACTTAAACAATGGAGAAGTATTTAGTATTGGTTATTCTGACATAATTGAAAAAATAATTGCCCTTTGCTTGAATGAAACAGAGCGACAAATATACCTCGAAGAGTTCGGGGATTACCCGGAGAACTTGGACCAAACAAGAGAGTTTCAGGCGGCAAAAACGCTTGCAAGTGCGGTGAATGATTATTCGTTTAACCCGAAAAGATTTGCGGAAACATTACCATATATACATAGGACTCTTCAACAAAATATCTTTCGCCTGCTGGTTGCCATTATTGAATTTATGGCTGATGATAACTATCGTATCGATTTGCGAAATCAAGCATCTCATGAAATTAGCAAGAAGCTTGCGGTAATACTCGAAAGAGAACATATTCCATTCATCTGACAAATAAGTTCAGGCTTATGCCTGTTTTGACTCGAACATATAAAATGTAAACACGAACCTCCCGGTTTGTAATACTTCGGCCGGGAGGTTTGAAACTTCAAATACAAGAAAAGATATGGGAAAAGATTGTGTTAATCGAAAGAAAATAGAAGCGCAACTTGAAGCAAAACGCATTATGTTAGAGAAGTTGAATGAAAAACTTTACGAGGCGGAAAGACGTGAGACGGAACTAATCGCACGACGAGGTTGGGGATATGGGATGAGACATTCAAAAATTGGTTTTTCTACACGTGTTTCCGATAATTTGAAAGCAAGAATCGAAAGATGCTCTTCGGAAATAGAGGTGCTTGTACATAAGCTTGTAAATGAGGTTTTATCTGGTAGTGAAGAGAATTAACAAATATATTTTAGTGATTATGAAAGACAATGATTTAAATATGGAATATGTGAGATTAATGGATTGGTATTCTCAATTGGAGAGAGAGGTAAGAACTTTTATTTTTTCTGTGCTAAAAGAGTTCGGAAAAATATCGTTGAATTTGTCTGAACAAGAACGAAGCGATGATGATTTCCCCGTAATTTTAACATTATACGGGAAAGCAGGATCACAAACGATTAAAATTACAGATGTTTACTTGAAAGATGAAGATATATACGCTGATGGAATAGACAATGAAGACGATGATAAATATTCCGAATTTTATATATACCCGGAGCAGCTTCGTGATGTATTGTATTTTATAGGAAAGGTTCTTGATATGATATAAGGTGAAGTCATATATTACTAAAGAAGCTTTTATCTTCCCTTTTTTTCTTAGAGAAGAAAAAATCCGCGAGTAAAAAGAAATTGCTTTATTTTATAATTGAGTTTTAAAAGTGGATACATATGGATGATATATGTATCCACTTGAATGATAATATGTGTATATCTTATTCTGTATCTAGTATAACGGTATTTTTGTTTTATATATATGAATTTGTAATGATATAATAAAAGAACTATGCAGATCGGAGACTATAAATTTGAACTAAAGAACTTCAAATATTTAGAAGAACTTTCAGAAGAAACTACTTGTTTTAGTGCTATGCTATACGTGAATGAACAAAAGTTAGCGGAGTGTAAGAACGAAGGACACGGAGGTTCAACTTGTGTAGATATATTGAAGAATCGGGAGGAATTTGGCAAAGAGGTGGAAGATTTTCTTAAAACGCAACCCAAGAAAAAGATTCCGGAGTACGGTATAGAGTTAGATATTAATTTAGAATATATCGTGGATAAATTGGTTGATGATTGTATCTTGGCAAAAGAGCTACAAAAGATTGAGAAAAAAGCAAAAAACCACTTAGTTTTTAAAAGTCTGAAGGGAGACTATTACACTATCGGCTGGAAAAAGCAGACTTTAACTAGTATGCTTTTAGTGGGTAAAGGTCGAGAGATATTGAAAGAGGCTATTACGGAAGAATTATCAAAGGGTAGTGTTCTGGTGAACAAGAATCTTCCTGCCGAAGTATTGCCGGATGACAAGGTTGTCAACAACAGAAGAATTACAAGGAAACGAGCTAAATAAATGTTCGTGCCCTTTCTTTTACGTGCGAATTTTAAGCCGACGGGGAAATTCCCCCGTCGGCCTAATTTTTTTGATTGTTATTGAAATATATCCACCATATTTTTTTGTAGATAGATTTCTAGTCTTTCGTAGAAATAACTTTTCCAATCAATAAACTCGAAGAATTTTTCTATTTCGAGTGTGTAAATCATGAATTTGTTGATAGCTTTCTTTAGTGGTTCTATTTCTTGCCTAGGGCATTTCCCACTCGTGAGATATTCAATGCAAGCGGTCAAAAGAACTTCCTGATAGTGTCGATTTTGTTCAAGAATTTTAAATAACCGGTTCATGCACCCAATATCATCCATGATAATTTCGGATAGGTTGGGATATGTCACGAATTCGTTTTTGCTCTCTTGAATTAAACGGCCAATCTCCCGGTAAACTTCCTTGGGAAATTGAAACTCTTTTTGTACCATTTTCCTTCGATTAGACATGGTGTTATTTCTTTAAATAACCGGGAGAAATATCGGGCATAACATGATTAAGCCTGCTTTAATCGTCTATATTAGTTTGCCAAAGCCTTTCCTAGCGTACGGTTATGCCCGTTTCGCTCCCGGTTTTCATTTATTTCACGATAACAGTAAATACCGAGTCTTTCACGATCGAACGTCCCTCGTTAGAAACTCGAATACTAAACACGTATCGCCCCACGGGAACGGTGTGGTTCCACGGTAACTCTATCACTCCCTTTCTGACCATCTGAAATTGTGAAACAGCAGAAGGATTCCCGTCTTCAGTTACAATTCTTTCAATCTTGTAGCTGATCGGGGCAGTCCCTTGCACTCCTTCTAACGCCATCGATTGCCACGGTATTTTTCCAGTTATTTGTTCCTCGTCTTCAATTGGGTCAAGGACAGCTTTAATCACGAGACTATCCGGCGTGTACGAGAGATTCTCGGTGAACAAGTATCCCACGGTAATCTTATCACAACTTATCGCTAGAAGAAATAACGACAAGGGAATAATTAACTTGCATAGTGTTTTCATGTTGTATGTTTTAAAGTTCCGTTAATTGATAGGTCGTGCTCAACGAGTGAACGAAACCGTTTGTCATTTCAATATTCGAGGAGGCTATCAAGGCGATATGACCGAATGTCAAGGAATGGACGTAAAGAGCCTCCGCCCCGATATCCGGAATTCCCATGTATTCTCCCTTTGTTCGATATACACGCAAAGTATTCCCGGCTAGATTCTTGATTTCAGTTCCCCCGGTTAAAGTCCCCTTGACCTCGAAATCAAAATCCGTACTTTTTTTCTTTCCCTTGATGACATGTGAAAGGATGTATCGCTTGCACGTTTCTACCGGGATATCACGAACGCTCTTGTACACCATCTCGTCGTTATCGTTTACCGTCTTGTATAGAAACTGCATGATCGACATGTTTGTAGGCCCGAAGAAAGTGATCTCCTTGTTCTCGCTACCCGTGCCGTCAAACAGGTACTGTAATCCTGCCCGTTCAATAACAAGAATCGTGGAGTCCCAGTTTTTCCCGTCACTATGCATGTATTCCCAAATGGAACAGTCGTGTTTCCCATCTGCTTTTCCCGTGTCATGAAAATAATCATCGCTACCACACCCGGCAATAGTTATCACGAGAAGTATTGTTGATAATAATGTAAATTTGTTCATCCTGTTTTTTGTTATTAGATTAATAAGCGTACCCGTTTCTAGCCCAATACGGGGTTTGTTTCATGAGCGTGTTGTCCGTGAAAGCGGAGTTCCCGACGGGAATATAAAGTGCCCCGTCTGCGACATCCCGGTCTGTTAGTGTTTTGTATTTGCCAAGAAGTTTTTCCCGGAAAGTCCCGTTCCTGACAATATCGTAATACCGCAGGTTGGGTGTTTCCAAAAAGAGTTCTTTTTCCCTTTCGAGAGCGATCACCTTTTTTAAATCACCCTCGTCTGCCGAATACTCGTGGGCCTTAGCCCGGTTACGAATGGTGTTTAAATCAAAGATTGCCCCGTTCAGGTCTCCCGTGTTTGCTTTTAGTTCCGCGCGAAGCAAGATGATGTCCGCCAGACGGAGCAATATCTCGTTATCTTCCCAGTTTTTCAATTGCCCGACCTGTGGCCCATCCTCGTACGCGATCGCTCCCCGCCACTTTTGTATATACGCGGCTCCTTGAGTCACGGACGTGGGTTGTGTGGCCATGTAGTCAAGCTCGTAAAAATATTCTTTTCTTCTCTCGTCATTTAAATCAGAAAATAGTGCCATCGCTGTGGCATTATTTAAGCGTAAGAACGTTCGGCGAGTCGAAGGAGTGGTTAAAGGTACTACCGGGTATTTTTGGAAAAATTCGGCAGCGTACGAACCTGCAGCTCGTAGATCTTGCCCGGATGTATTACGAAAATCCAGTTCAAGAATACCTTCGTCGCTATTTCCCAGGAGTACTTTCTCGCAAATATCTTTCGCGTTATCTGCTAATTGATACGATCTATCCCCGATAACAGAATCACACGCCTCGATCGCCAGCTTGTTTAAATCCGGTTCGTTATTCAGGGCCGCCTTCCACGCGTACACGTGAGCGAGAATTGCCCAGGCGGTGCCTTTGGATGGAACCTGTTTGCTCGTTATCGTGGCACCGTCCTCGTTTTTAAGGTTTGTTGCCACGGGCAGTAATCTCGTCGCTTCTTTCAAGTCCGCTATCGCGAAATCGGCCAGGTCTTGCCACTTGCTTCTCGCTTTCTCCCCGACATCCACGGATTCTTTCACGAGCGGGGCATCCCCCCAGGTTTTAAGGATGTAGAAATAGGTATACGCCCGGGTACATAAAGCTTGTCCCCGGTAAAAATCGTGCCTGTCTCCCGGTAAAGAAGCTAACCCTATATTATCAAGGATTAAATTACAGTTAGCGATAAGCCTGTACAATCCCACCCAGTTCAACTGGCCGTCAGTGCCTTTCCACGATGGTGTCCCGTTAGATGCACGAGACCATTGTGGGTTCATGTAGTCGAAGGGGAGTCCCCGATCCCGGTATAAAAGAGTCACGTTCCCGAACACGTTTCTAAATTCACGTTGCATCCCGTAAACGGCAGATTCGACGTCTTGTCCCGTTTTCCAGAAGTTACCATTAGTCACGGAATTTTCCGGCTCTTCGTTCAAAAAGTCCTCGCACCCGAAAAGTATTATCAAGGGTAACAAGAGTGACATGTATTTTATCTTTCTCATATCTTCAAAAATTTACAGTTAAACCTAGTGTTAATCTTTTGGCCAGGGGATAACTCCCGTAATCATCGATACCGGTCGTGAGATCAACTCTCTCCGGATCGGGGCCACTGTAATTATCGATCGTGAACACGTTTTCGGCAGAAAAGAATACACGGATGTTCATTTTCGTGGTCTTGATGATTCTCGGGGGTACGGTATATCCTAACGTGAATGATTTTAGCTTTATAAAACTAACACGCTCGACATTGGAGGACAAGTTGGTCGCGAAGTTGTTCAATCCTTTTTCAACCCGGTTCACGGGGAAATTAGTTTTATCTCCCGGTTTTTGCCAGAATGTTAAATCTCCCGGTTTGGCAGACAGGGGTTTCGTGGTCTCGTCAAGAGTTATCCCGAGTCTAGTCCCCACGGAAGCACCCTTCCCGGCGTTCAGGATGTGACGACCGATCACGAAATTGAACAAAACGTTCAAGTCGAAACCTTTCCATGACAAAGAACTCGTTATACCTCCCGATGCCTTCGGCAACGGCGATCCCTCGTATACACGGTCATCTTGCGAGGGTACAAGCACGTTGACCTGCCCGTTTCCGTCCACGTCGGCGATAACCCGGTCTCCCGGTCGATAGAATTGATAGATATTACTCCCGTACATGTACACTCTCGTGCCGTTCAGGTAGTATGACGGGATCTCCGACTCGCTGTTATAGTACCCCTTGTCCTTGTACACGTATATCCCGTTCAACGCCTTCCCGATCACGCTCAGGTTGTTGTTAAAATTCTCGACACCATTGAAATTCTGGAAATCCATCCCGTTAGTACTTTTTTTCAACCGGTTCCAGTTTCGCGCTATATTGAAGGACATATTCCACGTGAATTTTTCCTTCCGGATGATATCCCACTTCACCATGAACTCGATACCAGAATTGACGATAGCGTAAGCATTCTGCCATTGCCGCTGATACCCGGAATAATTCCCCGGTAGAGTTATATTGTACAGTAACTTGTCCGTGAGGCGGTGATAATAGTCAACTGTAATATTGACCTCGTGTTGGAAGAAATCCAAGTCCAACCCGAGATCGAACTGTTTCGTTTCTTCCCAGGTAAGTTTATCATTCATCAAACCTTGTGACCATTCTGGTTGCACTGTCGGGTGCCCGAGGAAGGGGGACGAGACAGTTAGTAAACCGTGGCTGATGTACGGTTGATCGAATTGTTTTCCCGATTTCCCGTAACTAACCCTGATCTTTCCGAAATCAAGCACGCTCCTTGCCCAGTCCATGAAAGGTTCTTCCGAGAAGGTGTAGCCAATCGCGTAAGAGGGAAATGTCGCCCAGCGCACGTTCTTGCCGAACTTAGAACTCGCGTCACGCCTGATCGTGAAAGAGGCGTGGTATTTTTGCTTGTAGTTATAATTCACTCGCCCGAACAAGCCGATCATGGTACTTTTCGTCCTGTCGGAATAAAAGTCTTTCAGTGTACGGCTTTTTTCGACATCGTACACGTTCTCGAACCAGCTCACGTAATGAATCAAGTCGCTCGGGGCCCTTTTCCCGTATCCTTGTAACGAGTTCGTTTCATCCATCTGGACGGAATGCCCCAGTAGAATATCTATGTTATGATCCTCGTTAAAAGAATGCTTGTAGGTCAACAGGTTCTCGTTTAGGAGCATCATCGCCCTTTCTATCTGGCCGCTAGAGAAACTCTCGTCGTTCTCGTCGAGGTAGGAGGGTTGGAACAGGTTCAGGTTTTGTTGCGAGTAATCCACGGCTACCGAGGTTTTGAAGGTCAGCCCCTTGATGATTTCATAACTAGCATCGAAGTTGGCCCGTACGCGGTACGACTCGTTCTTTTCATTTGTCCCCTTGAATCTTTTTATCATTTCATCAAAAGCGGGAGTCCCTTTCCCCGGTAGCAAGGTCGAGGTGCTCAACAGTTCATCGGGTATCCTCTCTAGGTCAAGCCCGGTAGTGAAATTGTACCCGTTTTGAGACCTTGAAGAGCGGTTCCTGCCGGTACGTGCGAGATAGAAACGCAGGTTCATGTTCATTTTCTCCACGGGAGTGATGAAAAGGTTGGACAACAATTTTACCCGGGTAAAGCCCGTTCCTCTTAACACGCCCGTCTCGTCGTAAAACCCGAGGCCAATATTGTACGCGATACTAGAGGCTCCCCCGGAGACTTGGATATTCGCGTCCGTGACTTTTGCCGTGCGGAAGTAATACTTGAATAAATCCGTCGAGTTATTATAGAACGGGTTTAAACTATCCTGGTATAGAGGTATCGTTCTCCCGTCCCCCATGTTCCAAAAATAGTTATAATCTGCCCCGTTCAGGTACGATTCGAGATAATTTTCCGGGTACTTGTAACGGTTGTTCTCGGGATCGAAATACGCTTCCTGCATGTTTCCCAACGCTTCCATCCGGACTTTTCTTTCCATGTTGCCACCGATCAGATCGGGTAGGGAAGGGCTGAAGATAAAAGTTCGTGAAACATTCAGGCTGACTTTTGCCTTCTGGTTAATCCTGCCTTTCTTGGTTGTCAGGAGAACCACGCCGTTCGCCGCCCGGGACCCGTATATGGCTGCCGAAGCGGCATCTTTCAAGATTTGTATTGATTCAATATCGTTAGGGTCAATTTCCGCCAGGGTGTTCAAGCCCGAGATCGGAGAGGTGAACGAGTACATGGGAACCCCGTCAACGACCCATAACGGGTTCGAGTACCGGCTTCCTTGTTCGACATCCAGTGAATTATACCCTCTTATCGTGACGATTGTACCTCCACCCCCGGGGGCTCCCGACGTGTTAAGCACGCTCATCCCGGCGACTCGTCCTTGTAACAAATTAGCCAAATTGGGAGAAGGTATGTCTTTTATCTCGTCAGCCTTGACGGTTGACATGGCTCCTATGACATTTCTTCTCGATTGTTCCCCGTAAGCGATGACGGTGACTTCATCAAGTTTCGAGATGTCTTCTTTCAACTTTATAACTAGAGGTTTCCCCGAATTGTATGCCACTTTCTCCGTCTTGAATCCCACGAACGAGAAGATCAAGAATCCCTTTGCGGTGGGTAATCTCAAGAGAAACGTTCCCTCGTAATCTGTTGTAACTCCAAGATTGGTGGAGTCTACCCGCACGGTTACCCCGGGCATGGGTAATCCCTTCTCGTCAACTACTTTTCCTTTTACAATATATTCTTGGGTTTTCTTAAGAGAATCTCTAGTGTCTAAAGTTGGACTACATAGGCATGGTCTTGATGTAATAATGGTGCATAACAACCAGAGAATGAGTGTTAAACTTCCTCTGGTAATCGAAATTCCTGTCTTTGGAATTTTTAGAACTCTGTCTTTTTGCATAAATTTGTCTTTTAAAGTAGTAAAACATTTTTTGTTTTCAGGAGGGTCCAGACTTTGCGAGACGTGGGCTCTCCTTTTTTAGTTGACGCAAGTTGATATCTTTTTCATGATAAATTTGATTTTTATCATTATGGGCGTGTATACACGCCCATATATGTCGTGAATATACCATTATTTTACACATAATTTTAGTCATAATGAAATCAGAAATTCAATGGTATATTATATTAGAAATCAAAAGGCGTCGTAAGAAGCTTAAAATGAGTCAACGTTATATCGCTGACTGTTTAAATGTTTCCAGAAGCTTTATCCGAGATATTGAAAGTCCAAAGCGTGATTCTGCATATAATGTTGAACATATCAATGATATAGCAAGAATTCTTGGATGTTCTCCTCGTGAATTATGGCCAGAGAAACCTTTGTGATAAATCATACTGGTGATTTGTGCATATCTATATTGTTAGTTTTGCCCCAATCCTCCCAGGCAAAGTTATACAATAAAAAAGCGAGGACCGTTATCTATCTAGCTCAAGGTATCGCTAACACCCTACACGAATAGCAACAGCCCACGCTAATTGGCGTGAACATGTTTGCCTATCTCGTGTAAAAATTTAGCGAATTTTTGAGTTAAGATATTGACAAACTCACAGAAATATGTTCGAGACGGAAGACCCGCCCATTTAGTATTGTTTCTGCAAATATAAGATTATTTTTTTTGTTCTCCATAAATTCGTGATTAATCTTGGTTAAATACTCTTTTTTTGTTTACTAACTAACTTATCTAATATGGCTGTATTCAAATAGTTGGTAAATGTATCCTTTTTATTTATGTTTTTATTTTGATAGTATAAATACTAGATATTAAATTAGTTATTCTATATATCAACTCGTTATAATGAGTTGTTTTCGTGCTAAAATCGTCTTTTCTTTAAGAAAAATATATACAATGAAATCTAAGATTGAGTGGTTTGTAATTAAACAAGTAAGAAAGAAGAGGAAAGAAAAAAAGATGTCTCAAGCTGAACTGTCATTTCGACTTGACGTTTCTTCGGGTTTCGTTGGACAAGTCGAAAGTAAAAAGTGTGCTGCCAAATATAATTTGAATCATTTAAATAAGCTAGCGGAGATTTTAAGTTGTTCAATTCGAGAGTTCTTCCCGGATTCCTTTGTAAAATAACTTTTTTCTCTTTCATATAATGTATTTTCTTTTATTAATTTGAATCCAATAAAAAAGCGAGGATTGTATACTATCTCACTCAAGGTATCGCTAACACCCGTACGCAAATAGACAACAAATCCACGCTTACACTAGCGTGAAACTTTGCCCATCTTAGCGTACAATAATTTAGCGATTTTTGAGTTAAGATGTTGACAAACTCACAATTATATGTTCGAGACGGTAAACCGCCCATTTAATTCTGTTGTCAAATATACAAATGTTTTTTTGTTCTCCATAATCTCATATGATAATTATAAGTCAATTTTGGATGATTTCGCCGTAATTGTTGTATTATTTTGATTCGTATAGTTATTATTAGAACCCTCAAATATAATAGAAATCTACTTCACTCCACCTCTTATAGTAGGTTATAACAAGTATAATTTATTTCTTCATTCGTATAATCTTTTTTATATGAAATTCGAAATTTATTTTTTTTATGAATGAGGTTCGGGGGAGGAGGGAAGCATTGGATATGAGCCAAGAAACACTGTCTTTTCGAATCGGAAGAACGCATAGTTTTGTCGGTAATGTAGAATGTAACGATGAGAAAAAATATAATTTTGTGGATATAAATGAAATTGCCAAAGTTTTAAACTGTTCTCCAAAAGATTTTTTACCACAAGATTCGTTGTAGTTCTGTTTGCCTGAAAGAGATTGCGGAAATGTTCGAGAGTACTATTGGTACTTTATTTCCTATAGATCCTACATATTTAATATGTGGCACAGCCTTGTTTGATATGATGAGTTTATTAGAAATTGAATGATGATATGTATGATTAGTCGCTGTTCATTTTAATTTCATGTTCATTATTTGTGAACAATGCAAAATAATGAACAATGTAAAGAAACTATTTGATATATTGAAGTTGTTCATTATATTTGTATGTTCATTATTTGTGAACATTGCTTGAAAATGAACATGGAGAAATAAGATATGGAACGGGAAATGGAAAATCGAATCTTGATAGAAGCACTTGAAAACTTGAACAAGATTCTGGAACCAGAAGATAATGGCAAATGGTATGACATTAATACTTCTGGAGAAAATTGGGTTGTTAATATATTGGGGAAGAGGTTTTTATGCGTGGTTAAAAATATCGTAACAACTAGTAATTTTGGTAGTCTTTGTAAAGAGTTAACTTCTTTAAAAAATTATCCTGTTATACTTGTGGCACGATATATATATCCTCGGCTAATGCGGGAGCTTATGCATAGAGGAATTAATAGTATGGATGTTGTGGGAAATTGTGAAATTAAAGCGGGTACTTTTATTATTCATGTTGAGGGGAAAAGACGTTCTAACAAGTTATTTATGGCGGTTGGTGGTAAAAGTCGGTTGTTTCAAGAGACAGGGTTAAAGATTATTTTCCAATTGTTGACTGATCCATATAAGGTAAATTTCACGTATCGAGATATACAAGAATTGGTTGGTGTGTCTCTAGGATCGGTTTACATAATTATGAACGAGTTGGAGGAAAAAGGTTTTATCCTGAAAACGGACGAGAGAAAGGTCTTGAAGAATAAAATAGAATTATTGGAACGTTGGTCCGTGGCTTTTAATGATGTGCTTAAGCCTAAGCTATTTGTGAATCGAATGACGTTTAGAGATAGTACAAGTAAATCGAATTGGTTTAACCTGCCTTTTCCTCCTGGGGTATTATGGGGAGGTGAACCAGCAGCTAATATGCGTGATGGATATCTTTACCCTGACTGCTTCACTATTTACGGCGGAAGTACGGGTGTGCTTGTAAAAGCAGGTTTACGAGTTGACGAAGATGGAGAGATCTTTGTTTATAATAAGTTTTGGAAGAAAATTGATTTAGATACCACAGTGCCAGCTATATTGATTTATGCAGATTTGATGGGAAGTGGTAATAGTAGAAATATTGAGGCAGCTCAAAGAATTTTAGAACATGAATTACAATATCTCCAGTCTTAAGTTTAGTAATAAGTTATTAAAAGGCCTCTTGCAAGAATTATCCAAGTATTTTGCAAATAAAGGAATTTCTTTTTATGTAATAGGTGCTACTGCACGTGATATAATAATAAGACAGTTACTCGACCAAGAATCCTCTCGGCGAACACGTGATTTGGATATAGCCATTGCTATTCCCGATTGGGATAAATATGATGAAATATCAACTGAAATAGCTGGTCTGGAACATTTCAAAAAATCAAATAATCAAAAGCAGCGTTTTTATTATTACGAAGAATATGAATTAGATATAGTTCCGTTCGGAGAGGTTGCCAAGGGGAACGAGCATATTTATTGGCCACCAGAGGAAGAAATTGCAATGTCCGTGCAAGGATTTGATGAAGCATTGAAGGATTTTATGACAATTCGTGTGGATGACGAGTTTGATATACGAATAGCATCGCTAAGTGGTTTATTTCTTTTGAAATTGAATGCTTGGATAGATCGTCACGGGGAAACCAGCAAGGATGCAGAGGATTTATACTATATTATAGACAAGTATTATGATGTTTTTGAAGAGCGTAACCAGGAGAGGAATTACCATCAAGAGGTATATGATATGGTTGATTTTGATATTTTTGTTGTTGGAGCTATTTGGTTGGGATATGATATTGAAGGAATTCTTTCTAAAGAACAAATCAAATTTTATAATTCAATCATAACTTCCGAATTATCCTGTAAAGAAGATAGTATCTTGTTAAATCAGATGTTGAAACAGAATGGTCTTGCTTCTTATAGAGTTTTGTACAAGGCTTTGACAGAATTGTCTTCTGTTTTGGATCATGCTCTTAAAAATTGAAATTGTATGAAACCATGTGATGTGTATTCGATTACTTGTAGTGGGAAACGGGAAGTAATTGAAGATGTTACTAATTTTACGGAGATTAGTGAGACGTGTTTCCTTTTTATTCTCGTTGATGGAATGGGTGGTCTGTCCCGAGGAATGCAAGCGGCAAGATTGATCGTATTGGAGGTTATGAGTTATATTACTAGTAATATCGAAAACGAGAATGTTGAAGAACTCTTGAGGCATGCGATGGAACAGGCAAATCGAGGTATAGAAGAAGAATCAAGAAAGTATCAATGCAAAATGGGAGGTACTATTTCTATATTACTGTGTAAGGATGATACGGCTTCTGTTGCTTGGCTGGGGGATGTTCGTGTTTATCACATACATGACAATATCCTTGATAAAATTACTAATGAACATATTTTAGATAGCGAACCGTATATTGTTACTAGGTGTCTTAATGGGAAGGCGTTAGAGCAAGAAATACCAGTTGTTCATCTCCCAATACATAAAAAAGATAGATTTGTGCTTTGTTCGGATGGTTTTTATAATACTATCAATGAAAAGGATATACTGAAATATAAAAATGAAAAGCTTTTTTCCCGTATCGGTGAGAATGATGATAACTATTCTGTGACCGATATCCAATTTTAATAGGCCATGCTAGTCTATTATATATGAATACGACTTGTTGTTGGGTGCTGATGTCAATTTATTTTTGTTATGGAACAGTATTTCACTGTATGGTATAATAATTTTTTTGTATCTTTGAGTTTGGGCTTTGAAAGCTTATAAATTGAAAGCAGTTGAATACTTTCATAGCCAGATTGTAAATTGTTTTTACTAACGAACGTAATACTTGTATATACATCAACTGCTTTTTAGAAACAATTAAGGATAAACGGTGTATTCATGAAGTAGTACACCGTTTTTCATACGAATACATGGTTATACTGTGTTTGATTAATGAATAAAATTTCGGATATGGCTGATAAATTATATAATAAAGATTTAAATATATCAGAAGATGATGTTTTGATTTGTGATGATATTGAGCAACTTTATGCTTGGGAAAAAGAATTAATGGTACAACTAAGAGATATAAAGTCAAGGCTTGAACAATATGACGAATTGAAAAAATTGAATCCAGAACTCGTTACGGATGATAAATATATAAAAACCTATGATGCAAAAAAGTATAGGTTACAATTTTTAGATTTGATTATTGAGAGGATAAAGATACTTAAACGTAAAGATAATAAAGACAAATTGTTAATGCGGAAATTCATGAGTGCGGCAAAGGACTTTCTCAAACCTGATGTGTACAAAGCTATTTTGGAAGAGGCTAAGAAACGTGCAAAATATTGATGGATTAAACTATATAGGGTAGATTAGTGTTGATAAAATTATAGGGGGCTGTCAATAAACAGTCCCCTTATAATTTAGTGCTAGTAAAGAGTGAGATGAATTGTTTACAAAAGTAAAATCACGATCTATAAGTCTAGTAACTAGTTGAGTGTAGTTGCATGATAACATCTTGTTGGGTTCCTCCCTTGGCGATTTTTACACTGGTGTTTTCGTACCCCTCGCAAATGAATGTAACAACAGAGCCGGTACTGATACGGTCAATGTCATACC
>OGGQ01000830.1_pt1 | contig 43598 bp, 38 predicted proteins | sample 1571191 | NCBI WGS metagenome assembly OGGQ01 (sample SAMEA2582061, study PRJEB24529) | metagenome | biome: Human gut stool | place: China | collected 2011
ATGCCGTGGCGAGCTTTGCATCCTTCGTTTCAAACGGCTTGCCCTCGAACGCATAGCCGCACAGCCCTTTAATGAACTGCCCCGCCTGCTTTTCGTTCATGCCCTGCAGCGCTTTGTAGTCCTGCTCCCTGATCTTGAAGTTTTTGTTCATAACTTCCTCCCGCTTTTGATTTTTATAGGCTTTACGCCCGATTTTTGAATTTCTCCGTTTCGTTCCCCCAACAATCCCACCCCGACATGCTTTCCCGCGCAAACAGCTCGATCCGCGGAATATCGCCGAATAGCTCTACGATCCGTTCCCGCACCTCGTCCGGCTTACGGCTATGCTCCCGAATATGCGAAATAATGACCGACGATACCGAATGGCTTTTACGCTCCAATACCCTGCCTTTTGTTGCAAGCAGACAATACTCTGCATTCGCACGGGTATAGTATCCCATCCCTAAAAACAATTTATCGCTGTTCCTGCATCGCTTGATCCATGTAAAACCGACTGTCTTATAGGTATAGCCCCATGCTTCTATAAGCTCGAACGCTTCTATGAGGCATGGCGCTGTTGCCCATAAAAACAGTACGCTATCCTTTGCGCTTATCCGCGGTATAGGCAATTTCTGTATTTCCGATTTCGGCATCGTTGGGTAATGGCTTTCCGCGCTCCGGCCTTGCCCTTTCTTGGAATAGGTAAAATACTGCCACGGCGGGTCGGCGTAGATGATGCTGTACTTCTTATCCGTCGTATAAATGTCCGTCATTTCTCTTTCGTTCTTCTTCCGCTATCCTCTCTTTCGCAATTTCGTAATATTCTTCCTCCGCCTCGTACCCTATGTAGTGCCGCCCAGAGCGTATACAGGCAACGGCGGTACTGCCGCTGCCCATACAGTTATCCAATACGGTTTCCCCCGTATCTGTATAAGTCTGTATCAGGTATTCGAGCAATGCAACCGGCTTTTCCGTCGGGTGCATCGCTTTGCTCGGATGCGGCTTCGCATACCGCAATATACTTGTAGGGTATTTCTCCCTGCTCCCCGCCCGCGTATCTTCCGTCTGTCCGAATTTCCCGTAGTTTCGGTTCTTTCCCTCCTTTGTTCGATACGCCGTTCCCTTCCCGTGCAGCGGTTCTCCTTGCGCAAATTGCGGATTGAATGTCGGCTGCCGCTTATAGAACACCGCTATCTTCTCGTGCCGACGCAAAGGCATCCGGTTCGCGTTCAGAAAGCTCGTCGTCAATACCTTATCCCAGATCAGGTCGTACCGATACCACGCCCGGTTGCTCTCCACGAGGTCGATAAAAAACTTCCCCTGTCCGAACAACAGAATCGCGCCGTTTTCCTTGATTATCCTCGTATACTGTTCCCACAGCGGCGCGAACGGAACAGGCTTGTCCCGCGGATTGTTCGTTTCGCCGTAAGGAAGATCGCATAATATCATGTCGATACTCCCTTCCGGCAGCTCTTGCATCAGTTCCAGACAATCTCCCTGCTTTATGGTATCCCTCTCGATTTTCCCTCGCGCCTCCTCTTATTTGGCATGAACGCCGGCATTTGTCCTGCTTGCGCCGTCGATACTCGCCGCTGCCATGTCCGCTCGCATCTTTTGTACGAACGACATTGCGTTGTCCGCAAGTTTTTCATAGTGCGCGTTCGGCTTTTCGCCGCGGTACTGCGCAGACGAGCGAAACAGGCGCATGACCTGTTCTTTATCGTCCGCAAATATGGCGAGCCGCGTCATGAGCGAATACTCGTCTTTCTCCTCGTTCCCCGTCACGGAGATGCCGTTATACAGTTGGGTAAACTTTTCCCCGCCTTTCGATCTCTGTATCCGCTCGAACAATTCCCGGTCGATCATCCGCAGATACGATTCGTCACTGACCACCCGCGCTTTCGGCTTTGCTTCTTCGATATGCGTTCCCGCCGCGATCGCTGCCGCCACGCTCGGCAGCATATATACCTTTGACGGCTCTTCCGCAACAGGCTCCCGCTCCGCTTTCTCCTCCGCTTCCGCGCTCCGGATGCTCTCCGCTTCCAGCTCGTCCATGCTCACTTCTTTGAACCGCTTGTCCGACCAAAACGGCAGAGCCTGCATCTTTTCAAAATCTTTCATAAGACTTTCGCGGTCGGAATGCTCGCCGAGCATCGCGGCACGGGTCTGTCCGTATGCCGCTGTCATCTGCACGCGGTATACCTTTTCCCCGTTTTCGTTCTCTTCCTCCGTGACCGCATATGGCTCTACCTCTTTGCTCATCTCCGCTTCCTTTTTCTGAACATACTTCGTTATCTTCTCCGCGTCCGCTATCGCCGTAAACAGGACGTTGGGATCGTCCTTGATTGCGGCTTTCCAGCTTTGGATATACGCGCTGTTGTTCCGCACCTCGTTTTCGTTTACGGAAATTTCAAAGTCCTGCTCCATGAACAGCGACGCGATCTCTGCGCGCAGCTCTTCTATGGCATATTCCTCCGAGTTTTTATCCGTATTCAGCTTCCTGTTCAGGCGCTTCGCATGACCCGTCGAATGCCCGAGTTCATGCAATGCCGTTGAATAAAACTCTTGCAGGGAATAGAAATCTTCGCGCGGCGGGAGATGTATTTCGTCCGATATAGGGCTATAATACGCCTGTCCTCCACCATAGAGGATCTCCGCCTCGTTTTCGCTCCAATAGTTCAAAAACGTATCCGCCCGTTCCGACTTTGCACGCTCGTCCAATACCGTCTTTTCCTTTTCGGGGATACCGTCGATGAGGTCGCCGTTAAATACCGTATAATACTTGCGGATTGGATAGACATTTTCGTCCATGTACTCCTGCCGCTCGTCCATGCTCATCCCGTCCAGAACACGGCGGTCGAATTTCTTTTTTGTTTCCCTGTCCCACAGCTCGAAAAACTCGACCGATACCCCCGCATTCTTGCCAAGGCTTTTTCCCTCCCCGTCCGTCTTAAAGCTCCATTCCCGATCTTTCATCTGATTGAACGTCAGCCAGCGGTTGTCGCTGTACCCGCGCAGCATGAAAACATAGGTAAGGAACATGTTGTTGACGCCGCGGTATTTCTTACCCGTCACCGCATTTTCCGGCATGCCGCCCGAACGCCAGCCCTTTTTCCACAGCCCCGCACCGCTTTCCAAATTTTGCAGGATCATATCCACCAGCATCTTCCGCTGCGGCGTCAGTTTATCGTATATCCTGCCTCGATTTTTTGCCTTGCTCTCGCTCAAAAATCAATTTCACCTCCTCTCTGTATGCGGGCGATTCCTTTTCCAAACCGTACCCCGCATCGTCCGTATCCAGCATTTCTTCCAAATCATACCCTTTCGGGATCACGAGTTCCGGTTTTTTCCTTTTCAACCTTGACATTTTGCACCTCCCCGAACTGCCGGCGGTTTCGGAACCGCAGCATGATTTCTTCTGTCAGCATATAGAGAAAGACGTTTTCCCTGCGCTCTCCGAACTCCGTAAACGCCCAGCTCAATTCCGTTCCGTATTCGAGCGCAAGCGAAAACAATATACTTTTCTGCTCTATATCGTCTGAGTCCAAACGCCGACCTCTGCTTTTCAGATAGCTTTCGATTTCCGAAATCTCCGTTTTGATTCGCACCTCGAATAACGGATCGACCGATTTTCCCGTTGCATGCGAATAATCCTCCGCTACCGTCTGTACGCAGCGCGCCGTCAATAATACCGCGTCCAAGTACAAGAATCCGAGCGGAGAACGTATAAACTTTCCCCACATTTGCTTGGATATTCCGCAATATATACCGGCATCCTCAAAATCCTTTTCGCTCCGTATTTCGGTCTTTTTATATACCGTTAAGCCGAAATCATAGAACAGCTGCGCTCGGCTCCTGTATACCGGATATAGATACCCTTTATCGTACCCGTATTTCTTTACCTGCGATTCCGTTACAAAATAATCTGGTTTTATGGCGTCCCTCAACCGTCTTTTCGTTTTTATCGTTTCTTCCATTTTCCCTTCGTAAAAATTTTTGTATTAAACTAAATTTCAGCGCGGCTTATAATTGCCGCAAACTTTCGATATTTTTATTATTTCTACATATTTTGTCGATTTTAGACAGACAAATGTATTGACTTCCATTCTTTTGTCGAGTATAATGAAATTACAGCACAAACAAGGAGACAGATATTACATGATTACTCGTCAAACTTATCTCAAGCAAATCATTCCGCTGATTGACAAAAATCTTATCAAAGTTCTCACGGGCGTCCGACGCTCCGGCAAAACCGTTTTATTACAACAAATTCAGGAATATCTGCTTGAAAACGGTCGCGATGATAAACACATCGTTTACATCAACTTTGAATCCAAAGCCAACGCACACTTAAAAACCTCCGACGCGCTCTATCGCCATATATTGAATGCAGCCAAAAATCTTTCGGATAAAATCTATATCTTTCTCGACGAGATCCAGACCGTTCCCGCTTGGGAAGAGGTCGTTTCTTCCCTGCTCGTAGATATAGACTGCGATATTTACATTACAGGCTCGAACTCGAAACTGCTTTCCGGCGAGCTTGCCACACTGATTGCCGGTCGGTTTATTCAGATACATGTTTATCCGTTCACCTTATCCGAAGCAAAAGAAATCACCGTTCAGAACGGAAAATTCGTTTCGGACAATGATTTATTCCTCGATTATCTGCGTTACGGCGGTCTGCCGCTCCGGTTTTCGCTCGAAGAAATTTCCGTCGAACCCTATCTTTCGGACACTTACGACGCTATTGTTGTGAAAGACATCATCCAGCGAAACAAATTGAACGATACCAACACCCTGAATCTTCTCCTTAATTTCTTGATGGATAATATCGGTAACCCCTTTTCCGCCCGTTCCATCGTCTCGGCTTTTGCCGCTAACGGCATAAAAACTTCCGTCGACACCGTCCTCGCTTACATCGGGTACATGAAAAACGCGATGGTCATCCATTCCGTGCAACGATATGACATCAAGGGCAAAAAACTCCTGACAACTAACGAGAAATATTATGCCGTCGATTTAGGCTTACGGAACATCATCAAATCAAGCAATGAAATCGACTTCAATAAACTGTATGAGAATATCGTTTATCTTGAACTCCTCTCTCGCGGTTATGACGTAAAGGTCGGAAAAACCGACAATTATGAGATCGACTTTATCGCCTATAAAGGTAAAGAACGGATATATATACAGGTCTGCTATCTCCTTGCTTCTCCGGAAACGATAAACCGCGAGTTCGGCAATCTTGAAAAAATCAATGACAACTATCCCAAATACGTCATTTCCGGCGATTTACCGGATTTTTCCAGAAACGGCATTAAACATTTCAATATCGTTAAATTTCTGCTCGACAAATAAATAGAATCTTTCAGAATGGCAGCGGTAAACACCGCTGCCATTCCTTTTTAATGTTTACTTACTGTTCCCGCTTGAACTTTTTGCCGCAGGAGGTTTCGACGGCTTATTCGTCCTCTTCGGTTCGTAGCGGTTTGAATTTTCTCTTACCGCTTTCAATGCCGTGTGTTCATAGTATTCCGGCGATTTATCCGGACGGTATAATCCGCTTGTCGCAAAGATGCGCAACATCTGGGCTTAAGCGTATCATAGAGGATCAAAAGTTTGATTTTTTGCTCGCTATTCCTCGGCATCGCTCTGCTTCCCTTTGCTTTCTCCGTGGCGTTCCAGTATCGATAGCGTCTCATCCGAGATGATATGCTCGATACGGCATGCATCCTCTTCCGCTATTGCGGCGGGGACTCCTACTCCCATAAATAGTTTTGTCAATATCCTGTGTTTATCATAGACGCTTTCCGCTATTTGTCTGCCGGTCTCCGTCAAGTACATATGATGCGAATCATAGCCCACATAGCCAAGTTCGCTCAATTTTTGACGTGCCTTACACACCGCAGGTTTACTGACTTTCATGGCTTTCGCGACTTTCGTCAAACTCGTAGTCTGTCCGCTCTCTTCCAACCGCAATATCGTTTCCAGATACATCTCCACCGATTCGTTTGTGTTCGGCTGCGTTTTATCTCTATGTTCCTGCGATTGCGACATATATAACGCAATCAGCCCGCACATCTCTTCCGAAATGCAATGCTCGATTTTACAGGCAGCGTTTTCCGCTGCGTCCTCGTCCGCTCCGATCGTCTCGAAAAAAGATTTCAGAACTTCGTATTTATGACACACCTGTTCCGCACGCCTGCGGCCGGATGCCGTTAGCGAGATCCCGTTCGTTTCGTTCACGGTTATTAGGCCTTTGCCGCGCAAGAGTTTTACCGCGCGCGATACGCACGATTTTACATAACCGAGTTCTTCCGAAATCTCGACCGGCTGCACAGTGCCTTTCCTGCGCGTGAGCCGCTCGATCGTTTTCAGGTACATTTCTTCCGATTCGTGTGTTCGTTCTCTCATTTTTCCCTTATCCCTTGTATATCTGTACTCAGCCGGAAGGTTCGCCGATCCGTGTCTTCTTTTTGCGTTTCTTCACAACCACAATGGGAATCGTGATTGCCGCCGCGACGACAAATACGCACGCGACGAGGATCACGGCATACCCCCACATCGGCATGACGAACGCCACGCCGGGAATACAGACGATGAACGTTCCCGTTTCTGACGTATCGAACCGCACATACCGCCCGTAACCGTCTGCGGCGATTTCTGTAAGCGTGCCGTCGTCCGCCATATGATAGACGACGACTTCGTTGCGGTCGTAGGTCATATCCGCCTGCAAATACAGCGTAATGTTTCCACTCGGCGTCGCCGCCGAGCCGTCCGACTGAACAAGCGAGATGCCGAACACCTCGAAGTTGTCCGCTATGCTCGCCATTTTATCTGCCGCCGTCGCAAAAACGCTGCTTCCCGACGTGATGCGGCTGGCAAGCAACGACGTTCCCTCTGCAAGCACGCCGTTTGCGTCCTCGAACTTTGCAAGCGTGCTGCCGCCCGCAACAGAGGTTATCGCCACGTCGTATTCGGTATAGGTCGGATTGCCGAGGTTGGTTAGATATGTACTGCTCTCCGCACGGTACACGACGTGGTACTCCCCTACGTTTTCCAGCATAATAGAGTTGTTCGTGACAAGCACTTCCGCCTGCTCGCCGCCCTGCACATAATACGCTGAAATGCTCACGTCAAGGTTTTCATCGCCCAGCGTTGCCGTTGCGGAGGGGATGGGAAATACCGAACCGCTCGCCGCTTCGTATTGATTGCCCGCCGTTGTTTCAATTATAGGAACGTACTCCGCGGGGCGCTCGCCGACGTCAACATAATCTCCCGTACGCGTGCCGTTTGCGAGGTTTAGCGTAATGGTAAAGCTGACATCTCTGCTCATGGCGTTGATATACGCCGAAAAGGAAAGGCTGCTCTGCAAACGCTCTGCGGACATGGTATAGGTGTAATACGTCCAGCTGTTTTCCGTCCGCACGGTGTAACCGGTCTGCATATTGCCGCTTTCCAGAACCATGTCTGATATGGACGAACTGTGCCCGAAGGTCATGTAGTAGTTTTCGCCGCTCTTTTCGACGGTTGCCGAGGACGAAAAATTGTCTGCGCCCATTGCAAGTCCGCTTAAATTGACGGGAACGGAATACACGCCATCAGAACCCTGTATGGGGCTTTCCGCATACGCCGTCTGCCCGCCGCCCATAAGGGCGGCAAGTGTTATGAGGCATAGAAACATTGCGACGAAAAACGCGATGAGTTTATTGCTCTTCTTTACCATACGAGTTCACCCTCCGCATTTTGGAACACAGCAACGAGCTGCAACATCTTATAGGTACTTCCGATTGCCGTACCCGTGCTGTTACAAAGTTCAGAATCTACAGTATCATTTGCGAGGTCAAAGATTTCTCCTATACCCGTGATCGTTCCGTCATCGTCCACTACGGCAATATACCAACCGACGAAGGTATATCCGTCTTTCGCAACGGGTGTTTTTACGCCGGAAACATAGTACCCGTCATTCACCTCTTCGCGCAGGAAGAAACTGTTGGAATACTGACTGTCAATGGAATAGCTTACAAGCAGACGTTCTCTGAACTCCGCCGTGATCGTCAGGTATTCTGCAAGGTCGGGATCGTCATAGTCCACCGCCTCAATCGTATATCTGCCCGTTACGATAGACTGACCGAGGAACCCGCCCGTCCAGCCGACAAAATTGTAACCGCTTGGAGCCAACGCCTGAAAATTACTGAAATCAACGACGTAAACGCCGCTCGAATTCATATAGAGCGTCCTTTGCTGCGTCTGTCCGTTTGCTACTGCCGTAACCGTAATGCCGGGGTCCCATATTGCATAAACGACGGGATCGCTGTCGCCGAAACGAGAGATAAAATCGGTAATCGAATACCCTGCCGAAATAACGGACGCCGCGCGGGCCGAACCGTTTTCTTCCATCGACCAACCGAAAAATACATCCGCACTTGAAGCAAACGATGAGGAACCGAACGTCTGTATCGCCTGTAACAGACTATACGTCTGCGTATAGGCATACCCCTTGCTGCCGTCGGCAAACGTGTAATCAACGGCGTCGCGCATGATTCCGTCGGAGAACGGGTGCTCTTCATCCGTCACATATGTAATGGACACTTCGCCCTGACCGTCCAGCACATAAACATCCTGCGTCAGCGAAAACGTAAATCTTTCAGTCGATGAAAGCGATATCGAAAAAGTATAAGTCAATCTGTATTTACCCGTTTCCAAAAACGTCATCGAATATTGCTGCCCCGACAGCGACAAACGCACCGCTCTTGCCGACTGCACATTGTTCAACACTTCGTTGCTGTTAAGCGAAGTATACTTTGCGGCGCTTACCGTAAGAGCGCCGAGAGAATTGCCCTCCATGTCATATACATACGGCCGAATGAACGTGTACTCGTATCCCGTAAAGTAATCTTCCTCGTCAACGGAACGGAAATCCCTGTTTCCGCTGAATGTGATGCGGGCAATATACCGCATCGTAAAGGAATGTTCGCCGCGCGTGTAGTTCAATGTCAGAACCGCGAAATTGCTTTGGGATATGCTTTGCCACAACTGCTGCGCACGCTCTTCCGTCATTTCCTTCGCAGAATATTCCGACGAAATTCCGTCAAGATACAGCCGATAAGACGAAAGCGCAAACCTGTAATCGCCGCTCGAAGTGTGCAGATAATAATCCCGCAGCAATTCGTCGAGATAATTCTCGGCGTTGAGATACCCCGTCGCGCTTGCCGCCGCGCCGAGCAATGCGCCGTTCGTATCTTCTTCCAACGTCCCGGAATCGTACATGGTACCGTTGCCGGATTCATCGTCCGTCACGCTGAAAAACGTGTCGTTTACCCCGTCCGCAATGTACTCAAAGTAAATATACTGCTTTTCACCGTAAATGTTGGAGATTTCATAGACGACCAGCCTGTAATCCGTCGTCATTGTAAAATCCGACACTTCACGCGAGACGGCATGCAGATAATAGACGCCGTTTTCTTCCGTGTAATACGCGACTTTCAGATCGTTCAGCCCCGACGTTCCGCTGTCATAATAATCGCCGACAAAGCTCCCGCTTTTTGCTCCCCATGTGTAGGTCACGACGGGATAAGTATATTCGCTGTCCAAAGTGATCGCATCGTCCGTAACATAGGTATTTTTATTTCCCGCCGAAAGGCTCCAATTTCCCTCCACCGTTATCTGCGGCTCCTCGTACAGTACGGCTTCGACAAGCGAAATTCGTCTGTTCCCCGCACTGCCCGACGAGAACAGTATGGCGACGCTTTCCTCCATAACGAAAGAACCGTCAACCGATATGGGCTGCGCAAAATCGGGTTCGCCATTCACCATCCGGTATGCCTGCCAGTTTACGGTGTTAAAATCGGCGTCGGAGTCCACCTTTTCTGCATACAGCTCGGAAAGCACGACCGACTGCCCCGCCCGGTACGATTTTCCGAGGCGATACTCGTCAAATTCGCGCATATTGGCGGATGTAAACGTGCCAAGCGTCATGGAATCGTAATATAGTTTTTCTCCGCATTCGGCAGCGACTGTGGGATCATACCCGAAAATCTCGCTCGAAACCGAGAAATACGCAATGTCGTAGCGCGAGTCGGCAACCGTCTGCGCGTTGGTCGAGGCGGTGGGCGCAACGGTGATGCGGCTGTCGTAAGCCGTCCGCGACTGATAGGAACTGTTCAGCCCGGTTGCCGTAAAAAAGTAGTTGATCATTCGGGTGGAAAGTCCGTATTCTTCGGTCGCGTCGAACGTCTTGCCGCGTTCGTTCAGATCGTCTATATCTCCCGGATAATACTGTATTTCTTCTTCGGCGATAAAGGCGTCCCCTTCCAAAGGCTCATAATCAATGGTAGTCAGCTTTACGATATGCTCGTAATCTATCGTCATCAAAGTGTGCATTTCACCCAGATCGACCGCCACTTCCATAAACCCGGTCGGAGAACCGGAAAGCACGAGCGCAGTCCGCAAATTATCGCCGAGGTCGATGATACTGTAACAGTTGCCCGTTTCGGCATGAAATTCCACGGAATACTCTTTATACTTGCCCGCATTGTATGTTTCGGGGTAGTAATCGGACTCGACGCCCGCCTGCCCTTCATAATCGGAAATATCGACCTCGTAGCACACCTGCCACGGCATAAAGGTAGCCATTCTGTCGTAATAGTTCGCCGCAAGAGGTTCGAGAAGTTCGCCCAAATAATATTCCGTAATACCGAAATAGGGATACAGCGGTTTTACGAGTGTATAGTTCCCGCCTTCGGCAATGATATACGAATAGACGGGGTTGAAACTGTCCATCATCGTTTCCGACATGTCGAGCTGCGACATATAGGTACGAACGAGATAATACCCGTCTTCGAGCGGCACGGACGTATCTTCAAACGGGCGGGAAAAGCCTATCATCCTCTCAATGGAAAACTCTATGGTATACGTCGTCTGCGTGGCAAGGCGCTGTTCGTCCGTAAGTCCCTCCGTCTCCCAATTTATGGTCGAAATGTTGAAGTATATGGGCGTAGAGAGATCCATACCCGTAATATCTATATAGAGCGTCTTTATCGTATCCGTGTACGAATCGACGGTATCTGCAATGTAAATATCCGAATCGTTGAGCGCAGAGGCAAGCGTTACCTCATACGATTTATAATCGGAAAGCGAAAGCGGTTCGAGCGCACGGCAGTCGTACTGAATTTTCAGAAGAAGACCGTCGTCCGTCTTTTCGATATATGTTTCATCCGTCACAATATCGTCTGCCCAATTTTTATAGCCGTATTCTTCTGCAAGTTCGCCGAGGCTGAGAGTATCGTCCACGATAGCGGCATTGTAATCTATATCGTAAGTGCCGTTTGCGGAGAGCGCTTCCTGCTCCCACTTTGCGTACAGTACCACATCGCGCATATAGAGATACAATATCCCGTCGGAATACGGCTTTGTATAAGCAGAATCGAAATACCAGCCCGAAAAGACGTACCCCACCCTTGTAGGCACGGGCAGCGTCGGCATATTCTTCGCCGTGTACGTCATATCGGCGACGGGCGCGTCTGCGTCCTCCGCTACAAAGGATATTGTATATTCCGTATCGCCGTAGACATTTTCGAGAATGTCTTGCGGCGTCTGTCCGTCATAGCCCGAACACGCCGTAAAACATACGGCTGAAAAACAAAGTACGGCGATGAGTATTGCAAGTATCGATTTCTTTTTCATTTTTGTTTTGCCTAAAAAAATTTATCCGCGCCCGCCCGAAGACGGGCGCGGACTACTTGTTGATTTATTGCCCTAAAATAGTATTTTTGTCCATTTCAGCATCGCTTGTAATTTTGTTTTGGGAATTAGGAACACCTTCCCACCAGCCTTCTTCAAAAATTGCAGAACTTTGACTCTGCAAATCTTCCTGCGAAAGCCATGTATCACCTTCGGGGCCATACCAATAAATCGTATTATATTTCTGTTCTCCTGTAGAAGTGTAGCGCATATCGGTAAAAGCATTCGTATGCACCTTAGATACAATGCCAAACTCGATTGCGTAGTTGACAAAATATACAGACCCCTCCATAACCTCAAATCGAAGAACTGCAGTTTTTAACAAAGGCATCATTGTTGCAAAAGCAGCAGCCCTATATGAACTACCGATTGCGAGAGGATATCCCGTCGTCGGGTCGCCACCTGCAATAGCAATCAATCTGACATCGATTACTGTAACGTCCGACCCATCAGAGGCCTTCTCTGTTCCCTGTTTTACATATTGGACGATTTCAAGATACATATTACTTACGCCACTCGTCCAATAGAATTTGCCCTCTTTCAGATCATCCGCAACATATTCGCCAGCCATCGCTCCCTGAAGTCCAAGGAGAACATAGCGCGATTCCTCTCCCTCGACAGGCGTGAACTTTTCTATCGCCAACGTTTTGAAAGCATACGGCTGAATATCGGTGAGATCGGCAAGCGGCAGAATCATGGTAAGTTTATCCACGCCGCCTGTCGTGTTCACAGTCCAATTGCCGTCGGCCTGCACGCAGCCAGCGTTTTCAAAGGCGCTTTCACCGATGACGGAAAGTCCGCCGGGTGCAATATCCACAAGCCTTAAATTACCCGTATTCATAAACGCTTCTACGCCGATTTTTGTAACTGTGTTTGCGATATACACTTCGGAAACGCCGCCGACATTCTTAAATGCGCCGTCCGCAATCGCCGTGACAATATATCCGTCTATTATATCAATAGTGACGCGATAAGTACCGTCGGTAAGCTGTTCCGCAGTAGTCGAATTAAATCCGGTAACGGTCGCCGTTTCGCCGTCTGCATTGACCGTATATGTAAAGCCGCCCGCCTTTGCATAACATTCGACGGTAATATACATATCGGAAGTTATTGTGCCGCCTTCATACACTTCTCCGACATTGCGAACGATCACGGTATAATCCTCTTCGGAAACCCCTGCCGCTTCAAGAATAGCCTCAACGGTAAGCGTTTCGCCGCTCTTATAGCTGTCAAGTACGCTGGTCGTTACCTCGTTATCGCGCGAATAGGAGACCGTCAGGCGAATAGACACCGCCTCGCCAGCCGTTACATCGCCGATGAACACAACTTTGACGTCATCTTCAAATTCGCTGCCGTTATGGGGAACACCAGAAGTGGAAACAAACGCATAGTCGCTTACGGGCAAATCACCGGTACGCGCTATCGTAACATAAGTGATTTCGTCGAGATTGGAAACAATCGCATAAGAATCACGGGTTGTTCCCGATGCAGGCGTCGCATCGGGATTGTTGATTACCGACTGCGGCGTGAGCAGGGTGCCGGTATATGCGGAATAGTCCTCCGCAGCATTGTTATAGCCTACTTCACAGAAAGTGGAGGGCAGGTCAAGATAGTCATAATTTAACGTGGAGAGCAGATAAACCTGCACGCCCGTTACGCCCTCTTCCACGACAAGTCTGCCGTCATCCGTAACATTCGACTGATACTCCGAGCAGAGTATCTTGCTGTCGCTGTCCACATAGTACAGTCTGCCGTCATCATACTCGAAATGGTCGTTTTGGGAAAGGTCGAGATTATTTGGAACAGCTACCATGTTGGTTACCGTCGAGGGAATTATGATATTAAAATCATACCCTGCTTCTCTATAGTCAGTAGATTGTCCCTCTATATAGTCACTCCAAAAACAATCTATAATTACTTCCAAACCTTGTGGAAGAATTAACTCGTTCAAATTGCTAAACCCCCAAAGAGAATTTTCTAACACTTTCAGGGTTTTAGGCAACGAAATCTCTTCTACTAAACTTTTATTATTACTCATTTGCAAACCGGAAATATATTCTATACCATCTGCAAATAAAATTTTTGTAAGTGATTCCGTATGGTCTAATACGACACCAAACCTGTCAAACACAACTCCGAGCACATCACCATTTATAGTCTCCCCTTTACTGTCAACGCCATTAACGTCTTTTGAAAGGAAAGATATAACGGGGTACGTGACGTAATCGTCATTGTCGATATCCGATACATAATATTTATTATCTTGTCCTCCAACCGGAGCATACACAAGTCCCGGCGTTTTCCAAAGCACGGTCACAACTTCGTTTTCGTCAAACGTGTCCGCCGTAAAGTCAATGGCGTTGCCTTTCGAATCGTTATAGGAAATGTCCTCGTCGTCCATATAACGCTTTACAAAGTCATCCACCCTTGCATCGGGCGCGCTCGTCAATGTGCCGGGCGTTACAAGTTCGGTGTGCAGCGTTTCATACCCGTTATCATAGGTAATCTTCGCCATATATCTGCCGTAAAGCGCGGTGGCGTCCATGCCGTTAGAATACTTTTGCGTGAACGCAGCGTCCGTGTACCAGCCGTCGAACGTGAGGTTGTCTTCGGCTGCCGCGGTTTCCTGTTCCGATGTCGTTTGAGAAAGCGCGGAGAGCGTACCCGCAATTTGCGTTGCCGTGCCGCTGCCGTCCGTAACGTTGAGCGTGATGTTCGCCTCCGCCATGAGCGCATAGACGGTAATGTCGCCCGAAACGGAAGTTTCGTCAAACACATTATCCGCACTGCAAGCCTCGTCCGTGTACCAATCGCGGAAGGTATAGCCGTCCACGGCAGGTTCGGTAGGGAGCGTTACAGAGCCGTCGTCGTTGGTATCGACGGTCGTGTACTGCTGCCAGTCGCCCGTCGTGCCGTTTTCGCGCACCATGAATGTGACGGTGTACGTTTCGGTGTTGCTGCATGCAGACAGCGCAAACAAACCGACCGCGCACAGCATCACGAGCGCCAGAATGATCAGAATTCTGTTCTTGATCTTTGCCATAAAAACTACTCCTTTTATAAAATATATTTTCTTGCGAAATAACCGTTTCCGGTTGTTTCCTTATGTTGTTAAACCCGTCATATATCGTAACGGGACAGTATCTGCGCGGGCGTCTGCCACAGCACGAACAGATACGGGATAAGCGATATTGCAAGCATCAGAAGCCCGCCTGCCGCCATAACGCCCAGCGCAATGCCGACGAACAGCCCGAACGCCATGTTCATGACCGCATACCGCACGCACATGAGCGCAAACACGATGAGATAGAACACGAGATACCCTATCATGTTGCTCGTGAGTGCCGTCAGCATCTCCTTGAACAGGAGATTGCTCCTGTTCACGCCGATCGCGCGGTAAATGCCGTATTCTTTGCTGTTTTTAATGCTCCCCGATTTTTCTATAAAGAACCACACGATGAGAAGCAGCGCGAGCACGACGAAGAAAATGGAAAGATTGCCCGTCGCGTCGCTCATAATTTCTGCGTTCTCCCGCGCGTACAGCGCATTTATGTCGATACTGCGGATACCGAGCTGCGAGAGCGTACTCGTAAGAGAGGCAAGCTGTTCCCCTCCGCTCGTCTTTATCTCGAAGTAGAACTGCGAGGCAATACCTGCGGAAGAGGTCGTACCCTGCAATGCGTCGATGTCCGGCTGCAACGCGACAAAGATGTTGGAAAGCGTATTTTCATTGACGTAAATGCGGGTATCCGTATCCATTACGTCGCGCGTGATCTCGAACCGCTGCACATACATCGGGCGGCTGCCCACGATCTGGATCGCTGTGGACGTGCCGGACGTGGACGCGAGGCGGGAGTTGGCGACGTTTACGAGATAATCCGCCTGCGTGGTGTCGCTCATCATCTTATACAGCGAATTGCGGTTGATCTCCACCGTCACTTCGCTGTCGCCGAGCGTAGAACTGTCTGACAAGAGGATCTCGCTCGTATAGCTCGTTCCCGCAAAGTCGGCGGCAAAGAACAGGTTGTTGTAGTCGTTGAACTGCACCGTGTTGTACACGCCGAGGAAGTTTACATAGTCCACTTTATTGAGATACACCGCAGGCGTTGCTCCGTCCGTAATGCCGCTTATGCGGTATTCTCCTTCAAATACGACCAAAAGCATGGCGCGGTCTGTGTTCAGCTCCGGAAGGCGGAACTGCGTTTTCAGCGTTTCGGCGAGCGCGCGGGAGATGAGCACCTCCCCTTCCTCCGGCATCGCGCCGTAGATAAGCCCGACGCTCTCCGCCGTGTCGTCCGCCTCGAGCGCTTTTGGCGCATAGTCTGCCGATATGCCCGAAAGCGAGGCTATCTCGTTATACGAAAAACCGCCCTGTTTGTACTGCGTTTCAAAGAAATCTATACTATCGTACAAACTCGTATCCAGCGTGCGCAGGTCGGTATAGGTATTCATGTTGACGTACACGCTGTCACTTTCAAGTACCTTATTCTCAATTCTCGTATTCGACGCCTCGAACGCCATGAGAGAAAGAAAGCACAGCACCGCCGCGATGACGAAAATGAAGATCTGTTTGAAGATGTTTGCCGTCGAATAGGCGCGCTCGCTCCCGTCCGAGCGGAACAATTTGAAGATGCTCTTCCCAGTAAAAAGCCTGCCGTTGCGCTTTGCCGTACTCTTTGCAAAGTCGGGAACAAAACGGGCGGGCTGCTCTTCCTCCTGCGCCTGTGCCCCGCGGAAGATGATCTTCTTTTCACTCCTATCATCCAGAACGGTGACGTTTGCACCCGCCCTTATGTAGATGTTTCCCTTATCGTTAAATACCTGTATGGTATCCCTTGCCGCAGGGGTATCGCCGTAGAACTCTATGTCCAGCGCTCCCTCTTTGACCTCTCCGCGCGGCTTTTCGTCCACATAGATATTGTTGTGTCCGGTGTCGTACTCGAACACCTCGCCGAGGTCTGTGTTCTCGTCCAGCCTGCCGTCCACGAGCTTTATGTAGCTGTCGGCATACTTTTTGATGAGCGTTATCTCGTGCGTCACTACCACGACGAGCTTGGTCTTGGAGATCTCTTTGAGAATGTCCATGACCTTCATGGTATTTTCCGCATCGAGGTTGCCCGTAGGCTCGTCGGCGAGAATGACATCCGCACCCTTGATGAGCGCGCGGGCGATAGCTACACGCTGTTTCTGTCCGCCGGAGAGCGCGTCGCCCTGTTTGTTCTTGAACCGCTCCATGTCCACGAGCGTCAGAACCTGCTCGCTCCGCCTCTCTATCTCGCCCTCGTCCTTAAATCCTGCGATGTGCATGGCGTTGCGCATGATCTCGGCGATGGTATAGCCGCGTTCGAGATAGTAATTCTGGAAGATGAATCCGATCTTGGCGTTGCGTATCTTATCCACTTTTCCGGCAACGTTTTCGCCGTCTATGTAGATTTTTCCCTTATCCTGTTTATCCAGCCCGCCGATGATGTTGAGCAAGGTCGTCTTGCCGCTGCCCGACTTGCCGTATATGGCGATGAAGCCTTTTTCGGGAAGTTCAAAGGAGACGCCTTTCAGCACCTCGTTGCGGTTACGCGAGCGGGGATTGAATACTTTGCCGATATTTTCAATCTTAATCATAAGCACACCCCCGTAATACCGCTGATATGACGGCGAAGATGCGAGCAAGTCGCGGAAGGCGAGGCTTTGCGACGGGGAGCATACTCCGGCGTATGTGACCCGAGAAAAACACAGCCTGACAATGAATTGCGAAGTATATGCGCCGTCATTTCGACCCCCTCCTCAGCGATTTGCGGATAGACTGCCCGTTCAGACTTTTATTGAACCCGAACGCGACGAGTTCAACGATCAGCAGCAGCATAATCTCGATAAAGAAGTAATTGCCGACGGAGATGAACGTAAGACTGCTGCCGGGGATAACCGTCGCAATGAGAGAGACGAGAGGCAACAGCACCAGCGCAGGCAGAAAGATGAGCGCCATCTGGATATACAGCGAACGGCTGGAAACCTTGTTCGGAATGCCCAGCGTGCGATACACCGCAAAGTCCGCCTGATAAATCTTCACGCTGCGCATGAAGATGATTCCGATCAGCACGCCGATGAGCAGACTCACGGCAATGAGCGCGACGTACCAGAGCACGTTTGTCGTAAATACGTCGCCGGGATTCTGCACATAGATATTGCTTGTCGAAAGCAATCCCATGTACCCTTCGGGAAGATTTGCTATCGCGGCGCGGGCGGCTTCGTCCGAGGAATAGTACAGGCATGCCTGCGTTGCGCTCGTCAGATCGCTTTCAAACATGGCGGTATAGTCCACCGCGCTCATTTCGACGATCAGCCCGTCTATGTCCTCATTCTCCCCGCTCGCGTCGGCGACGATATACGCCTTATCTGCCTTTGCCGTAAACACCGCAGTCCGTCCTACAACGTTGAAGTAGTTGGAATTGACGAGGTTGATATTTCCGTCAGAAAGCGAAGAATTTACCGTGAATGTGTAGACCGTCGTTTCGTCCTCGCCAAGCCTGACCGTGCTGTTTACCGCCTGTATCTTCAGCCCGTTTTCCGCAAGCGCCCCGTAGCCGAGATACAGCCGCACGTCCTCCGCCGTGAGCGAAGTTTTTATCTCTATATTCTCCAGCCCGATGTCTGCATTTGTAAACGCGGCGGTAATCGCCGCTCCGTCGGCACTTGCCGATTGCGGAAGCACCAGCACGCCCTCGTTTGCAGAAAGATTATACTCATATGGAGAATACAGGCAGACGACCTCATAATCGCCCAACATATCCCCGCTTTCGGGAACGGTGACGGTAAATTCGGACAGCGTTCTGTCGCCGAGGATATAGCCCGCATTTGTATCATAGGCAAGTTCGTCCAGCGTATCCGCAGAAATGCCGTCTCCCGTGCCAGACACGATGACTTTGCCCTCTATCCCCACGCCGTCCAGCGTGGTCGTGAGCGGTGAGATCAGGCTCTGCCCGAACAGTGCGATGACGAGAAAAAGCGTTACCGCGCACACCGCGAGCGCAAGGCTCATCATTGTGGTGAATTTGGGGCGGCTCTTGTAGTTGAGAACGCCGATATGTAAAGTGTTCCTGAAATTATGAAAACGGTTGACGGGAGGCAAAACCTCGCAGACCGTCTGCGATAAGGGCGCGGGCGGTTCTATTTGCTTATCTTCCGAAACGCTGCCGTCGTAGATGCGCACGCGGCGCGTAGCATACTGCTTGAAAAATTCGGGGTTGTGCGTGACGACGATGACGAGCTTATCTTTCGACACCTCTTTGAGGAGTGCCGCCACTTCCTTTGAAGCCTTGACGTCGAGATTGCCCGTCGGTTCGTCCGCGAGGATGACGGGCGCGTCCTTTGCAAGCGCGCGGGCGATGACTGTTCTCTGCTTTTCGCCGCCCGAAAGTTTGCTGCCCCGTCTGTTCATCTGCTCGGTAAGCCCCACGCGGGCGATGAGTTCCTTTGCCCTCTTCTTTCTCTCCTTCACGTCGTCCAAACGCAAAAGCGCAAGCTCCACGTTTTCCAGAACGGTGAGATTTTCTATGATATTGAAGTCCTGAAAGATGGTGGCGATGTTCTTTTCGCGGTACTTTTCCCAATCGGCTTCGGAATAGTGCGACGTCGGCTCGCCGTTGAAGTACAGCTCTCCTTCCTCATAGGTATCGTTCGCACCGATGACATTCAGAAGCGTCGATTTGCCCGAACCGCTCTCCCCTTCTATCGTCACAAACTCGTTGTAGTCGAACGCCAAATCGATCCCGCGGATACCCACCGTGAGAATATCGCCCGAATCGTATATCTTTCCGATCTTTTCTAACTTTAACAGCACCGAGCGTTCTCCTTTTTCTCTTTAAGAGTTGTTTGTATTCCCATAGCCTGCAGGCTATGGGAAAGGGCATGCCCTTTCCCGTTTGCATTTGTTCTCATACGCGAACTCATATGCAAAAAAATTTATCTTATCGTACACTCTTGTTTGTATGCGTTTATCAATGCTTGTCGCGTTGTTTTTCTTATTGCGCATACACTGCATAGTGCTTCACTTTTGACTTCCGAATCGGATAAACCGCTTTCCGAAAACAATCGCTCCATCACTTGTGCTGCAAGCAGGTATTCCTGCATTGCCGCTATGCCCGCTTCGGTGATATATACCGAACGCGCTTTCCCGCGGCGGACATATCCTTTTTGTTCCGCCGCTTTTGTCAGTTTCAGAATATAACCCGTCGATACGTCCATTTCTTCCGCAAGTTTATTCCCTTGCGCGCCCATTTCTTCTCCCTGCAACTTCTGCACGGCTATCAGATATTCAAGCTGTGAATGGTGCATCATATACCCCCTTATCCTTCACGGCGTGAAATACTCCCGCACGAGCTCTTTGCCGCCGCTTCTCTGAACGACGCCGTCCGCGATGAGGTATGCCTGATCGCAGAGCGCTTCGGCGCAGCGCACGTCGTGCGTGATGGTGATCATTGTATTGCCTGACTGCATGTGTAACTTGTTTAATATCTCCACCAAAGCGCAAAGTCCGTCGTAGTCCTGCCCTACCGTCGGTTCATCCAGAAGCAATATTTCCGGCTCACAGGCGGCGACCGCCGCAATGGAAACGCGGCGCTTCTGTCCTTCGGAAAGCGACTGCGGGTGACGATGCCACAGGTGTTTAATACCGAATAATCCCGCGATATGCTCGGCGTATTCGGGCGAGGGCGCGCCGAAGTTTATCTCCTTTTCCACCGTCGGCATAAAGAGTTGGTAGTCGGGATTCTGATAGACGACGCCCACCTTTTTGAACCATGCGCGGCTGCCGCGCGGTTTTTGTTTGAACTTTTCGTCGATATACTGCGTTATGCACCCGCCCGTCGGTTTATACAGCCTTGCGATAAGGCGCATGAGCGTAGTCTTTCCACAGCCGTTTTCACCGAGGAAAACCGTTCTGCCGCCCTTCGGGATTTCAAGCGATATATCTTTGAGAATGCCCCTGTCTTTAACGGAAAACTTTATATTTTTGAGTGTAAACAGCGGCAATTGACCCGCATATATGTGGCAGCTATCGCCGATTTTCGCCGTCTGCGCCTGCAAATACGCCGCCTTATCCTCTATTCTCTTTAGCGTCTTGTTGCCGATGTGCCAGACCGTATCGACAAATGGCAGAACCATATCGAGCCTGTGTTCTATGACGACCACGCAATAACCCGCCTGCGCGAGCGAGCGCAGCGTGCCCATGAGCATTGCCGCGCCGTCTTTATCAAGATTTGCGAGCGGTTCGTCGAGAATGATGATCTTCTGCCCCATCGCCAGCGTGCTTGCGGTTATCAGCCGCTGTTTCTGCCCGCCCGAAAGGGTGCGGCAATTCCAGCGTTTGTCGAGCTTCAAAAGGTTGCATACAATATCTATCTGCTTTTGAATTTTATCGGGCGGAAAGGCGAGGTTTTCGCAGCCGAAAGCGATCTCGTCCTCAACTATTTTCTGTATAATTTGCTCGTCGGCGTTCTGTAATACGACGCCCACTTTGCGGCAGACATAGCCGAGCTTTTTGCCCTTGATGTCCTCGCCCGCGATCTTGACTTCGCCCGTAAGTTCGCCGTAATTGACATTGGGGATGATACCGCTGACAATATACATGAGCGTACTCTTCCCCTCGCCCGAATGCCCGGAAAGGAGCGTCACTTCTCCGTACTCTGCGGTGAAATCGGTGTTTTCGAGTATCTTGGTCTTTCCGTCATAGGAAAAAGTTACTTGTTTCAATTCTATCGCGTTCATAATACGACCACCAACACCGCGCCCGCGACTATTCCGAGAATAAACAGCACGTCGGAAAGAGCGGGATATTCCTTTTTATAGATAGAGTACAGGCTGCCGCCCAGCGTAAAGCCGCGCGTTTCGACGGACAGCGCGAGCGTGTCCGAAATGTTGACGAGCCTCATGACGAACGGCACGAGGAAAGCCCTGTATAATATCTTTGGATTGAGAACGCTGCCTGCGCCGCGTGTCTTCATCGTCTCGCGCACGCGACCTATCTCCCCTTTGAGCATGGGCACAAAGGACATAGAGATGAGCATACCCAAAGTGATTGCACGCGGCGTATGCACTTGCGAAAGGCTGCGCGTCATGCGCACGGCTGCAATCGACATGGAGAGCGCAACCCCCAAAAAAAGTGCGCCGAAGCGGTTGAGCATGGAGAGCGCCGCCTGAAAATCGCCGCCCGCCGAAGCATAGGCGATGCCGGCAAATGCTCCGCCGAACACGATGAACGCCGGCAGTATTTTGAGAACGCCTTTGAAGCACCCGAAGATGCAAAGCCACGCAAGCACGCCGAGAAGGTACCAACACAGATTTTCGTTCCGCGCTACGACCAAACCGAAGATAATGACAAAGAGCGACGCGGTGATGGCGATGAGCGGGTAGAGTTTTGTTTTGAATCGGAAAAACGTCACTTCTTTAATACCCCCGCCTTTTTAAGCTCTCTCGATATGATCATGCCCACGACCGAGCCGACAAAGCAGAGCGCGACGATAGCAGCCGTCATGCCTACGATCACCCACGGATCGGTCGCGCCCAAAAACATGGTGACCGCCTCGTTCTCCTCGCCCGTCACGGTGTAGTTCACGTTGTAATAAAGCCAGAGAAGCGGCACGGTGAGCGGCATATACAGCGTGCCCGCCATAACGCACGCCCAGTCGTTTTTATAGCTGCGGAAGATTGCAAAGACGATGAGTTCCACCACCACCGCACACACGGCGATGAGCGCCATCGGCGGAAACATCATCACGAGAAACAGAGCGATAAAGATGCCCATAATGGTCATAGAACCGGCTTTTCGCACCTTCATAAGCCCTATCACGGGAAATATGGAAAATTGCAGTCCAAGCCCCAACTGAATGATGCCGAACACGGGAACGTGAATGAGAAGCGGCATGATTGCGCTCGTCACCAGCGTACACGCCGTGATGATGGCGAGGAACACGATGTCCTTGATCTTAAATCTGCGGAACATCTTACTCTCGTCTTTGTCGCGCGCCTCGCGCTTTTTAAGTTTTTCCTCAAAAGCAGCTTGCTTGGGCGCAACGGCCGCCTGCATTGCAAGCGTATTTTCTATAAGCGCGGCGACGTCGGCGTTTTGTGTTGTGGTTTTGCTCGTATTTTCCATATATCACTTTACTTCCTGCATTACTCCGCTATCCACGCGGTAAATCCTGTCCGCAATCGCCATAGTGGATTCCCTGTGCGATACGAGGATAATGCTCTTTTTACTCTTCTGCTCAGCGAGTGATTTCAAAATCATTCCCTCGTTGATGGAATCGACGTTGCTCGTCGGTTCGTCCAACAAAATGAGCTGGCTGCCCTTTAAGAACGCGCGGGCAAGCCCGATACGCTGTTTTTCGCCCGCCGAAAGATTGTCGCCCATTGTCCCGACCTGCGTCTTGTAGCCGTCCGACAAAGTCATGATAAAGTCATGCACCGACGCCATTTTGCATGCGGTTTCAAGTTCTTCCTGCGTGGCATCCGGCTTTGCGATTCGCAGGTTTTCCTCGATGCTCTCGTCGAAGAGATAGGTCGTCTGCGAGACCATCGTCACATTGTCCAAAAGATTATCCGAGTCGATTTTATTGACGTCTGTGCCGTTGTAATTTATTTCGCCCATGTCCTTTTCCCAGAATCGGAGCAGGAGTTTTAAGAAGGTCGATTTGCCGCAGCCGCTCTCACCGACGATGCCGATAATTTCACCCTTGTCCGCGTGCATGCACACATCTTGGAGAACGGGCGCATTCTTCTCATACGCGAACGAAAGGTCTTTGACGTTCAGGTTTTCATAATCGAAAGTCTTTCCGTTCTTTACAGGCGTTACGGCAGGCTTTTCTTCCAGAAGGTTGAGAACTCTGTCGCCGCTGGCAAAAGTCTGCGTGAGGTTGCCGGGCAGAGCGGACACCGCGAGTACGGGACCGAAACTTCCGAAGATCGTCACCACGCCGATGAGCATCTTGCCGAGGTCGAGCATTTCAAAATGCACGAGCAAAATGCCGACAATCAGCGAGATTACGATGAACAGCGTGACCATGAGTTCGGTGGCGGCGCTTGCGCGGGTGATGCCGTTTTTCATCTTCTTCGTTTCTTTCAAAAGAATATCCGAACGGCGGTTGACCTCGCTCTCCCTGTCCTTTTCAGCATTGTTCAGAACAACGTCTTTAATGCCCTTGATGCTGTCAAGGAAGTAAGCGTTGAACGAGGCGAACTCCCTGCGGTAGTTCACGCCCGATGCTTTGAGTCTGCCCGACGAGATAAGCGGCACAATGATACCGATAACGATAAATCCTGCGAGTGCGACTAACGCGAGATACCAGCTTGCGACAAATCCCACAAACAGGAACACCGCCAGCGACACCAATACCGCAATGCAGATCGGGCTGATGGTGTGCGCATAGAACACTTCGAGCGTTTCGATGTCGGAAGTGATCATGGCGATAATACTGCCCTTCTGCTTGCTTTCCAGCTTTGCAGGACAGAGCACGCGGAGCGCACCGAAAATCTTATCGCGCAGCACCGCAAGCAGTTTGAATGCGATATAGTGGTTGGAATACTGTTCCAAATACCGAAGTCCGCCGCGAATGACGCCGCAGCCGACGGCAAGCCCGATGATCCAGCCCCACGAGAGGGAAACTTCGGCGCACAAGCCAAGAATGCCGAGCGCTTTTGCTACGCCCGTCGCACCGAATACAGTTACCCCCATCGCCGCGATGAAACCAACCGAGCCGTTGATGACGGCAAGAATCATGATATACGACAGTGAACCGAGCAGCACAATGAGGCTCGCCATGATTTTTGCGCCACTTCTGCGAAGTTTTGCTTTCATAATCCACGCTCCTTTACACATACGCCGTATGGAAAACAGTTACGCGCCAGACGAGGAGCGCGCGTAAGCGACGACGGGAGTGTACAAAGATGTACATGACCGAGGAGAGCGCAAGCGCGACAAAGTATCGCGCGATAAATGTTTTTCATACGCTCACCTCCGCGATCGCGCCCGTGATTTCTTTATAGCCTTCTTCCAACGCTTTTTGCGTATTGAACAGCTTTGCATAGCAGCCCTGTGCACTCATCAGCTGCGCATGACTGCCGCATTCCTTTACTTCCCCTTCTTCCATGTAATAGATGTTATCCGCAGGAACGACGTTTGCAAGGCGGTGGGAAATGACGATGACCGACTTTTCACGGCTCATAGCCTTTATATTATCCATGATGATCGCCTCGCTCTCGATGTCGATATTGCTCGTTGCCTCGTCAAAGACGTAGATGTCTTTGTCCGCTACGAGGTTGACCGCAAGCGCCAGCCGCTGTTTCTGCCCGCCGGACACGTTGTTGGCATCCTCTGTAATGACCTTATCCAGCCCGCCGTTCTCTTTTATAAAGTCTGCGAGATTGACTGCCTTTAACGCAGACCAGATCTCCTCATCGCTCGCGTTCTTTTTCGCCAGCTCAAAGTTGGCGCGCACGGTGTCGTTGAAAATATAGGTGTTATAGGAAACGGCCGCGAGGCGGGAATAGTACGATTGCCTCGTCACGCTTTCGAGCAAGTCGCCGCCCACCGTAACATTGCCCGCCTTCGGGCGGTACGCGCCGACAAGCATATTGACGACGGTGCTCTTTCCGCAGCCGCTCTCGCCGACGATTGCTGTCATACCCTTTTCAGGAAAGGTCATACTCACGTTTTTGAGCACGTCGCGCTTGCCGTCATAGGAGAAGGTCACGCTGTTTAATTTCAATTCCGTTCCCTTTACTTCGTTTTCGCCCCATACGGGATCGGGAACATTGAGGAGAGATATTATCTTCCTGCCCGCGCTCGCGCCGTTCATGGCGACATGGAACGCACTACCCAAAGAACGGAGCGGCAGGAAAAACTCCACCGCCACGAGAATGAGAAAGAGCGCCGAAGCGGGAGCAAGATACCCGTTCATCAGTCCCACGATTGCCAGTGCGATTCCCGCGCCCGCACCGCCGTATGCCACCAAGTCCATGATGGTGGTACTTGCAAGCTGCATGACGAGCACCTTCATCGTGATCTTGCGGAACTCTTCCGCGCTCGCGTTCATCTTGACATGGCGCGCGGCGTCTGCTTTGAAAATTTTGAGTTCTTTCAATCCCTGCACGCTGTCGAGGAACGCGTCACCCATCGAGGTATATTTGCCCCAATACTTTGCGAATATCTTTTTAGCGTACTTTGAAACCGCCACGATGGACACGGGTATCAGCGGCACGCACGCCAAAAGCACCAGCGAAGTGCGCCAGTCTATCCCTACACATATGCAAAAGAGAATGATGGGCGCGAGCATGGAAAAGAAAAACTGCGGCAGGTATGTGGAGTAATACAAATCGAGCTGTTCGATGCCCTCCATAGAAACCTGCGTCAGTCCCGCCATGCTCATACCGTCCGTCGAGCGCACGCCGAGTTTTAAGATTTTGTCATAAGTGCGTTCGCGCAAGTCCTTTTTGACCTTGCGCCCCAGCATGTCTTTGAGATTCCCCGTGCAACGGCTTGCGATGTAACGCACGATAATGGCAATGACTGCCGTTATCGCGGGATATATGTAGGCAAGCGGCTCGTATCCTTCGATGAGAAAATACACCGCCCAGCAGATACTCGCCGTTATGCCGATGTTTGCAAGCATACCGAGCACCATTAAAAGGACGGTATATACGACGTACTTTTTGTTTCCGCCGATAAGTTTTAGAAGTTCTTTATCAAACATTACCTTTTGCCTTCTCTTCCTTTTTTAACTTCTTTTTGTATTTTATCATCTGAAAGACGTGTCCCATCGCGAACACCGGGTGCGTGAATACCATTCTCGGCCCCGCCCACTTCATAACATCCTTTATCTTCTCCCTCATATCCGGCTTATAGCAATGGATCTTGCAGAAGGAGCAAAACTGCTTGTTGACCTTGAAGGGGCATTTTTCGAGGCGGAAGAGCGCGTAATCGGTGAGCTGCCTGCATTCTTCGCATAGATCCTCCCCTCTTGTTCCGTGTTTGCCGTGGCAATACTTTCGTATCATCACGGGGATGAGTTTCTTCTCCTTCTCCCACGCTTTCAGTTCTTTGGGTACTTTCTTGCTTTCCTCTTCCACCAGACCGCCTCTCATTTGTTTTATTCTCTTATGTGAACTACACCGCAAAAAAATTTGCCGATGAACGTTGCCATATGAGAACATATACCCTTAAAATAAATACGCCGCAGCGTATTGCTTAAAAGCATATGGGTTTGACAGGTACCGCAAAGGATGAGTTCCCTATCGCGAACCATAAAATATTATAGCACTCGTGTAGATGCATGTCAACAGAATGAACCAGGGTTAATTATTCTTTTAGGAAAATTTTTACTAAGCCGGCAACGCTTTTTATCATACTGTCAATGGGACGGTAACAGCCTATTGCAGACACATCACTGTTAAAACAGAAAAAAGAGGGATCATTTCTCCCTCTTTTCCGCATCTTGCTTACTCGATTCCGTTTGCTTTTCTTCTGTCTTTGTATCAACCAATCTGTCGCAGCCGATGCACACAAACAAGCCGTTTGATTCTTTTAAGTCTAATCCCTTGTTTTTCGCCCCGCAATACGGGCATATTTTGTCAGATAACATCAGCGCTTCCCTCAATTATTCGGCAATAAACTTTTTTAACAGTTCCATGAGTTCATCCGACACGACATGCTCTATCCTGCAGCCGTCCTGCTCGGCAAGTTCATCGCTTCCGCCTAATTTCTTGATTGCTGCCGTTAAAATCTGATGGCGCTCATATACCCTTTCCGCGCGTTTTCTGCCCTCCGCAGTGAACTCGATGATGCCCGTTTCAGCCATTGTTATATAGCCTTTATTGATCAGATGATGCAATCCGCGCGAAATATTCGATTTCGCAAGCCCCAACTCATTCATAATATCTACGGAACGGACGTTGGCGTTATTTTTCCGAAGTAACAGGATCGTCTCCAGATACATTTCTTCCGATTCTCGGTTACTTCTTCTTTCCATCATTTTTCTCCTCCGTTTCTTATATATTATATCCTATTTATGCGCAAAAGTAAAGAAAAAGCAATCCGCTGTTTTCTCTATTATGGTTTCTTTCCTTAATTCACTCTTCTTTGGAGAGAATATCCATCATTTCAAAAATCAGTTTGCGCCGATTTTTAGGTATCCTTTCAAATTTTTCCAACAAGAGCAACTGTTCGCTCGTCAAATCGTGTTCCTCTATCCCGCCGTAAAATTCCGCGACAGTAATACCCATTGCCTCACAAATACTCACAATGGAATCACGGCTCGGCGTATATTGCTTTTCATTGAACCAATCGTTGATCGTCGTTATATAGATTCCTGTTTCTTTAGAGAGTTTATACTTCGACCAGCCCCGTTTATCCATTAACTCCAAAATACGCCCTTTTACGTCCATAGCCCTCTCCTTATATATTAAATACAAACGCTTTAATCTGAAACCTCGTCGAAGATAGGATCATCAAAAAAGGTTTTTAGTGAGATACCCAATGTCGCGCAAATCTGATAAATCGTATCAATTTTTACCGATTTTCTCTTTACGGCAACGATAACGCTGATTGTTGATCTCGGTATCCCGCCTTGCTGTGCAACTTCATACTGCGTCATGTTACGATTTTTCAATAAATCATCCACCCTCTTCCCTACAGCTTCTACAAGTTTCATCGCTATAATCTCCTGTGTTTATCGTAGTGAACGTTCACCATGGTAGATTATAGCCCACACACATACTAAAATACGTTGACTGCGGTCAACGTCTTCGTTTTTGCTTTACATCTATAGTTGACTGCGATAAACTATATATAGGAGGCATTGTTATGATTTGCTGTTGCACGGGGCATCGTCCAAAAGGATTTCCGTGGAAATACGGAATTGATAAAGAAAAGCAAACCCTTTATGAGAAAGAATTGTATGAGAGACTTGAAAGATACATTACCGTAAACGGCATAACCGCATTTATCAGCGGAATGGCGCTGGGTGCCGACATGGATTTTGCCGCAACCGTTTTGCTGCTGCGCGAAAAATACCCTTATATCCGTTTGCATTGCGCCATCCCCTGCCGCGACCAGACACGGTTATGGAAAGAGCCTTACATATCCCTTTACAACAATATCTTGCGGCAAGCCGACTCTTCCGTCATCCTATCGGAAAGTTACACGCGAACGTGTATGCTCGAACGTAATCGGTATATGGTAGATAAAAGCGATTATGTGTTCGCCATTTGGAATGGCGAACGAAAAGGCGGCACTTGGTACACAATGGAGTACGCAAAGAAACTCAAAAGACCTATTGAAGTTTTGCGCTTGGATGAACTGATATGAAAAAACTTTCCTTTCTTGTTACATTATCGACTGCTGTCTGCTTATTGCTTGCATCGCCTTTGACTGCAAGCGCCGCTTCTGCGGAACTTGTCAAACCGACTTTTCTCCCCTATGTTTCCGGGATAGAAAATCTGTCCTATTCTCTCACTGCGAATTTGGACGATGAAACTCCCACTTTGAACACCTCCCTTTCCGTCCACGCTGACACAAACAAAGAAATCAAGATGACATTGCCCGTATATGGCCGCTTTTGCGATATTGATAGCTCGGACATATCCCTGACGGTAAACGGAGAGGCAATTATGCCCTCCGTATCCTATTTGACCGATTTATTCGGTTTTCCGGCCGCTTTCTCTCATGAAGAAGTCCTTGCCATGAAACTTTCGTCCGAGCTGCCCGACATGGCAACGCCCTGTTACTACTATTCGTTCTCCACGGAAAGCGAAGGCACCGTAACATTCACTCTACCGGAAAATGTGACGACATTTACGAGTCTGACCTCCTATTCCCATCACTCCCAAAACCGGCAATATACCGTCAATTTGCGGGCGGAAAATGAGCAGACTATTCTGATCATAGGCAAAGACCTTACCATCTTGGACACGGCAGATATATCCGTTGAAAAAACTGTCATGACTTGTTCCGATTTTCTTAACGATATTATGGAAGTGATTTCCGCCATCGGACAGGAAACAAGCATTGATACCGAACGCACCAAAGACATTATCTATGCCCGTTTCGCACATTATGTGACATCAAGTGAAATCGACGTGAACATAACAGATCTGATAGACGCACCCTTTGACTACGGCTTTACCTACTTTGATTATACCATTACATTGCCGCAGGGCGAGTCCGTGATAAATCTTACCCAACCCTTTTTGTATTCCACGGACACAGCCTATGAACCGGAAGTACAAAACTTTCATATTACAACACCCGCAGACAGCAATGTTTCTGCTCTTATCGACACAGACAGATATATCCTCGACGAAAAAACGACCTTTGAAAAAACAGATAACAATTACACGTTTAACGGAACGGTATCAGACCATATTGCAATCAATGTCTGCGCGTCGGACGCTCCGTCACCGCTCTATCCGTCAAATACAAGTGCACCATTCCCGACGTGGGCTATCATTGTTCTCTCCATTTGCGGCGCAGGCTTGATAATCTGTATCGCCTTAATGATTTACTTCAGTGTTTCCAAACGATATAAATAATAAATGCGCGGTGCTTGCCGCGCATTTATTATTTTCCGAAACCCTTTTCCGGCTATGTATTTTGCGTTGCTCCGCCGAGTTTCCAGCCCACAGACTTTTCGCGCATGGCAATAAATTCGGCATACTTGCCCTGTTTTTTGAGAAGCTCTTTATGCGTGCCCTCTTCGACGATCCTGCCGCCGTCGAGTACGATAATTTTGTCTGCGTGGCGCACCGTCTTTAACCGATGCGCGATCATGATGACCGTTTTGGACTTCGTCAGCTCCTGAATGGCGTTTTGCAGCATCCATTCGTTTTCGGGATCGACGTTCGCCGTCGCCTCGTCCAAGATGATGACGGGGCTGTCTTTTATGATGGCGCGGGCAATGGAAATGCGCTGTTTTTCGCCGCCCGAAATGCTTGCACCGCCCTCGCCGATGACCGTATCGTAGCCGTTTGGAAGCGCGGAGATAAAGTCATGACAGCACGCCTTTTTCGCAGCCTCCATCACTTCCTCCATACTCGCGTCCGGCTTGCCGAAACGAATATTGTTTGCAATCGTATCGTTGAACAAGTACACGTTCTGGAACACCATGCTGTAATTTTTGAGCAAACTGTCCAGCTTATATTCGCGCACGTCGTGCCCACCGAGGGAGATACTTCCCTTATCCACATCCCAGAACCGTAAGATAAGGTTACAGAGCGTTGTTTTACCGCTGCCCGAACCGCCGACGATGGCGAGCGAGGAACGCGCGGGGATATCTACCGTAACGTCGTCGATGATCTTGCGCTTGTCGTAGGAGAAATCCACATTGCGCACGGCAATATCCGTCTTTTCAGGCGTTATCTCCTTGCCGTTGATGTCCATAACGGGCAGATTCATCGCCCCTTCTATCTTGTCGATGCTGTTCGCCGCCGTGCGCAGTAATGCGGACATATTGCCGCCCGAATCGAGGTCGTTGAACACCATGAAGGATGCGATACAGGCGACAAGCGCCGTAAACAGAAGCATGCAAAGCTGCGTGTAGAGCCAAACCGATACCGCGATTATCGCCACACCGGCAAGTTTGACGGCTACGCCCTGCAATGCCATGAACGGGATATAGTTCTTTTCGAGCGCGTAATTGACGTCCCTGTCCTCTTTAATGGCGGAAGTCACTTTTTTATTGGCCTTGCCCGTCAGATTATACGACTTGATGACCGCAATGCCCTGCACATATTCGAGTACCGCCTCCACCGCCCTGTCGCCCGAAGCCGTCTTCCTGTCCGAGTTCTTTTCTCCCGCTTTGTGCAGGAAATGATTGATAATAAGAAAGAGAACAAATCCCGCCGCGGCGACAAGCCCTATACGCCAGTCGAACACTAACAGAGCAACCGTGATGACGAGCGCCATGAACAGTCCTTTTGTCGTCAGAAGCAGGCAGCGCGTGAGCGTATCTTGCAACGACTCCGCCGTGTTGGTCGCGGTGTTGGCGATTTGACCGAGGTTATATTCGTTGAAATACCCCATCGGCGCATATTTGAGCTTGTCGGCTATGCGAATACGCGCGTTCGCCGCAATGGTATAGCCCGCATACGTCAGAAACTGCGTAGAGAAATAATTGCATACGGCGGCGAGCAATACTCCTCCGCCCACAATGCCGAACGCCGACCAGACCGTGGACATGGTTGCCGTGCCTTCTATCATGTTTTGCAGGGCATACGCCGTTGCAAGGAGTGAAAACGCGGTAAATATCGACTGCAACAGACCGAATACAAGCGCTACTATCATGTGCTTACGCTGTTTCCCTGCAAATTTTATAAACTTCAACAGATATTTGAACATAGTTTAATCCTCCGCCCTGTCCTTTGCGCCGATGTGCGCCTGCCACAGCTCGTTATAAAGTGCGGACGTTTTAAGCAGCTCTTCATGCGTGCCGCTCGCCTCGATTTTGCCGTCATTTACGAGGAATATTTTATCCGAATCGACGATGGTCGAGAGCCTGTGCGCGACGACAATGAGCGTTTTGCCCTGCACGAGTTTTGATACGGCGCTCTGAATGACCGCCTCGTTTTCGGGATCGGTATAGGCGGTCGCCTCGTCCAAGATGACGATAGGCGCGTTTTTGAGCATGGCGCGCGCAATGGCAATGCGCTGCCTTTCACCGCCTGAAAGATGCCCGCCCGAACTGCCGACGATCGTATCGTAGCCGTTTTCGAGTTTCATGATAAATTCGTGGCAGCCGGACGCTTTGGCGATATTCTCTACCTCCCCGTCGGTCGCCGTGAGGTTGCCCTTGCGGATGTTTTCGCGCACGCTCTCGTTGAACAGGAAGTTATCCTGCGCGACGTAGGCGATATTTTGATTGAGCTGTTCGAGCGGGATTTCGCGGATGTCCCTGCCGCCGATCGTTATTTTCCCGTTCCCCACATCCCACATGGAGGCGATGAGCTTTGCGATCGTCGATTTTCCGCTGCCCGAAGGCCCGACGAGCGCGTTGACCGTACCCTGCCTGAACTCGAAATTTACGCCGTGCAGGATCTCTTTGCCCTCGTCGTAACCGAAACGAACATTCTCCCCCTTTACGGTATAGTCTGTAAGTTTTACCTTCTCTTTGGGGCGGACAAGTTCGGGCTTTTGCAGAATGGAGTTTATCTCCCCGACGATAACGCTGATCTTGCCGATGTCATCGCTGTAACTCATGATGCCGATGAGCGGCGTGAGCATGCCGAAACTCAAAACAACGAGCATGACGAACTCGTCGAGGGTAACGCTGCCCTGAACGTAGAACGCAACAGATGCGGGCAATACCGTCAGAAGCACGGCGGGGAACACCGCCATTGCAATGGAAAAGAATATCTGGCTCTGTTTCATCCAGTCGATGGCGGAATGCGCGGACTCATACGCGGCGTCTGTGAACTTCTTATACGAATCGGCAGACTGATTGAACGTCTTGATGACCTCTATCCCGTTGATATATTCCACGGCGACGGAGTTGAGGTTCTTGCCCGCGCGCACATACCGCCCGAACTTCTTTTTGTAGCCTATCATCATGCACATATACATCAAAAGTCCCACGGGTATCGTGATGAGCGAGATCAGCCCCACCCGCCAGTCGATGGTCATGATGTAAACGAACAAAGCGATGGGCGCAAGCAGTTTGGACGACACTTCGGGAACGATGTGCGCGAGCGTCGTTTCAATGCTGTCGATTCGCTCTAAAATGGTGTTCTTGATCTCGCCGCTCGGCCGTGAAAGCACGTCGCCGAGGGACATGCGCGCGAGTTTGTCGCAGGCGTTCGTGCGCACGTCAGAGATGACAGTGAACGTCGCCTTGTGTGAAATTGTCGTGGAAACCATGTGGCAGGCGTAATGCCCCACCCAGCACAGCGCGGCGATCAGAAGCCACATGCCGTAAGTTCCGAACGTGAACGCAAACTCGCCCGCGACGAGCAGTTCCGTGATCTTGCCGAGGCACACGAACGGAACAATGCCGAATCCGACCTCACACACCGCAAACAGCACCGACAAAACATATCGGCTGCGGTACGGGCGCGCCCATTCGTACAGGTACGAGAACGTGCCCCTCTCCTTACCTTTATTTGCCATAAGTCCTCCTATATTTTAGTTCGCTTATGCGAACTATTGTGCATGAGTTAAGGGGAGTTTTCCTCCCCTTCTCTTTACAGACCGAGCAATTTATCCCAGCCTGCGTTGAAAAATTCCTGCAATTTCAGGATATATTGCCGCGCGTCCTCCCGCGATAAGTCGTGCATGACGACCTCGAACATGCCGTTGAACATTGCGCTCGCCAGCATATGCGCCAAGTCTTTGCGGATGTCCGCGATCTCATAACCCGCACCTTTTACAGCGTCTATAAAGCGGAAAGTGCTCTCCGTCTCCACGTCGATCATTTTATCGACGTAGTATTCATAGCTCGTTCCCCCGCTCTTGCAGAGGATGAGTTTGAAGGCATCGAAGTTATCGTAGATGAGATCGACCATGTGATCGATTTTCTGCGCAACATAGGGGTGCATTTCCCTTCGCTGGTATTCGGGGGAATACCCTGCAAACTCGTTCTGTACGGTCATGAAGTAATTATACAGTTCGTCTGCCGATCCCTCCACCAGTTCGCGGAAGATTTCGCTCTTGTCTGCAAAGCGGCTGTACAGCATGCCCGTGGTAAAGCCTGCCCGCTCCGCGATCGTGCGCATGGAGGCTTCCGCAAATCCCCTTTCCAGAAACTCGGCTTTTGCCGCCTCTAAAATTTTGCCGCGCGCACTGTCGTCTTTCTCTCGCATGCTTCACTTCCTATATTTGATAACAATGTTATTATAACAGCGTTATAAGAATAAGTCAACTGTTTTTCCATAAGAAAATAAAAAACCGAAGAAAAACTTTCTTCGGTTATCCCAGTGCGACATCAAGCGCCATCATCACGGCAAAGCCGAGCATTGCACCCCATGTGCCAAAATGCGGATGTTCTGAAAGGTGCGCGTCGGGAATGAGATCTTCTACGACGACGAATATCATTGCGCCCGCAGCAAACGACAAAAACCACGGCTGCGCCGCCGTGAGGTTTGCCGCAAGAAAATATCCGATAACAGCAAACACAGGTTCCACCGCTCCGCTGCCCGTGCCGTATAAAAAGGCTTTACTGCGGCTGCCAGTCGCCGTTTTCATGGGCAGGGAGACAGCCGCGCCTTCCGGAAAATTCTGTATCGCCATACCCACGGCAAGGCCGAGCGCGGAAACAAACGCGCCCTGCTCTCCGAGCGCTGCCGCCGCGCCGAACGCAAAGCCTACGGCAAGACCTTCGGGAATATTGTGTATGGTGACGGCGAGAAAGAGTTTTGCGGGCTTATTTAAGCGGCTTTTTAACCCTTCTTCCTCGTTAGTTCCCTTATGAAGGTGCGGTACGAGCTTGTCGATGAGCACGAGAAATGCCCCGCCGAGCAGGAAACCTATTACCGCGGGCAAAAAACTCAACGAGCCGTATGTTTCTTCTGCACCCTCGATAGACGGAATGAGCAGCGACCACACGGACGCCGCCACCATGACTCCCGAAGCAAACCCCAAAAACAGAGTATTGAGTTTGCCGGACATCTCTCCCTTGAAGAAAAACACGAGCGCCGCGCCAGCAGTTGTCGCTATGAAAATTATACAAAAACCGAGTACGGTCATTGCCGTCGTCGTCAAATCTGCCCTCCTTTCGTGCCGTTACTTTTTCCCGACCAACAGTTTGGAGTGCGCGAGCATATATGCCCTGCTCTCTTTCTTAGTCAGAAACAATCCGTCCGTCGTATCGACAAGCTCGACCTTTTCATAACCGAACTCTTTCAGCTTTTTCACAAACACCCGCATATCGCCGTATTCGCGCGGCGACATGATGTCGTGAATGGCGAACGTGCCGCCCTTTTTCAGCACCCGTAACGTTTCTAAAAGAAGCTGCTGCTTATCCTTGCCCTTGATGTTGTGATAGACATAGTTGCTCGTTACGGCGTCGAACATTTCGTCCGGAAAGTCGAGTTTTATGGCGTTTCCTCGCGTAAAAGATACGTTTTGCACTCCTTCCGCCTCTGCATTGCGTTCGCAGAGCGGCAGATTGAACGAGGCGTATTCCTTGCCCCAGCGGTCTATGCCGACCATCTGTGCGTGCGGGTTGCACTTTGCGCAGGCGATCGTGAGCGCCCCGCTGCCGCAACCGACATCCAGCCCTCGCCCTCCGTCCGGCAATGTAACGTATTTCGCAATACCTTCAATCACCCGCTTGGAGATCTTGCGCTTGCCGTTATACGAAAAGGCGCAATACATGTTTGCAAATATCCCCGTCAGGACGGCAAACAGCAAAAACGCCGCGCCAAAGAGAACGCCGAGCGCGATGCGCAGTCCGCCCTCCGTCGCCACGCCCGCCATGCCGAACACGGCACACACGGCAAGGCAGATAATCGCCATACCGCCGAGGAGAAACAACAACCCTCTCGGCACCCAATTCTTATAATCCGGTTTCATAGGTTCCTCCCTCATAACTTATACTCACATCAAACCATGTAACGCTCCGACGCATCAGTCCTTTATCCCCTCGACGGCACACCAGACTTTGCGCGTCTTATGGATTTTTATATCGGAAAACCCTGCTTTTCCCATAAGGGCAGCGAGCTCTTCCGCCGTATAAATCGTCATGCCTTCGCAGCGTTTTGCCCAGAATTTTCCCTTTTCCGGATCGGTCATTTCGGACGCCAATACTGCCCTGCCGCCCTTTTTCAAGACGCGGAGCATCTCTTTCAGTCCCTGCACGGGATCGGGCCAGAAATAAATAGACTCAAAGGACACCGCCCTGTCATAGGTTTCGTCCCGATACGGAAGCCGCATGGCGTCTCCGCGCAAAATACTGCACCTGTCCGCATATTTTTTTGTCGCTTTCCGGCTGCACGCAACGCTTTCCTCCGAATAATCGATGCCGTCCGCGCGGCTTTTCGGGCAGCGCTCCAGAATGCGGACAAGATTGCCGCCACCGCCGCACCCGACGTCCAAAACGCTCTCTCCGTCTTTCAACGGGCACACCTCGAACGCCCAAAGCGCGAGAGGCGCATGCCCTTTGTTCATGGCGCTCACGATCATTTTGCCGAATTTTCCCTTCGGTTTTTTGCAATTGTTTAAAAATTTTTTTATCATAGCTCCTGCACCTCTTATAACTTATATTCATACACCAGCGATTTGCCGGGCGTACCGAAGGAATACGGCTTTTCCCATATAAGCGAAAAACCGCGCTTTTCGTAAAAAGTGTATGTGGCGTCCGTATCGGTGAACACGCGCACCGTCTTTACGCCGCTCTCTTTGCACCGCTCCTTAAAGGCTTCCCATAGCGCCGTTCCCAAGCCTTTGCGGTAATCTCTGCGCGAGCACAGCGCCATCAGTTCGCAGTCGCAGGCGAGCGGCGTATCCTTGCCGTTCTCTTTAAGTTTCTTATAAAAGAGATCGAACTGTGCCTTGAACGGTGCGGACATCTTATAGCCCCCGAAGGCGAACTTGAAAAAGCACCTTAGCCACGCCTTATAATGCGGTTTTACGTCGTGCCGTTTGGCGAGCACATTGTCAAAATCCTTTTTGTAGTGCCCGATGATGAACCCGACGACCTGCCCTTCGCTCTCCGCCACATAGGTAAAGGAACATTTTTCAGCGAGTACCTGCGCATAATCGCGCAGAAACGCTCTGTCGTTTTCCGTCAGCGGGCAGTCGAAAAAGCTCTCGTAAAAGCACATCGCGCAATCGGGAACATCCCTCTCTTCAAATTTACGGATCAGAAACATGGCACTCACCTCTTGTGCGAGAACAGCCCGTGCTTTTCATACGGCTGCGTTTCAATTCTTCCCACGCCGTAGCCCTGCTTTGCGATTGCTTCTTTGATGAGCGCGGTATTCACGCTATCCTCGGCAAACACTTCCGTTCTCCCCTTTGCGTGCGAAGATTTTACCTTCTTCACGCCCTCCACGCGGCGCACGACGTCGTTGACATGCGTTTCGCACATACCGCAGTGCATACCTTCTACTTCTAAAACTATCTTTAACATAGCTTATTCTCCTTATAGTTCGCATATACGAACACGCTTATATTATATCTTCTTTATCTGCAAAAAGCAAGCAATTAACGACGGTTTCAAAAAAGCGGCCGCAATAGCGACCGCTTTCCTGTTACCCGTTTTCCGCGAGGCGTTGTCTTTCTCGCAGATGTATGAAATTGTTGTAGATACCGCCACGCTTTAAGAGCTGTTCGTGCGTGCCCTGTTCGGCGATTTTCCCCTCGGACACGACGACGATCTTATCCGCCGCGCGGATGGTGTTTAAGCGGTGCGCGATGACGAGCAAGGTTTTGCCCCGCACAAGTTCGGTGATAGCCTCCTGAATGTGCCGTTCGTTGTCCAAATCGACGCTCGCCGTCGCCTCGTCCAAGATAACGATGGGCGCGTCCTTTAAGATACACCGCGCGATGGAGATGCGTTGTTTCTCACCGCCCGAAAGGGAGGCTCCGCCTTCGCCGATGACGGTATCGAACCCTTGCGGCAAGTTCATGATAAAGTCATAGCAACGCGCCTTCCTCGCCGCCTCCTCCACTTCCTCTTTTGTGGCGGTCGGTCTGCCCATCGCGATGTTGTTATAGACGGTGTCCTGAAACAGGTACACGCGCTGGAACACCATGCTGATCTTATCCATGAGTTCGGAGAGCGGCACATCGCGGATGTCCACGCCACGCACCTTTATACTGCCCGATTTTATATCCCAAAAACGGGCGAGCAAGTTTGCAAGCGTCGTCTTTCCTCCCCCGCTGGGGCCGACGAGCGCGGTCATCGTATTCTTTTCCGCCGCAAAGCTGACGCCCCGCACGGTATCTTCCTCACCGTAGGCAAAAGTCACGTTTTCAAACGATATTTCGGGCGCGGAAGATGTCGCGGGAATGTGCTTTTTGCCGTTGTCGGGCAGCGTCTTTTCATCGAACACTCCCTCTATTCTGTCGAGGCAGCTCCCCATGACGGTCAGGCGCGACGATTCGCTGTACAGCGTTTTCAGCGGCAGGAATATGGAGAAGGCAAACAGCACGCAGCCGATAAGGTACGGCAAGGTCATCATATTTTCAAAATACAGCCACACGCCGAGCGCGACGATGCCCGCCATGCCGACGGTATAGAGCACGTTGAGCACGACCATCCACGGCAACTGCGTGAACTCGAATTTGAGCGCGGCGTCCCTCGTCTTGCGGAAATTCTTTGTCAGATCTTCCGACTTTTCGCCGAGCAGATTGTAGCTTTTGATGACACCGATTCCCTCGATGTGGGAGATGACCGCATCCGTCAGTTCCTCGTTCTGCTGCTGACGGATATTGCTGTGTTTTACGCCCGATTTATTCATAAAGGCCGCGGCGATGACGACCGCCAGCGACACGCCCGTGACCAGCAGCCCGATGCGCCAGTCGATGACGTACATAAACGCGACCATGAGGAGCGCCGAAAATCCGTTGCCAAGCATATCCGCGATGGACTGCATAACATTTTCTTCCACGAACACCATATCGGACGAAAGCACCGAGCTGATTTTGCCGATGTTGCCCGCCGTGAAGTAGCCCATCGGCAGTTTCCGAAGGCGCGCGCCCAGTTCCATGCGCTTTTCTGCAAAGATCTTATACCCCGCCGTACTCTGCAACCTGTCGCTCAAATTTGTGGAGATAATATGAACAGCAAACGAGAGCGCCATGCCCGCAAAATAGATGAGACAGCGAAGAACGGTTATCGTCCCCTCGTAAAACTCATTGAAGAGCAAAAAACCGAGGAAGAGCGGCATCATGATGCAGATGCCCTTGATGAACGCGAACAGCGCCGCCGAGAGCACCCTGCCCTTGTATTTGCCCGAAAACTTCAATATCCTAACAAAAAATTTAATCATACCGCGCCTCCTTCCGTTCCGACCACATTCCACGCCGCGCTGTCCACGGAGATCTGCCAAAGCCGTTTATAGATGTCGTTGCTTTCCAAAAGCTCTTTATGCGTGCCGCTGCCCGCCACCTTGCCGTTGTCCAGCACATAAATTCTGTCCGCGTTCTGAATGGAAGCAAGGCGGTGTGCAATGACGAGAAGCGTTTTGCCCCGGACGACCTCGGTGATTGCCTTTTCCATCTTCTCCTCGTTTTCGGGATCGGCGAACGCCGTTGCCTCGTCCAGAATGACGACGGGCGCGTTTTTCAGAATAGCCCTTGCGAGCGACACCCTCTGCCGCTCCCCGCCGGAAAGCGCGCTGCCGCAATCGCCTGCGAGCGTATCAATACCGTTTTCAAGTCGATTTATAAATTCCATGCACTGCGCCTTTTGTGCCGCGGCGAGCACTTCCTCCTTCGTCGCGTCCGGCTTGCCGACCTTGATGTTATCGTAAATGCTGCTGTTGAACAGGAAATTATCCTGCGACACAAAGGAAATTTTGTCGTTCAGTGCATCGAGGCTCATGTCCGTAATGTCCTGCCCGCCCAAAGTTATCTTTCCGCCACCGATGTCGTAGTAATGCACCAGCAGTTTTGCGAGCGTGCTCTTGCCCGAACCAGATTCTCCTACCAGCGCCGTCTTTTTGCCTTCCTGCACCACGAGGCTGGCGCTTTGAATGACGTCCTTGTCCTCATAGGCGAAAGTCACGTTCTCGAACACCGCCGTGTTGCCATTACCCGTAAAGGCGCCATTTTTGCTTTTCAGCGGCTCGGCGTCCAAAGTCTTTTCGAGTTCCTTGACCTTCCTGTCCACCTGCGCGAGCGAGGGAACGAAGTGCATCGCCTTCATCAGAGGCCCGCCCAGTCCGAAGGAAAGGCAGAGAACAAGAATGAGATCTGCAAGCCGCGACCAGCCGCACGCGACGAACATGCCGCCGAAGGGCAGCGTGAACAGCGAACAGCAGGCAAACACGCCCGCATACACCGCCATCCACGGCCAGCACACGCGATACCAGTCCAGCGTGAAATCGCGGTACGCCTCCACGTCCTTTTTATATCGCTTGTACGAATCGCCGTCCCTGCCGAACACTTTGACGACTTCCATGCCGTTGACGTATTCGATGATGGTGTTGTTCATGACCTGCGCCGAGCGGTAGTAACTGTCCATCTTGGCAAAGCCGGCGCGCGTCATCATCATGACCGCCCACACACCGATGGGAAGCATAATAAGCGTTAAAAGCGCGAGTTTCCAATCGATCGCGAACATGGCAATAAACACGCCAATGGGAATGAGCAGGTTGCCGATGCCTTCGGGTATGGCGTGCGCCAAGAGCAGTTCCATACTCTCCACGTCGTCCACGAACAGCTTTTTCAAATTTCCCGTCCCCTTCTCCTGCACCACACCGAGGGGCAGTTTCTCCATTTTGCCCTGCAAGCTCACGCGCAGATTGTACAGCGTGTTGAACGCCGCGATGTGTGAGAGGGACAGCCCGCCGAGGTAGAACACGAAATTCAGCACAAGGCAGACGGCAACGCCCACCACTCTGCCCACAGCGAACTGCCACGGAACGCTCTCGCCCGCAATGAGCGGCGAGATGATCTGATACGCGAATATGTACGGCAAGATCTGCGCCGCCACTGCTATGACAACCATGATCGTCGCCACAATGGTAAGAATCTTGTACTTACCCGCGTACTTCAAGATACTTTTTATCATACAGCCTCCTATACTTTTATTTGTTCGCATATGCGAACAATATACCAAAAGAATTGCCGCCACCACGGGCGGCAGAATTTACCGCTCGAAACCGAGCATTTTATACCAGTCGAACAGTCCGCACATCAGGTCGGATATGCGCCCTGCCTCCTCCTTTGTAAACCCATGAATGAGCGGCTCGCAGATCGCCGTCCAGAAGGATGAAAGCATGACGTGCAATTCCTTTTCGGAAATGTCCGTCTTTGTCAGTCCGCGCCTCTGCGCCTCCTTGTAGTACGCATAGGTGGTGTGGCTCATGCCCTCCACCCATTCGTGCTCGAAGTTTGCATACTTCGTCCCGTCCGAAAAGACGAGCAGCAGGCGCATTTCGTCATAGCGGTCGTAGAGATAGTCGAACCACCATTGCATGTATTCCCTGTCCATATCCCACGCCTTTTTGAGCTGTTCGTCCGTGAGCGTGGCGGGCAGGACGGATTTTTGCCGCACTACCTCTTCGAGGTCTTGCACGGTGCTCTCCACCAGCGCGCAGAAAAGTTCTTCCTTTCCCTTGAACCGCTTGTACAGCGCACCCGTCGTCACGCCTGCGTTTTTGCAGATCTCCTGCAAGGACGCATCTAAAAATCCCTTTTGCAGGAACTCCTCTTTCGCGCTCTCCATGATGCGCGGATCGATACTTCTGTCCGCAACCGACATGCCTACCTCCTACGATAATCTAATTACCGATAATTCAATTATCATTATAATCATATGCCCCTCGCCTGTCAAGAGTTTTGCAGCGATAATCAAAAAGTTTTCGCAAAAAAATAGCGGAGGCTGCTTGCCCCCGCTATCGTCCATATGATTCAATTCTTATCGGCTTACTTTTTCGCGTTGATAAAATGGAAATCGCAGCAAGCTGCGCCTTCGCCGATCGTTCCCGATCTTTCAAAGCGTATCTTCGGCATAAGCCCGGAAAAGGCGATATTGTCGTTTTCGCAATATACTTGACAGAATTCGGGGCAACCGTTCTCCACGCAGATGTCGTAATACAGGCAGGAACGGAGATTGAAGTGTATTTCTTTTCCGTCGCAGCGAACCCACTCCGTTTTCCAGCCTTCGGGAGGGAAGTTCTTTGCCATGTGCTTTTTCACGCCCATCCGATACATTGTAAAAACGAACGGCATGCGCGAAAACTTTGCGTTATTCTGCTTGTTTATAAGAGCGGCTCTCTGCGTTTCTTTTCTGACCTTTTCCATGGCGTCGTCAATTTCCAAAGCCTGCAATGCTTTATAGTAACTCATAGCGGGAAAGAGTTTCGCCGTCATATGAAACCTGATCGCATCGTTATTGCGGTAGTCGGCTTCACGGGTAAGCTCTCTGTAAATTTCAAGCGTTTTTCCGAATACATTTTGCCCCTGCTCTTCGCCGAAAAATTCAATACAGTCCTGCTCCAGAAAGGGCAGATTTGTATTTTCAAACTCATTCATTGCTGCCGTCCTCCATCTTCTGAAAGATGTCCGACGCGAATTTCTGCAACACGTCCGATTTGGTCACGGCGATCCCCCACTTTTCGTCGCCGAGTACAATGAGCGTATCGCCCGCCTTTATATTGAATTTATCTCGCGCCTCGCGCGGAATGACGATCTGTCCGCGCTCTCCCACCTTTACTGTACCGAAGATATAATGTCCTTTGGGAATTTCCATTGCTGTTTTTCTCCTTTCATACAATTCATATTTGTATGAATTATCATATCACAGATCAAATGCAATGTCAAGCACAAAAAATCAAATCAACATAAAAAAGGGAATAACTTTTGCTGTTACTCCCTTATTAAACCTTAGATTTCGCTGTATTGAATTTTTTTTCAGAGGTATATAATTTTGCGACAACTCTTCGTCGTAATAGTACCCGCGGTAACGGATCGGATTGAAGTGCGCAGCATTGTCTTTATTGTACTCGATCGTGCACTTCCCGTACGCGCTGTAGCTGTACTTCGCTACCAGTTCCCCTCGCACGTTGTACACTTCCGTTACATCTCCGAACGCGTTCTTTCGGAACAGGAATTTCGACCGGTCGTACTTGATCCCTATGATCCCCCCTTCTCCGTACAGGAATCGCACCGGCTCTGCTCCGCCGCTTTCGCGGACCAGACGCCCGTTTTCGTAGTCGTACGTCTTCGTTAC
>OGGQ01000834.1_pt1 | contig 43576 bp, 38 predicted proteins | sample 1571191 | NCBI WGS metagenome assembly OGGQ01 (sample SAMEA2582061, study PRJEB24529) | metagenome | biome: Human gut stool | place: China | collected 2011
TGTTAGCAAAATTAATCATTTATTTTTTTGCTGACACAGTTTAAATTACATTCTCACTTAGGTAAGTTATATTTCAATGAATAATAGTTGTAATGCTTCTTGGCGTTTCTATCTCCATTTCTAACTGCCGTTTCCAGTTCCTCTTCTGGTTGATCGTACCTGTGAATACATAACACTTCCATTAGCTTGAAATCGTATGGAGGTGGGATAACATTCTTCTCTATACAATAGTTATATATAATATCATATTTCTCTCTGGCTAACTTGTCAAAAGTTCTTAGTCCAAAATTACTTTTAGCATGTGGGGCATCCAGTATGATGTTGTTATCCGTGATAAGGAAGAAATTATTTACTTCCACCAGTTTATGATGCTTTACTGCCAAGTCTATATATTTCTTTACGGTTTTGGGAGATAAATTTAATCGCCTTGATATTTCTGTCTTGTTATAGCAAGTGATATTGGTATTATTGATACATAAACATTTAAGTAGTACTAGGAAGGCTTTTAATTCATCAGGAATATCTTCCTGTAATAAATCTTTCTTGAACCTGATCCAGTTACTCTTTGGAATGTCTACATGATATGTAACGGGTGTGGTTAACTGTCCTTCATTGCTCCTGTAATTATACTCTTTACGCAGGAAACCTAAATCTTCAAATTTGGTAGTGTACTTGGAAATGGTATCCACATCTTTAATGCCAGTAACCTCACGAAGTGTTTCCCTCAGTACATGGGATTCTCCTGTTTCGTAATCTGATTTAAAAAGTAACCATGTAAATGTATAAGTTTCATCTAGGTTCAGTTTACCTGCAATATCTCTCGTTATGATTCTATAATCCTTCTTTTCTCCTTCATTCGCCATTATTAATTCCAGTTTGAAACAACCATCTAAAAATGATCTATGGACTTTCTGGTTCTGCTTTTATTTAGTGGGATAGGCTGGCAAGCCTGTAACACCAGTACTAGTTATTAGTTTACTAGTTAATAGTATGTACCCTGTCAATTCCCTAAAAGCATACCCCGTCAAATCCCTAATTTTTAAATATTGATCTTTATGGTTGGATAATCTCTCTATTTCAGGTTGGAATCTCTGGTTACATGAAATACAGCCATATCATGTAGCTTTATAGATTAATCTTTAGAAGGTGGTAATATCTGGATTCTGGTATTCTCATCTGGAACGTAGTATATCTTTCTCACTTTATCTACCTGTTTTTTAGTCTTTTTCAGTCCTTTAGACTTTATCCAGAATCCTATGGATACCTTATTATCTGGAATACCAGATTGTATGGCTAATCGCCTTAATCGCTCGTAAGTGTACATGATTTGATAGCTTGATTGATTAGTACGGTGTATCTAGTTTAGTGCCACTTGAAGACCAAAAATTACTCCTTACAGGTTGGGGTGCAAGGAGTAACAGGATAAATCTAAATCCTTATATGATTGTTTCAAATGGTATGCTTTGATCTTTAAGATGATACAAAGATATTAAGTATCTGGGATACCGACAAATAGAGTACGGGGATTCTTTAAAAATCGAGTTGAGATGTGACTGGAATGAAAGGATTCAACCCACAAGCAGGACATATCTTCTATTTTGATTACCCGAATAGAATAAAACTATTACGTGAGTTGTTTGGGAAATAGTCTTGTATTGTTTGTTTATACATACTAATGTTACTATTAATTCTTTCCAATGTCTCTATCTTGGATGCCAAATCATTATAAAGTGATTCAATAGGATTAAATTTTTCACGAAACAATTTATATTCAGGTTTTTGCTGGCTTAGAAGAAGCTCAGATTTCATAGAGAGATCATCTTGATTAAATGTAGGATGTTTTTTTGCCATATTAATCTTGATTTTTTTAATCTCATTGTCATATAACTCTTTACGAGGAAGTAGCTGGTTGTATTTAGTTGACACATCTTTAAATTCGTTGTTACACTTGATTAGATCCCCTTGTACCTGAAGAAGCGTATTCTCGATATTGGGTAAAACTGCTTTGTTTAGTTCTTCTATTTTATATACGAGTTGATTAACTGGCATTATATCTTTCAATTCCAGTATACTTTGAATAAAATGAAGTGCTCCAGATAACTTCTCTCCTTTAACCTCGATAAGTTTATGCTGTATAAACACTTTCTCTGAATCCGAGTAATTTACAACAAATTCAAACTGGTTCGCATTCTTTGTGCTGAATATATTTTCTAGTCCATTTATTAATCGGTGACATTCATCCACTATATACTTCTGAACAAATGCAATCTCGTCAAAACACGCTATGTTTATTGCCTCACAACAAAACTTCATAGCTTCTCTCCATGCATCCTCCCAAGTCATTTCTTTATTGTGGTTATCGGATTCCATCAAACAAATCTTTTCCTTGTTAGAAATTTTAGAAGAGAACGTATCTCTATCATCATATTTAAAGTTTCTGGTACAAGAGATTAACTCTTGTTCATCTACATACCTGTAATATACCCATTTTGAATACGAGTGTATTTCTATGTTTCTGAACTTCAATATCAAGAAAAAATAGCTAGATCGCCCAAATCCAAAGTTCGTTTTAAAACGAACAGAAAAATCCTCTTTCAATTTGAACTCGGGGGATGCCCACCCCTTTTTCCTATGTGAATATGCCAGAATCTCTTTATTGGCTAGACATCTTTTGTAAGCTAATTCTAAGAGTATAGCGTTAATCTGGTCTCGTGTATCGTAATATGAATATTCTTTCCAATCTATTTCTTGATATGGGCTCCATATCCAAGGACAATAAGAAATACGTTTCAAATCATTAATAGATATGAATGTAATCTTATGATAGGTGGTATCGAATGCCAATTGCTTAATCACCTCATAATCAATAATTAGATCGAATTCTTTATCTTTTGCTTCTCTTTTTTTTGTTTCTATTTGAAGCTCCACGAACTCGCTTCTTGCCTTAAACAGCTTGTCTAGAATATCATACTTAGATTTGAAAAGCTTACGAAGATCATATTCTTCAAAACAATAAAGATCACCTTTCTTCCTAAAAATAAAGAAGCTAGTTTTTGGATGATATGGCTCCTTCTGTGTCAGCCATTCTTCCCATATTTCTAAATCTTCTTCCACCGTACACCGATTTAAGAGTTCGCATTTGTAATATGGCAAATATATGGTTTCCAGATGAAATAAACAATCGTACTGACTATATAATAGCCTAATATCATAAGATCGTCCTAAACCTATTATAGGATGATGCACATTTTTTATCTAGGGTCTATAATACTATTTTTACCTGAAAAATGTGCATTCTATATTTTAGATTTGACAATGTATAAGGCTCTCTTCCTGTTACTGGCTTTCCCGATCCATATTTCCTCGGTATCAAAGAACTCGTCAAGAGTTCGTGCGGTTACTCTTTTTAAAGGGGCTATACCTAGTTTCTGGTATATAGAGATGATCGTTTCCTTTATTTCATCTAGCTTGTACTTGCCACCTGCTATAAAGGTATTCTTTATCAATTCTATAAATGCCGTGCTAGTGGTGTTTTTCCTGTATCTTGCCAGAATCATAGCCTCCTTTATTTTCTGTTTGGAATACCCTAGTTCTTCTATCACTCCCTTGCCGAGTAATTCAAACGCTTCCACTATAAATGGATCGGTCTGAAACAACTGATCCCTCCATTGCCTCATTGATTCGGAATCCATGTCCTTGATTGATTCCAGCAGTTCTACCATAGCCTTCTTCTTTTCCTTGATGGTTTTAGACTTGCTGGCAACAACTAACTTTTCCAGCTTCTCGCTTGCCTTGTGGTAACCTCCCTTGATGTAATTTATCTTGTAATCATTATTCTGGTTGTAGCCATCCAGTAGTCTGTCAACGCTATTATAAAATGATGTCACTATACCTTCATCAATATAGTTATCTATCAACTGCCAGTTCTTTTGATCGTTCCTGCCTAGAAACTTTTTATAAGGATGTGACTTCAAGGTTTCCATGTACACTATTCTAGCATTCCTATTAGAGGCATGATCGTATTGTAGCTGGAGATAATCATGTACCTGTTCCATGATAGAGATTTGTTCTTTTAAATCGGCAATAGACTGTACTGGCAAGTTCTGGTTAAAGTTGGTGACGTGATACACGTCTGCCACTCCATTCCTGAATCTTCCGATTATTTGCCAGATGTCTGTTCTGGGGTCGAGCATGGTATGGGTGGCATGGTACAAATCTGTTACCATTACAACCGTGGGACGTTCTTGCATCTCTATATCGAGGGCGCAATAGAACCTGCTGGTAAAGAAATTGTATTTCTTCATCCTGTCCTCCTGCCAGTCCTCGTGGACGTCCATGAATTCTTTAACGTTTAATCTCTCCACGCTTTTAGGGGCACAGAAGACGGTTGATTCTTCTTTTATACCCAAGGTATTCATCACGGAATCTATAATATCGGTGCTGTTTATAAAGAAACATATCTTACCTTCCCGCAGGATTACTTTCTTTAATGTTTCCAGAATGTTATTGGTGGGATAAAGGTTGATGGTCTTTTGGATGTTGTGAGTTGGTACAACCTCGACTGTTTTAAACGTGTTGAATCTAGGGTCACTAAATTTTACTGGTGTCGCCGATACTAGAGCCTTACTTTTAAACTGGAAAAAGTCATCGAAAGGTAGGGTTATATTCTCCCTGTAATCCACGTCCTTCACCACCTTGTGGCACTCGTCAAACAACAGGAAACATTCCTCCTTCATGTCTATATCCAGAACGCTAAAGGCTTCCTTGACCTTTTGAAAACTCTCTGGGGTGGATAGAATCTTGAATCGCTTGTTCTCCTTGATACTCTGGTGAAGGTAATTGATAACCTGTTCCCCGTAAACTCCTTCATGAACTCCAAGCAGGTTATCTTCTCCATGCTCTGGCTTGGAACATTTGCCTTTTATCACTGGAACGTTAGGCTCTATTATTATAGAGTGGCGGTCTGCCTTGATCTCGCCATAAGTCGCCCCGCAACCAGTGATCTTTTTATCCAGTATGGTGTTACTTGGAATGACGGGTAGCACGTCTGACAGGTGTTGATCGTTGTTTATATAGATTTTCATCCCACTAGTAAATTTACAGGTTGATCGTTGGCTTTCAGGTATTGTAATAGTTCTGGCGTTCTCTTCAACTTGAAAAATATAGTTCCTCGCTCGCATGAGGCTAACGCCTTGACTTTACCAGTGTTCTCCCTTAATAGGGGGATGTATTGCATCTTCACTTTATCTTGTACCAGTTGCATGAAGACAGGTAATTCCACGTCATCACGTGTGTCTACTTCACATGGGTTAATGCCGAAATCCTCTATCTCTCCATGTAGGAGGTAATCCAACAACCATTGTAGGCTGTCATTATTTAAATAGTAGGCAAAACGTTTCACCCCAGTAGTTTCAACGGTGGCAAATGGCAGTCCCCTGTAATCCGTGTTAAACGTGATCTCCAGCCTGCGATCATGTAACATCAGGAATTTGAGTGTTTCATGATTCGAGGTGTTATCCTTTAAATGGATGGATGGTAAATGTAATTTCATACCGCTTGTTTTAGTTTGACATGACAAAAGTGCGTGAACTCCAAGAGGTATGTAATAAAGAATGAACGGGTTTTAGAGGGGTATTCTTTAGATGCCTGATACAGAAGAAGAGGGACATTCATCCCTCTTGATCTTTTTATAAATGATTACCCTCTATGATTCTTGTTCCTTGTTGAAGGCACGGGTTAAAACTAGCCCCTTGTCTGCCAAGAATTGTTCCAACTCTGGGGTGCGCTTGATACAAAATTTAATGACGCCTCTCGTGTGCCAGATGTCCGCTTTCATGCAACGTTCCCCCCTGCTAGTGATGAAATCTTCTTTAAAAATGATCCTTGACTTGTTCTCTATTTCCAATTTGAATAGTGTAAAACCGAAATCTTCTCCTATCTCTGCATCGTAATCCTCATCGCCTGTTAATTCTGGCTTGTCGGGGAAGCGAGCGTTTACAAGCAGGTAAACGTACTCCACTATTTCTTGATTGACAAAGACATCAAAATAATACTTGCACCCGTTCTTCTCGACAGCAACCTTGAAAGCCCGCTTGCCATTTATAGTAGTCGGCATTAATTCTGGTTTTACTCCATCGAAGTTTATAGCATCCAACTTGTCGATACCATCTTGATTAAATACTTCACCCGTCTTGATCGCTGGTGTCTTTTGATCCTGTCCCAAGTTCGGGAGGTTAATGGGATTTTTTAATGTTACCATGATTATGTATTTTAAATTAATGAAATAAATATCGTTCGAGAGAGGAGAGGGGAACGTACCCCTCTCTTTAGTTCGCTACCTGAGATTATTAGCTTTTAAATAGTTTTCGACTTCCTCGTTCAGGGGCAGGTACAAGTCAATGACGAACTTGCCCCCGTGCTTGACTTTAAAGGGTACGCCAACAACCTCACCCTCCTTCACCTTGTCCTCCTCGGCGATCATCCGCACCCCTGCCTCGTTCAGTAACTTGAACACCTCGAAGCCAAGGTTTTCTTCTGGTTCTGCCTCCCAGCCAGCGATGTCAAAGCTGGTGATCTCTTTAGGCTCTTGCCCGAACCAGATAGAGATCAGGGCATCAAACAACTCCTGATTCAATGGAAGTTGAAAAACCTTCCAGCTTCTGGTGTTCGGGATGGCAACCCTGATCTCTGCCATCCTTCTACCACTTCTGGTGTTGTAGAAGCGAAGGGTTAATAAACTAGCTACCTTTGCAGCCATTCTTACTTGCTCGTAAGCGGATACCACGTTCTTGTGGTTGGTCTTTGCGGCTTCTATTATTGAAGACGCTGGTAAAATGATTTTATTCATACTTAAAAGTATTTGTTATTATAAAATAAATTATTAAAATCAATCGCTAACGAGGTGCGCACCGTTCATCTTTGATTGCTGGTACAAAACTACTGCTCTGTTACTGGCGAATCCATAAAGAATAAGGAGTGTTTGAAGTCCCATTCTTTAGAAGGTCATTACCTGTCAGAACTCTCGTTTCGTGTTGCAAACTAACTTCAAATCGAGAGGTTAAACCATAAAGAATTGAGGTTATTTAGAGGTCTATTCTTTAGATGTTCTCTCTTTATCAATTCGTTTGCCAAGACAAAAATGTGGCAAAAATGGAAGGTAGGCTATAAAGAAATATAGCCAGTTCAAGGGGTATTCTTTAGCTGGCTATTAATCAGGAATGTAAGTGGTAATACTACCAGAAATAAAGCTTGGAAGGATTGTTCGGGGAGGTTCTATAATTACCTTGTGAGGCTGGTATCCATTCTGGTTTGTAACCATGTTTTTCAAGGTAAGCTATCTTGGCGTTTATGTAGTTCACGTCAATATCACCTGATATAATCAAACCTATTGCCACCATATAATCATGAATGAAATTAAATATATCACTTTTCTTTTTCATGCAGGAATGGTTTACCAGTAAACGGTATATCCCCACCATCACGAGATTCTGTGCTGGGTTATCTGCCTTACGCCCTTTCTTTGATGAATAGACTTCCTTTAATTCTTCTTCCGCTTCTTCAATGGAATTTACTCCCAAGTATATATGCAGGTAAGAATCTAGGAGATTGGTAAACCAGCTCTCCATGGCGTTGTTAATGGTAATCTTTTCTTGATTGTTACTTAAAGTGATGGATTTATCTCTCTTCCTTTTATCCCTTTCAAGGAACAGGTAGAGTTGTAACATTTCTGGTCTTACTTGCTGGAAATAGGTATCCATGTTATACGTTTCTTCCAGTAATTCTGGATCGAGGATAGGTTTGAACGCTTCATGCTTCTTGTAGATAATGGCTAGCATCCAGAGGGTGTAGAATATGGAATCCCTATTCTTATCTGGCAATTTATTTGTCAACTCCTCTATTTTCTTTTTCAATCCATCATCTTCAAAAAGGATTCCTTTTATGTTGTCTGTCATGTAAGCCAAGGTATCAACCACTTTTATCATCTTTTGCTCTCTAGGAGCGTAACGTTGCCAATCAAACGGGTTATCACTTGTTGCCAGTTCATCTAGCGTGCTAGGAACTTCTATCATGTATTTATCCTCTACCTTACCCATGAATCCCCACGTGGCTAGATACGTTCTTTCTATTTCTGGATATAACATTGTCCTGTTATAGGCGAAGTATTCTATTAGATGAGGTTCTATTTCTAGTAAGGTTGCAACTGGATAGATAATATTATTTGCCATGGTATGTATACTTTAAACAGGGTTAAAGGTAAAAAAAATACCACCTCCCCAGAAAGAGGAAGTGGTGAATTATTTACTGGATGGGTATATAAAAGGAATTAGATGATATTTTTTATTTATTGAATATGAATAAATAAAAGATAATACCTTCGACAAAAGCATCACCTCTTTCAAGATATTTTATCAAGAAATACTTATTTGATAGAATTAAATACTCTTTTTGAATAATAAATAGCCTTTTGCCTCCAACGGTAAATAAATAAGATTGATAATATCGCATAAACAAAAAAAACTGACATAAACATACAATATTGACCGAAAGAGATCATAAATACCAATGCTGTAAAAACAATAATGACATTAGCAGTCATTAAATTCCTAGCAAAAATGTAAGAAACATAAAATTCAGCAATAATATTATCATTAGAATCTTTTAAAATATTTGCTCGTTGAAAAGCTTGATATGCTTCTTCTTTTGAGATCACCTTGCTCGATAAATCTAACTTCTTTTTTATTTTAGACAAATAAAGCAAAGTGTATCTTTTCTTTTTTGCATTTAACAACAACTCCGATGGTCTCTGATAAAAATATTGATATAATTGATATTCGAAATAGCTAGACAATATATCATTAACATAACCAACAATATAAAAAACGAGAGGTATAAAAAATAAAGCTATTTCCTCTGGTACAAATTTGACTCTATTTACAAATTCTAAATCTATATATCCTCCAATATAGAATAGTATTATTAGCCCCAGTATTATATAAAAACCTGGAATTATGTTTTTTAAAATATCTTGAAATTTGTATTCCATATAACATATTCATTTTTGCTTATAAGCAGGTGGTGCAGATTTAAACTCTTTGGCTTTCTGATTTGGATGTTTTTGCGCATCATCTAATATTTGGACTGGTAATGATACGACTTGTGTTGTAAACAATTTGCTACCTTCATGTTTATATATGTATCTTTTATGAGATTTATCGTATGGTGAAAACGCCACACTTCCACCATAATATCCTGAATTACAAACAACAACATTACAAAACACAAGTCTTGATATCCCCTCAGCTAAAAAATAGAATGTATGAATATCTTGATTATAAGCAAGAATAAATAAATGGTGTATTCGTCCTTTATAAATCACAAACCTCTCTATATCAAAAAAGTCAGCACATATAGCTATCCCTATTTTGCCACATGTACCCGCATCTAATATATACATATCAGGGCATGATTTCGGCACGTATTTTCTAGTTTTAAAAGATTCCAATTCTAAATTAGAAAAAAAGAATTTTCCAAAATAAAATTTTGACACAAATGGAGCACGTATATTATTAGGCCAATTTTGTGGGACAACAACAATTGCTTTATTCTCTATATATTTCTTACCTCCTTTTTGCGTTATGACAAAATCCTTTCCTCCTATTACAACACATCCCAAATCTTTTGATAACATGACTAAAGAATCTTCATGTGAATCATCTATCGAAAATTCAGGTAATAATATAATTTTAGGTCTCTCTTCTACGGGTAAAGTTCTAAAATTTAGAAAACCTGTTTTAATCTCATTCCAGATTCGCTCTCCTTCTAGTTCATTTATTTTTAACTCTTTACTAATTTCAGACCAAGCAATATTCTTATCTAGAGTTGTTTGTATCAAGCCTATATTTAGATATTCATTCATATTTTATTCTTGAAATGGATTATTTTTATTAGATAAATGAATTAAACTAATTGGAATTAGTTGGCGAGGACTATTGTCTTCTACTGATATTTGATTTTTCTCAAGTATTTTCATCGTTTTCCTGATTTCTTTTTCTAAATCGTCAAGAGAAGTTATAATTGGAGGATCATTCTTTATATCTGTAATAGGAAAATTCAAACAATTTAATAATTGTGTCTCCCTATTTCTCGCAGATAAACACGATTGTATAATTAATTGAGAATATGAAGATACGGCATTATTAGTCAATTTTGTAGTAATTATTCTTGTTAAAATACGATTTTGCTCTATAAAATTCCATACCCAAGGAAAAGTTATTTCTTTGCAAAAAAATTGTATCATTAATATTGCAATTCCATATAGAATTGTGCAATTTTTGCTAAATGGCATGTTGAATGCCCCGTGAAGACAATAGCGTTCATCTATAATCCTCTCTTTTTTATTTCTAAATTTTATATAATTCTTTTTCTTCATAAATATTTTCAGGTCATTCCAATTTGATGGGAATGATTCAAATAGGTTGTTATTGACATAAAAATTGGCAGGATGCAAATAAATATTATTTGTTTGATCTTGAGTGATCGCTCTAAATTTAGTTATTGAATTCACAGATTTCTCTCCTTTCTTTATTGTCCCTATGATTTGTAAAATAAGAGCTAACGTCATCCATTCTGAAGATTGTAAATCCTCCTGTGAAGATTGTCTGTGTTGTAACTTTAATATCCAATCATAACAAGTATGCATTTGTTTATTCTGAAGATTATTATAAAGATTAGGATATTTTTTAATTATTTGATTCAAGAATCGTTGCTGTATCTCTTTCTTGTGGATCGTTTGATAAAATTCAAATAACCATCCTTGGGAATCTACTATTTTGGTAAGCACCTCAATATCGCTTGGAGATTTTTGAAAACTAGAAATATATTTACTATCAGGAAATGGGATTATTAATGACTTGTTTTTTTCCTCAATTTTTAAATAAGATTTTTTTATAATTTCCTTCCAAAAATAATAAGGAGACTCTCTTCTATAGTCATGAGTATTACTCAATATCCAAAATAACCAAATATTTATATCTTTCAAATTAGTAGCTTCTATCCATTCATTAGGAGTACTTTTCCAATCAATTATGTGAAACTCATCAAAATATATCGGTCTTTTTTTGTTTAAAATAAATGAAATACTCCCTATACAAATTTTGAATTGTAAAAGTATTGAACACAATTCTTTTTTATCCAAAGATTCTTCCTTAAAAATCATATTTAAGAAATTTTCAGAACAAATATAGTCTATAAAAAGAGTATTTTGGTTAATTTGTTCCTGTGTGCTATTTTCTTTCAATATAATATTAAGAGACTTCCATGATAATTCAATAATTAGAGCCAAATATATGTAATATAGAAAAGGTATTGACAGATTATGTGCAATATGTTTTTCTCTCAAATATTTAATTAAAGCCCAAATTTCATCATATTTAAAATAACCTGCACTATGACAAAATTGGACAAGTCTAATCCACAGTCTCACCTTGTGATGATTCTCTTTTATAGACTTATAAATAAGATTATAGACTTGAGAATTAAAATTTTCCTTTTCATATGTAGTCTCATCCAGCATTCTATTTATATTAGCACAAATAGTATTATATTTATCTAAAAAGCTATTTGTTATACCTCTTTTATTGCGAACTATTTTTTTGTTTTTGATTATCTCTTTTATCTCTTCTAGCGTGTGTGTTTTAGATATAAGTAAATTTATATTATCAATAATATTTTTATTAAGTTTGCTTGTAGTGTCAAGTATTTCATTTTTTAACGTAACTAATTGTTGTTTATAGGAATAAAGTTTATTATAATCAAACTGTCGCTGTTGTGCCAATTTACTTAACATTGTAGAAGCAAATGATATTCGAGTCTCTTTTTTTACTTCTTGATCTGGAAAATTTGTTATAAGTAAATGTTTTAGGTCAAGCACTAATTGATTAATTTCTTCATTTGATAGTAAATCTATATCTATCTTTGATATAGCAGAAACTTTGGCCAATGTTTGAGTCATCAAAGGAGATGGATAATGTGGGTCAAGAGTTGCTTCTTTCTTTGCTCGTTCATAACATTCTCCTCCATTATCTTTTGATTTTAATAAATCTGTAATACTATGAGGTTCTGTCTTTTCTTCTCCAACTTTAACCCCAATGTCAGCGACGTCCAATTCATATATGTACTTTTTTATCCAATTAATCAACTGATCAAAATCTGTAGACAAAATAACATGATCATCCACAAATCTAAAATGGGCAATACATTTATTTGCAGATAATTCATGATGAACTAAACGATCTATTTCCAACAAGCCAATATTCGCTAAAAAACCAGCAACAAGGAGCCCCGTTGGTAGTCCATTGTAATTTTCCCCTTGTATGTCCATTGCCTCCAATTCACCTCTTTCCCATTGGTCTAAATCGATTCTAAAATCAAATAATGCATTCATTAGACTTTCAAAAAGGGGATATTTTCCTTCCTCTATATTCAACTCTGTAAAAATAGTTTCTCTTATTTTAGCAGACTTTAAGCTAGGATAAAACTTTTCAAAATCTAAACTAGCCCAATATATTTTGTCGAGTTGAGCATTTTTAAAATATCCATCCAATAAATATGGTAATTGTTGTTCAGACTCTAACCTTGCATTTTCTTCTATCAAATTAATTATTTCACGATCATTTCCGTCATTTTTATTTGAATTGTTATTTAAATTAATATTTGGATTACTCATTATTTTTATAGTTGCAGCTATATGCTTTCGAAACAAAGGCCAACTTTGCTTCCATTTCCTATAAATATGTCCATTTGAATTTCTATAGTTTCCAATAACAAGCTGTTTTTCGTTATCAGTATATTCGTACCAAGCTGGACGATATATCCTATTTCCATAACTCCATGCAGGCATTTTATCATCAATTAAACGTCCAATAACATTGCAAACAGCAAGCCATGTAACTTGATCTCGAACAGATACATAAAACGCTTGTCTGATTTTTGGCTTCTGTTTGTCATCATCAAATCCTTTAGGAAACGGAGCGATACGCAATAATTTCATTTTATAGCAACCATTTTTTATATCGGAAATTATAGATTCAAATTCATTATACAAATTTAATTCAAACTTACATAATAGATAGTCACTATACCAAATATCTCCTATAGAAAAAGCATTTTTTGCTTTTTTCCATGCCCAAAGTAAATTATCTTTTGAAATAATTTGTTCAGTCAATTTGTCCATTTTTGTATGCAATATAATATTCACTAAAATCTTTATATCCAGTAGGTAAATTAAACAGATTCAGTTTTAATAAAGATTTGCAGAAACTCTCTTGAACTATTTTTTTTAAAGAATATCCTGCAGGATCTTTATCTGGACATATATAAACATTGAAAGGTTTCAGCATACGAGTATACTCCTCTTTATAAGCTGCCGCACCTGGAACTGCAATTGAATTCAAGCCTGCTGACAATACAGCTAAACAATCTGTTACTCCTTCACAAATTATTAAACTATCTCCTATGTGCAAACGATTAAAAATTTGCATATTATACAAACATGTTTCTATTCCAGACAAATTTGCAAAACGCTCTTCTGACTTTTGTGGCTTCATAGCCCTTGCTTGTATCTGCACAATTTTACCTTCTCTATTATAATAAGGAAATATAATCGGATTTTTGTACCATGCTAATCCTAATTTTAAGAGACCGCACTTTTCTAACTGTTCTTTTCCCCATTTTTTGGTAGCCAATTGTAAAAATGATGCGATATTATCAATTGATTTAATCTGTAGAGAATTAATAACTTCTATAGACAATTTTCTTTGCTCGCATAAAAAAAATTTAGCACTGTCTGATAATATAGTATTATCAATTATCCATTGATATATTTCAAAATTTGGTTTACATTTATAACTATTTTTAGTAACTATATTTCTCTTTATATTTATAGTTTTAGGAGAAAAACAGGATGAATAAACATCTGATATAGGAGAGGAATAATTATACATATTATATAGCCACTTACATGCAGCTTGAAAATCAATATTATTTACTTGCATCACTAAATCAATTGTACTACCAGAAGCACCACAACTATAACATTTCCATGTATTATTTTTTTTACAGAACCCCATGCTTGGATTACGATCTTCATGGTATTTAGATATACAATGGATCTTTTTTTTATATGAAGTTACAGGTAAACCTAACCTTTGAGCAACTTCAAGTACATCTATTCCTTTTATTTTTTTTAAATCAAAATGCATACTAATCTCTATTATGCCATAGATGAATCTTTATTATTACATACATATCGTTAGAAATATAAAGATAAAATATTTATAACTGCGATAATTTTCCCCTTTTCTTTATATAAATAGTATTCTAATAACTAATATTGACATAAAATAGATTCTAAATCATACAAGTTTGTTTATTGAGATTTTTTTACACATATCTAGTAGTTAGGAAACCTATAGCCAGAAGATACATTGTATACCATTCTGGCTAAAACTCACCTTACTTGATTTATCAACTTTAGATATACCTAAAGTAAATTACTCATTGCTTCATCCATTTGCTTATCATCAAACTTACTAAGATATATTTCTGTTGTCTTTATATCTTGGTGTCCTAATGCTTGGGAGATTAGAGCTATATTAACACCTGTATTCTTCAAAATACTAGCGAATGAATGCCTAGCAACATAAGTTGTTACATCTGCATCTATTTCCAATTCCGAAGCAAGAAGTTTCAACTCCTTATTGATCTTAGCAAGCATCTTGTGGAGCCTATTTTTCTTTTGTACTGATGTTTTATGAACCCTATTATCATAGATTGGAAAAAGATAGCCCGCCTCCTTCTGGTAGGAAGCATACTTCTTTATTATCTCTTTTGCCTGCTCACATAACTTAAAATTAATCGCTCCATGAGTCTTCTGCCTGTGATAACGAAGTCTTCCCCTGTGTACATTATAGGAAGTCAAGTTAGCCATATCTACTAGTGAAATACCGCCACTCAAGTAAGCGAAAGTAAATATATCACGAGTAAATTCTCTTATGAAAGTAGCATTTATGGTTTCCGTGGTGATAATCCTCATCATATCCTCTTTAGATAATGCTCTCTTTCTAGTTGAGGTATCAAATTTACTTACCTTATATTCATCAAAAGGATAGTATTTCTTATTTACTATTTTAGCCTCGATTGCCTTATTAAATGTACTCCGTAAAGTTCTAAAAAGTACACTTAAAGTTGTCCCCTTACACTTCTTTCCTACAAGCCAACTTTCATACCGTTTTAACCAAGCAACATCTATTGAACTAAAAGGAATATCTAAATTAGAAGAAGTGAAATCCTTTAATGAATTATAGGAATATTTATAAACCAATCTATTCCCCTCATTTCCAGAATCTCTAAAACTAACCAACAACTCTTTATAAAACTCTCCCACCGTCTTATTTACTAGCTTTACTTTCTTACTTTCCACTAGCAAAGCTGCCGTGTACTCCTTTTGCTCTGCTACAAATTCCAGTATCTGACGCTGATACTCAACTTGTTTATCCAAAATAATCTTCTCTATTAATTCCTTATTAGGACATCTAGGGGTTGGTTTATTCTTTTCAAAATCCCAATATTTAGGTAAAAGAGAGATACCTAAACTAATATACTTTTTACGATTGTCTTTAGCAATCCGAAGCATTAAAGGGTTTTCCCCATTAGAAAGCACCTTAGATTTATAACAAATCACTGATACTGAAGCATTCATCTCAATTTTCTGGTTTAACTCTCGGTTTACTTTTACCAGCTAAACCACCCAAAAATCAAGATAATAAAAAAACAGCTACTTTCGTAACTGTCTCATTTTCTGTCGGGGTGACAGGATTCGAACCTGCGACCCTCTGCTCCCAAAGCAGATGCGCTACCGGACTGCGCTACGCCCCGAAAATGAGCTCAAAAATTGGTGGCGGAGAGAGGGGGATTCGAACCCCCGGTACAGTATCCCGTACGACAGTTTAGCAAACTGTTGGTTTCAGCCACTCACCCATCTCTCCAATTGCGCTGACAAAAGTAGTGCTTTTTATTGTTCTTGCAAGCTTTTGACGTGATTTTTTTCTTTTTTTTCACGTCCAGACACGAATTTCCCCACTCGATCAACTATTTCTGCGCAGGTGCAGGATATTTCCCCATCTTCTTCCACAATTGATGATGGAATTTCTGCTCGGCCTCAATCATCATCCACACTTTCTTGGCGGACAGAGCCTTGGTCAACTTCTCGATATATTCTTTCTTAATATCCCGTACAGCCTGTTCGGCAGATAACATTATCTCCAAATTCTTCAAAGCCTGTTGTTCCGTCACTTCCGGAACCTCTTTTTTATCTTTCCGACAGGTTAAATCTCGTATTTTATCATTCTCGACACGAATTTTCTGCTGCATCTCGTTATATAAAGGCCAGAACTTAGTGGCCTCTTCCGGGGTCAAATCCATCTCTTGAGTAAAAAAGGCTACTTTTTGAGCCTCAAACTCTTTCCGTTTGTCTTCACTCAATTTCCCGCTTTGGGCAAATAAAGAAAAACCAAACCCCACCATCAATATAATCAAACTTACCTTTTTCATATATCTTGCTTGTACATTCAATTCTACCTACGCTCCGCGTATAAAAACTCGATCGGATCCGTCTCTTGTGACAAATACTCGATGATCTCTTCACGAGATGGGTTAAAATCCGCATCGAAAATATTCTCATCCTCTGCTTGTGCCGTCATGTTCGCCTGCTCTCCATTTTTTAACAGCATCCGATTCTCATCCACCAGATTAGGAACCAGCAACTGTACGACGATCATTGCGAAAGCGAATAATCCCGCTAAACCGAGATAAGGTTTTAACGTCTGAAACAAACTTGTTTTCCGAGTCTTCCCATCCTCATCCTTTATCCGGTCCATCACCCGATCGCCCAACGTGTCAAAATAACGATCAGGCACCGTGAACGGGTTCTTTGATTTATATTTCTCATCCAAATTATCCATAACCTTCCATTTTCTATTATCCAATAACTATTCGAACGAGGGTAAAGTATCCGAAATCTTCAAACTTTCCTCTATTTTCTTTACCGCATTGTGATAAGTTGCCTTCAGCGTTCCCACGGCGACATCCAGCACCTCGGCAATATCCTCATATTTCATATCATCAAAATACTTCATATTAAATACCAGACGTTGACGCTCCGGCAATTTCAACACGGCTTTCTGCAATTCCCGCTGGATCGAATCCCCACAGAAAAAACTATCACTTTCCAACTGATTTTCCAACATGGGAGTAATCTCCTGCGAGTTTCCATAAGTCTTCCGACGCTTTTCACTCAAAAAATTAATCGCCTCATTCGTCGCCACCCGATACATCCATGTAAATAATTTCGCCTCGTAACGAAACTCCCTCAACCCCTTCCAAATCTTGATAAAGGTATTCTGCAACACATCGTCGCTATCTTCATGCCCTATCACGATTTTACGGATATGCCAGTAAAGCCTCTCGCTATACTTTCCTACAAGTAACCGAAAAGCTTTTTCCTCTCCATTTCCGGAATGAAACATTCTTACAATATCTTCATCACTTATTTCGTTCATGCTTTCTAATCATATCGTTAAAGCCTACATCCCTATGACAACATTTTATGTCGAAGGTTTATTTACCATCATTTAAAATTTAAATCCGAAAACTTCTTTTTACCCCGCAAGAAATAATCCAACACGATACTCCGGGGATATATTCCCGAAAGACTCACGGAACGTTCAGGAACCGGATAGGCTTTCCTCATCTCACGGAAAGCCTTGTATGCCCGAATTACCGAACGGGTGTTGGACCATTGACCTTTCAATAGGAAAAGCCCTCCCGCCATCGTGTCCAGCAAAACTCGTGCAAAAAAGATTTTCTTGCGCTGTTTAGCACACAGATTCTTATGCAACATCAATAAATTATTCCGGTAATTCAAAAACAATTTTCTCGGATGATTCATCGGCAATGAGCCTCCCCCCAAATGGTAGACGACAGAAGAAGGAATTACCTTTAAAGTATACCCTCCATTTTTCAATCGCCAACAAAGATCAATCTCTTCCATGTGCGCAAAAAAAGCCTCGTCCAACCCTCCGGCCGCACGGTACACGTCCCGCCGAATACATAGAGAAGCCCCCGTTGCCCAAAAAACATCTACCTCATCATCGTACTGTCCATAATCCTGTTCCGTGGTATCCATCACACGCCCACGGCAAAACGGAAATCCTAAATAATCAATATATCCCCCAGCCGCTCCAGCGTACTCGAACTTATTTTTATCCCGATATGCTAATATCTTCGGCTGCACGGCCGCCACCTTCTCGTCCCGGTCCAACACGGCGACCAACGGTTCCAACCAACCGGGAGCGACCTCCACGTCACTATTCAAAAGAACCACATATTCTGCCTCGATCATCTCGATCGCCCGGTTATACCCCCCAGCAAATCCGAAATTCTCCTCGAACAGCACCCGTTCCACGTCTGGAAACTCTTGTTCCAAACATATCCAGGAACCATCCGTCGAATGGTTATCCACCACGACGACACGCCCCAAATCAAGATTCGTGTTCTTCATGACCGAAGGTAAAAACTCCCGTAACAAATTCTCCCCGTTCCAATTCAATATAATAACAGCTACCCGTTTCGCCATTCTAATTTTAGATTTATGATTTTAAATTCCAGCCACACAAGAACACCGCTTTTTGATTTCATTCTAAATTTTAAATTCAAAACTTCTTCTTATGTTTCCATCTTTTATGCGACCACAGCCAAAACTCCGGCTCTTCTTGTATAAAAGATTCCAACAATCGAGTATGCATTTCCGTCAATTTCCCCTGGGGTAACTCGGATGGGTTAGCACACACATCCACGAACTCGACCTCGTAATACCCACGTTTCACCTTACGCATTCGCACCGAAACTACCGGAATATTATACTTCCGGGCAATCCGCTCCGTACCGAGCAAAACCGGGGTATCTTGATTTAAAAAGCGCATCCAGAAATTCAAATTACGTCCGTTAGGAGTCTGATCACCGATAAAGCCAGCCAGAAACAAACGATTTTCCGAACGGTAACGAGCGATAACCCTTAACGTGTCATCCTTTGCCACGAGTACCGCCCCGCACCTTGAACGAATCTGTTTCATCATACGATCCGTCACTTTATCACGAATCGGTTTATACAAAGCCAGAAAATCCGCCCCTGTTTCCCACAAACTATAAGAAGACATCCACTCCCAGTTACCATAATGCCCCAACACCCCGATCACGCTCCTTCCCTCGTTAAAATACGACTGGGGTAATTCCGTGTTCTTAAATACGCAACGTTTTCGGATTGATGCCTCGGACATATGCCACAACTTATACAATTCGATAGATAAATCAGCCAAATGTTTGTAATATTTCCGTTCAATCACCTTGATCTCCCGCAAACTTTTCTCCGGGAAAGAATTACATAAATTTGTTCTCACTACCCCACGTCGATAATGGACCACGTAATAAAGCAACAAATAGTTCAAATCCGCCACCAGATAGAGAATCCGGAGCGGAAGAAAACTGATCAACCATATAAAACCATATAGAATATACGAAAACATAAGCATCAATTATAAATGTCAAAGATACGTGCTTTACAATTGAAATCCAAAAAGAACTCTCTCTCGCTTTTTTTACTCATTATAAATTGGCATTATCAGAATTAATCATTAATTTCGTGAGTTGAATGCGTAAAAATACGAACAGTTATGGAGCAAGAAAACTTACAACAAGCCGAAGAGTTGAATAACAACGAGCCAATTTCTCCGGATACTTTAAATGACGAAACACAAAATGAGGTTTCAGTTCAGGGTCAACCTACACCGATAGAGAAAGCCCCCGAAAAGGAAGTTCCGGTATGGGATTTCTCCAGTTTTAACACGGACGAAATTATTTCTCACATGAAGTCTTTAATTGACGATTTCCCCGTGCAACGCCTGAAGGTGCTGGATTCCCTACCCCAAGTTTTCGAGGCCCAGTACCAAAAAGAATACGATAAAGCATTAGCCGATTTTACCAAAGACGGGAGTCCGGCTGAGACATTCGACTATCAGGACAATTCCAAGGAACGCTTTTATAGCGTGTATAGAACCTACCGGGAGAAAAAATCAGAATATTACAAAAAACTGGAAGGAGAGAAAGAACAGAACTTGAAAGAAAAACTCCAGATTATCGAGGAGTTAAAAGATCTGATTCAACACGAGGAATCACTGAACAAAACATACCAGGATTTCAGAAATTTGCAAGACAGATGGAGAAACACGGGGATGGTTCCGCAAGCTCAAGCAAGCGATTTGCTGGAAACGTACCACCATCACGTGGAGAACTTCTTCAATTATATCAAAATTAACAAGGAGTTGCGGGATCTTGATCTGAAAAAAAACCTAGATGCCAAAAATGCTTTGATTGAACAAGCCAACGCTTTACTCGAAGACAATAACATCGGGAATGCCTTTCGACAACTGCAATCTCTCCATTCGCAATGGAAAGAGATCGGACCGGTTGCCAAAGAAGTTCAAGAAGAAACCTGGAACCGATTCAAAGAAGTGACGGACAAGATCAACAACGCTTACCATCGTTTCTTCGACAACCTCCGGGAAGAGCAGGACAACAACCTGAAAATCAAAGAAGAGATTTGCGTAAAACTGGAAAATTACGCATCTGTTTCCTTCGAGAAACTCTCCGAATGGAACGTGGCTACGGATACTGTTCTTGCCCTGCAAACCGAATGGAAACATGCCGGAACAATTCCACTCAAGGAACGCAATCGCCTGTATAAACGTTATCGGGCAGCTTGCGATGCCTTCTTCGAGAGAAAACGTCAATATTTCCAAGATATACAGACCTTACAGAATAAAAACTTGACCAAGAAAATAGAACTTTGCGAAAAAGTCGAGGCGTTAAAGGATAGCACGGATTGGGGTACGACCACGAAGAAAATCATCGAGTACCAAAAAGAATGGAAAACAATCGGCCCCGTATCCAAAAAAGTATCCAACAAGATATGGAACCGTTTCCGGTCTGCTTGTGATCATTTCTTTGACCGCAAATCAGCGCAATTCAAACACGTCTCTTCCGATCAAGAAAAGAATCTTGAACTGAAACGAGAACTGATTGAAGAAGTACGCAATTTCAAATTGACCGGCAATAACGATGATGACATCGAGGCTTTGAAAGCCTTCCAAACCCGCTGGGCAGAAATCGGATTTGTTCCGATCAAAGAAAAAGAAACCGTTCAAAACGAATTCCGTAAACTAATCAACGATCACTTTGATCAGCTTGACATCGACGAATTCGAGAAAAATATCGAACGATTTAAGTCCAAAATCAACACGTTCGACAACAGTGATGACAAGGACAGCAAGATCATTCAAGAAAGAGAAAAATTAGTCAACAAGATCAAGCAACTGGAAACAGACCTTCACGCTTGGGAAAACAATATTGGATTCTTCTCCAAATCAAGTAATTCCGAGAGCCTGGTCAAAGAATTTTCCAACAAGATCGAGAGCGCTCGCCACAAACTGGCATTAATGCAAGAAAAGCTGAGACTCATCGATGGCATGATTTAAGTCGAGACCATCAAACACAAAAAGAGGCATTTCAAAAATGCCTCTTTTTATGTTTGTATGATATTTTTTCTTACTTTTGTCGTTAAGTTTCAACATACTTGTTCCATTTGATTGTTATTCATTGAATAACAAAAAGTTCAAGTATTTTCAAACCGTTGGATGTATAATATAGAAATAACTATAAAATATTTATATCGTGTCAACAAAATATGTTTTCGTTACGGGTGGAGTTGCTTCTTCTTTAGGAAAAGGAATTATTGCTTCCTCATTAGCAAAACTACTCCAATCAAGAGGTTATAAAGTTGCAAACCAGAAATTGGACCCGTATATCAATGTCGATCCCGGAACCTTGAATCCTTATGAACACGGCGAATGTTATGTGACCAATGACGGGGCAGAAACCGATCTGGACTTGGGACACTACGAAAGGTTCACAAATATCCCGACGTCCCAGGCGAACAACATCACGACTGGACGCATCTACCAAAACGTGATCACGAAAGAACGTCGCGGTGATTATCTAGGCAAAACAGTACAAATCATCCCGCATATCACGGATGAAATCAAACGAAATATAAAACTCCTCGGGGCAAAAGGGGATTACGACGTGGTAATCACTGAAATCGGGGGTACAGTCGGTGACATTGAATCCTTACCGTTCATCGAGGCCGTTCGCCAATTACGTTGGGAGCTGGGTGAAAAATCCGTGTTCATCCATTTGACTTTGGTCCCCTACCTGAGTGCCTCTGGTGAGTTGAAAACCAAACCCACGCAGCACTCGGTTAAAGCCCTCCTCGAAAACGGGGTACAACCGGACATCATCGTGTTGCGCACGGAACATGAATTGGGTTCTGATCTGAGGAGAAAAGTTGCTCTTTTCTGTAATGTTGACCCAAAAGCCGTTATCCAATCCATAGACGTTGACACTATTTACAAGGTACCGATCAAAATGCGGGAAGAAAAACTGGATGAAATCGTTCTTTCCCAGCTTGGATTACCTTTAAAACACGAGCCGGACTTGGAATCATGGGAACGTTTCCTATACAAATTCAAAAACTATAATCGCAAAGTCACCATCGCCCTCGTCGGGAAATACGTGGAGTTACACGATGCCTATAAATCTATCGTGGAATCATTCATCCACGCCGGGGCTGCTAATGATTGTAAGGTAAATATTAAATGGGTACACAGCGCACACGACATCAACGTGGAAAACGTGTGTGACATATTCAAAGATGTAGACGGTATTCTCGTGGCTCCCGGATTCGGACAACGAGGAATTGAAGGAAAACTTCTTGCCATCGAATATGCCCGAACCAACAATATCCCTTTCCTAGGAATATGCCTGGGTATGCAAATGGCTGTTATCGAATACGCTCGTAACGTGCTGCACCTGGACGGAGCCGATTCCACAGAAATGGCCCCGAAAACCAAATACCCGGTTATCGACTTGATGGAGTCACAGAAAGAAGTTACAGACAAAGGGGGAACCATGCGTCTGGGAGCATACAAATGCGTGTTGAAAGAAGGATCTAAAGCGATTGAGGCTTACGGGACAAAAGATATTGAGGAAAGACATCGCCATCGTTACGAATTCAACGGCAAATACACCGAACAATTCGAACAGGCCGGTATGATCACGACAGGAGTTAATCCGGACACGGGATTAACTGAGATCGTGGAAATCCCGACCCATAAATGGTTCGTGGGTACACAGTTCCACCCCGAATACAAGAGTACCGTAACCAACCCGCATCCTCTATTCGTGGCATTTGTGAAAGCCTGTCTATCATAACAGTTAAAAGATAAAAACTAAAAGATAACAGTTAAAAATTAAAAACCTAAAATTAAAATATGGATAGAAATACAATAACCGGTTTAGTAATCATCGCACTCATACTAATCGGCTACTCTTATTTCATGAGTCCTTCCAAAGAGGAACTGAAAGCCATGCATGTCCGGGACTCCATTGCACGAGTTGAAGCCCAACGGGCCGCAGCATTGGAGAAAGAACGCCAAGCAGATTTTGCAGCACAACAACAAAATACAGAAACACTGCAAGCCGAAACAGGGGCCATCTTCAAACAGGATTCACTGCCGGTAGAACAGTACACTCTGGAAAATAACAAAATCAAATTACATATCAACACCAAAGGGGGATGCATTGACTATGTTGACCTAAAAGGGTATCGCACACACGACTCTCTCCCGTTGATCCTGTGGAAAGACCACAAGAGTTCCATGGGCTTGAACTTCTACGCCCGGAACAAACAAATCAACACGGCCAATTTGATTTTCGTTCCAAACACGAATCAAAAAGAACTAAATGCCGAGGGGGCAGAACAAGTACTCACGATGCGGGCCTACGTGGATGAAAACAAATACCTCGAATTCGAGTACAAATTAGCTCCGGATTCTTATATGGTTAATTTCAACATCAACACGTACAATCTGAATGACGTTATTGCCTCGAACACGAACTTCCTCACGCTATACTGGGGAGTAGATATGCCTCAACTTGAAAAAAGTAGAGACTTTGAAAGTCGTTATACCGGGGTATACTATAACTTCTCAAATAATGATGTAGAACATCTTTCCTTGACCGGAGACGAGAAAGTAGACTTGCCGACGAGCGTGAAATGGGTGGCTTACAAACAACAATTCTTTTCCTCCGTACTTATCGCAAAAGAGTCATTCCCGAACGTGTTGGTCTCCACGGCCAACAACACGAACCCGGGCTTTTTGAAAACGGCAGATGCCGAAATTTCATTACCTTACTCGGGGAAAGCCATTGAAAAATATGATATGCGTTTCTTTTTCGGTCCGAACTCCTATCCGGTCCTAAGAGAATACGGCAAAGATATTGAACTTCCCCAGTTGATTAACTTGGGTTGGAAATGGATCGCTTGGTTTAACCGTTATGTCGTAATTCCAATCTTCAACTTCTTGGAATCGCACGTGACCTTGAACTACGGTCTCATCATTTTACTATTGACCCTGATCATTAAACTTGTTCTTTTCCCACTGACATACAAATCATACATGTCACAGGCCAAGATGCGTGTCTTGAAACCACAGATTGACGAGATCAACAAGAAAATCCCTGCCGACAAAGCCATGGAACGCCAGCAAGCCGTCATGAAACTGTACAAGAAAGCAGGAGTGAACCCCATGGGAGGATGTTTACCGATGCTTTTGCAGATGCCTATATTGATCGCCCTCTTCTACTTCTTCCCCGGAGCCATCGAACTGCGCCAGAAGAGTTTCTTGTGGGCCACCGACTTGGCATCATACGATTCCATTGCCACGTTGCCCTTCACCATTCCGTTCTATGGGAACCATGTCAGTCTGTTCTGTTTATTAATGACAATCACGAACATCTTGTATATGTGGTACAATAGTAAGAACCAACCGCAGAATGACCAGATGAAAGGAATGCAGACGATGATGTACATCATGCCGATCATGTTCCTGTTCATCTTCAATAGTTATTCCTCCGGTTTGAGTTACTACTATTTCATCGCCACATTGATCACGATCGTCCAAACTTGGGCTATCCGGAAATTCGTGAACGACGAGAAACTATTGAAACAAATAGAACTCGCCAAAACGAAACCCGTGAAAAAATCCAAATTCCAACAAAAACTGGAAGAAATGCAGCGGATGCAAGAACAACGGATGAAACAGATGCCGAAAAAGAAATAAGATGCTACAAATAACATTAACGAGGGAGTGATTATATTTAATGACTCCCTCGTTTTATAAGCACTAATTCAAAAAACTCCCCAATTGTCGATACAACGATATGAATTCCTCAAAAGACAAACTTACTGATTCCAATTCGTTCACATTAATATTGTAACTGATCTCTACCTCCCGATCTTCCACCTTATCAATACACTTTCGAACATAAGGTGGTGTCATGAAATGTGTGGTTCGGAAATCTTCATTCACTCTAAAATAAATTTCCCGACCAGACAGAACAGGAGAGTAATCCGCAACATCCCAACAAACCTTCCGATCTCCATTCTCTCCATACGTTTTCAAAAATTCAGCAATAATATCCGCCACCCTTTTCAGTTGATCAGCAGACATGCAATTCAAACTAGATTCAAACGAGTCAAGACTATAGTCTACAAAAAACACTTCCTTGCGTACATCAAAATTTATACTCTTATCTATACTAATCGGATATCTGTTATACCCTTTAATATTGCAGTCAAAAGGAGCTTTTTCCCGCTTGATGAATAAACCGACAGCCTTGTAAAGTTCTTCGAGTTGCCCATACGTCATACCATAGATTTCACTTTCCCCCACAGTCATACAATAAGTCGTAGTTTCCATGCTAGGTTTATCATTACTGACAACTTTTTGCTTCTGTTTCTTAAACACCCGCTTCAGCTCTTTTTCCTGATGACAAAGGAATTGTTGCATCTGACAAATAAAATCATACCATTCCGTGAAATAACAGATCGAAGATACAAAGCCATTTGACGCATCAATAACAGCCTCATTCTCTTGCTTTGACTGTTTAGCGTTAGCAACATAATAAGCACAAGCTTTTTGTATTTTTCCACACTCGTTACTCCATGGACGACGAAGTACCCGGAAAAGATTATTGAGATGGCAAATACAATTATAGATCGTTTCCAACGGATCTTCAGAAACCAAATCCACGTTACATTTTTTAAGATCCTCGACCATATGTCGGTAAAAACAATTTTCGGTTAAGAAATCGGAAAGATATTCATCGTCTGTAAATTTTTCCGACACATTCGATGCTGGGATAAAATTACTATTCCCCATAATTCTGACTATTAATTGATTGCCCATCTACGTTCAACAACATATTCTCCGCTTTCAATAACTCATTCAATTCACACGCTTGACGCTGATGATATTGTAAAAATCGACCAAGCAACACCCGAAAGCGAGAATTATCTAACACAAAAGTAGTCCAATCTCCCCATACTTCTATTATCCGTAATCGTTCCTTTTTAGAAATACCCTCGGTAGCCAAATATTGCAGAACAGCTTTTTGTACAACCGTGATTTCATTTGCCCATGAACGATCGAATACTGTCAACATCTCAATCAAACTCGTGTTTCTTCTTTGGAGAGTCACAAGTCCCGCTTTATCCGTCATTCCCGGTGACGCAATCGGATACATCATTTCGAGTTGTTTCGAATAATACTCCATCAATTTTTGTTTCTCCTCAATTGATAACTGATTTGCTACCCGCCTAGGTACTTCCATGTCTACCGCAGACACACGGTTTACATCTTCTTCCATAATAATTATGTATTAATTTGACGGGTATTCCAAAAAGAACGGTCCCGCCTGACCCGTTGTACGTCACTTCAGCGAAGCCGGAGGCACATTAATGCACTCCACGGGGGTGCGGAACCGAATATCGGCAACAGCAGCAGGCAAAAAAATGCCTGCCACTGAAATTGAAGCAGGTCCACTACTTCGCTGATTATGACGTACGCCACAAATATACAACATTTTTAAACAAAGCCAACAACAACATGAGAATAAATTGTTCCCTTGTTGCCTCCCGTTTACTTTCCATTATCCGAGTCCCGACACTGTTATTTTTACTTATATCCTGTTAAATGGCGGCTATACTCGGGTGATGATCGGGCAACATTACTTTCGCTAGCAAATGCGTTGTTCAGCACAGAGCCCAGATACTGCAGTCCAACCACTTGAAAGGTCAGCAGGTGGTGGGTAACCATCACAATCTAGGTTGCCGCACTCTCCTCGATGCTTTTTCTGATAAAACCGATATAGGTTTCGTACATTCGGTTGAACTCCTCCACCTGCAGCAGCTTCCCATCAAACTTGATCTGGCAGAAGTCGTACATGCCTTTCCACACGAAATACTCGCCATTCGGATTGGTCCGTAACCACAATGTACTCAAAATAAAGTCAGTATCATCAATATGGACAACCCCATTTTGGATACTTTCAACGGTATCCTCCATTGTCATTCGAGACGTAGTTTGTTGATGTTTCTCACACACACATCATTCGTTTACCTCTTCCTTACCTTTAAGTCTAAACGTAGTCAAGCGCAACATACACAAAAACACCAGCGTTGCTTGTATCATTCCATAATCTTGCGGTATATAGAAGGCATGTGCTACATTATTTCGGATGTTATGACCTTTTGCAGTAAACACATATTTAAAGAACTCTATATCTTCAGTCCTAAACGCATCTTTCAAGCATGGTTCTCCAAGCAAGTCATCGAGCAGAACCTGTGATGTACTATCTCGTCCTACTTTTGTAACACGCCCACCACAATCGCCCACCATATCACGTAGGATACCTTCAAAACGTATGGAAAGTACATCCACGGGCAAGCGCCAATCAGTTCGTTTCCCTTGCAAAAAACGATTATACTGTTTAATGAGTGCCTCAATTCCGTAATCTATCTGCGAGAACCATGTGGACGTAAGTACATGGTTAGACCTGGCATATTCCAATTGGATACCAAAACAGGTGTTTTTCAGAAACCATTTCTTCAATTTACCATAAGTCAATTGTTTTGCTTTGACTGAAGTAAGAATCACATTTATCACAGTATTTCTCACAATATTCATCAACCATATATCGTATTTCTGACATAGATCGAAATCTTCACCTGCGTTCCTGCTATTTCCATTGATATCTACAATCTTATTCACAAAACCGAGCTTTTCTACTGTTGATTTGCTTTCAGACATCCGCTTGCGAATTTGTTCGTAAGAGGGAAAGAGAAACCGGACTGGGTATGAAAGATTCAGCAATAGCCAACTCAATTTTCCTTCAAGCAGTTCTTTTGCCAAACTTTCAAAATACTTACCAATCTGCTTATCAGTTTTCTTCTCTATTTTGAAAGGCGGTATCAACACTTTTTTCTTATTTTCCCGGAAAGTCTGTTCCGCCTTGTTTCTCTTTTCGGTCAAACTCGCCTCTTGATAGAATGAAATAGCTTTTTCAAGATGAACTTCGTTCATCAACGGTATAGCTATATTATTCGGTGCAGTTGCGGGATCAACAAGCTGCATCATCTCCAAATCACCCAACGCTTCATAAAAGAAACTCTTGTATGGTTTTGCCTTTCCTTGAAGTTTTGAGGAATAGAACAGACCTAACTTACAGCAGTTCTCCCGCCAGCCATCTTTGGCCAACGATAACAAGTCCTGACACAAGCATACAATCTTCTCTGCATCGTAACTTGAAAAGAAAGCTTGTTCCCGAGCCACTCTTATGCAAACTATTTTTGTACGATATCCATAATCTGAATCCAACACACTCCAAATCAACCCTGTAACTTCTTTTGTCCTATACTTCACCCTTTTAGACAGTGACATCAATACTTCTATAGCATCTTCTGCTTGATGTGGGTAGTCATCTTTATCTTCTGGCAATAAAGTACCAACCACTTCCACCAAAGCATCAATAGATTGTTTCGCATAGCGGTTATCGTTTGGATATAACAAATAAGCAAAGTAGTTGTATCTGTATTTTAACAGTTGGTTATTCGTAATTTTAGCACGTTCATCAAAATAATCTAAAGCAAAATCCTTATCAATGGGACAATTTTCATCCTCAACCAAATGTTCAATTTTCCACCATGCAAGAATCTCAAGCCGTGCTTGGGGCCATTCATCGGGCAAAAATGTGTCATATGAGAACACACTGTCAATATGCTCATTATCCTGTTTCTTCTCAAGAAAATTGTACAATTCAGCTAGAGTTACCATAACTATTTTACATTATTACGCCATTAGACCTCAGATGTTTTAAATATCCAAACTATTCTCATCAAGCAAGAAATCAAATAGCCCAATCGTAAGTATTCCCTCCTCATTTCGACGTGGCATAATATGGTCTTTGACAACGATAATTTTCTTAAAGGAATCATTGATATGTGTCAGCGAACGCGATTCTTGTATCTCTTTCTCCCTGTCAGGTATAGATAAGGTTGACTGTATATAATATTTCTTACTACCAAGAGTCGCGATAAAATCAACTTCAAGTTGGATACGCATCCATTTCCCCTCCTTATCAGGTTTCTTTATTTCCACCATTCCAACATCAACACTGTACCCACGAACAATCAGTTCGTTGTAGATTATATTCTCCATGATGTGAGTTTCTTCCTGTTGACGCATGTCAAGAATGGCATTTCTTAAACCAATGTCTGAGAAATAATATTTGGAAAGCGTATTGATATACTTCTTTCCTTTTATATCATATCGTATTGCCTTATTCAAGAGAAACGATTCTGACAAATAGTCGAGATATTTGGAAATAGTCTGACTGCCTATTTTTACATTTTTCACACTTTTGAAAGTATTCGACAACTTTGTCGGATTGCATGGTGCACCTATAGACGATGCCATAATAAGCACCAATTCACGCATCTCATTCTCATTTTTGACATTGTGTCTCTCAATAATGTCCGCCAGATAAACAGTCTCAAACAAATTCTTCAAATAGTTTATCTTCTTTTGTTCTGTGTTAAATGACTGGACGAGAGGCAAACCTCCATAGGTGTAATATTCGCGCCACGCATCTTGTTTATCTCCACTTTTAGCTAAAAAAAACTCAGAGAAAGACAAAGGGTTTACATGAATAGTTTCTCCTCGGCCGCGAAACTCAGTCGGGATATCGGATGACAGGAAATGAGAGTTACTTCCAGTTACGTATGTATCGGCATTTTCTATATGGCGGAAACTGTTCAATACATCAACAAATTCATCCATCAATTGTACCTCATCAATGATTATGTAATATAACTCATTGTCCTTGATTCTGTCGTGTACATAGTGAAGCATCGAATCCGGATTTCTCAATTCTTTGTTCATTCGATCTTCAAGGTCAATACGAATGATGTGATCATCTGCAACACCATCGTCCAACAGATAGTGATAAAACAAAACATTCAGAAGGTATGATTTACCGCATCTGCGGATTCCTGTTACAACCTTGATAAAACCGTTTTGACGGCTGTCTATCAACTGCCGGAGATACCTATCTCTTTTTATTTCCATATTCCATATTGTTTTTCCGCCAATCTTGGCGATTTTACATGGCAAAAATAATAGAATTCATTCACAGACGCAAACTCTGAAAATAAAAAAAACGCCAAAATTGGCGAATTTTTATTGCAGACAAAAGGCACAATTAAGTGACCTTCCCTGAATTTGGTTGACAGTATAGTTGAAAGACTGTTGTTCCCAGCTTGAGGGTGTGTCAAAAGTCATTTTTCAAACTCCCTCCCCCCCTTCGGGATACTCCCTCTATAAACAGAGGGAGAGTTGAAATACCCACTGTTTTCGGGAAGAGTCTCCACCACCTCCTCTGTTTATAGAGGAGGTGGCACGAAGTGACAGAGGAGTTTTTTTGAGGATAAAATAACTTTTGACACACCCTCTTTACACCATTTTACAGATAGCGTCAAACTAAATCTGCTTCAACAAATTTATCATCTCGATAGCCGTAGTTACCGCCTCGAAACCCTTGTTTCCAGCTTTTGTTCCGGCTCTTTCAACAGCTTGTTCAATCGTATCGGTAGTCAAAACACCGAAAATAATCGGGGTCCCCGTTTGCAGCCCGACATTAGCAATCCCTTTGGTTGCCTCGTTAGCCACCATATCGAAATGAGGTGTTGCCCCACGAATCACGGCACCCAAGCAAACAACAGCATCATACTTCTTCGTCTCGGCCATTTTCTTTGCCACTAACGGAATTTCAAAAGCCCCCGGCACCCAAGCTAAATCAATATTTGCCTCATCACCACCATGACGTTTAAAAGCATCTAACGCTCCACCTAACAATTTACTCGTGATAAACTCATTAAAACGTCCTGCAACGATACCAATTCGCTGACCTTCTGCTAATAATTTCCCTTCCAGTAAATTCATAGTCTCTATATATTTATTTATTTTCTAATCCTTCTTTCAATTTCTCTATCTCTTCCCGTTGACGCACGTGAATCATATGTCCCATCTTCTTGTACTTCGTGTACATATAGAACTCGTTCTTCTCGTTACAAGTCATTTCAATCGGCTCACGTCCCACGATTTCAATACCATACCCGGTCAAACCATTAATTTTTAACGGATTATTGGTCATCAAAATCATTTTCTTCACGCCTAGGTCAGCTAGAATCTCTGCCCCGGTGCCATATTCACGCAAGTCAGCTTTAAACCCAAGAGCAATATTCGCTTCCACGGTATCCATCCCTTCATCCTGCAAGTGATAAGCCTTCAACTTATTAATCAAACCGATACCCCGACCTTCTTGACGCATATACAACAACACGCCCCGACCTCTTTCTCCAATTCTACGCATTGCCTCTGCCAACTGGTCTCCACAATCACAACGCAAAGAACCGAACACGTCTCCCGTCAAACACTCTGAATGCACCCGACACAACACCGGCTCCCCATCCGTCACGTCCCCCTTCACCAATGCAATATGATGTTCCCCGTTGATTTTATTCACGTACCCGTAAGCCTTAAAGTCCCCATACTTCGTCGGCAGATCGGCCTCCGTTACCCGCTCTACCAAAATCTCGGTTTTTCTGCGGTAAGTAATCAAATCCGACACCGTTATCATTTTCATATCATGTGCCTTAGCAAACTCCTTCAATTCCGGGGTACGCATCATCGTTCCGTCTTCCCGCATAATCTCACAACACAGACCACACTCTTTCAATCCGGCTATCCGCATCAAGTCCACTGTAGCCTCCGTGTGTCCCATACGCTCTAGCACGCCGCCTTTCTTTGCCTCCAACGGGAACATATGTCCAGGACGACGGAAATCCTCCGGTTTCGCATCATCCTCTACCGCCTTCATTGCAGTCACGGAACGTTCCAACGCTGAAATACCCGTGGTCGTATCCACGTGATCAATAGATACCGTGAATGCCGTACAATGGTTATCCGTATTCGTGGCAACCATCTGTTCCAACCCCAACTTCGTTGTCAAGGCCTTACTCATTGGCATACAGATCAAGCCTTTGGCATAAGAAGCCATAAAGTTCACGTTCTCCAACGTGGCAAACTCGGCTGCACAAATCAGATCCCCCTCGTTTTCCCGATCCGGATCATCCACAGCGATAATCATCTTTCCGGCTCTCAAATCCGCAACTGCCTCTTCAATCGTACTAAATTTAAATTCTTCCATATCTTAATACTCTTAAATTTGTCTCCTTAAACTTTCAGTTTTTATCTTTTAGCTTTTAACTTCCTAAAATCCATTCGCCAGCAAAAAATCCAATGTCAACCCACCTTTCGGCTCTACCGGGGCTACCGGACGCATTAATTTTTCCACGTATTTAGCAATCACGTCATTTTCCAAATTTACCACATCCCCTATCTTTTTCTTCACTAACGTCGTCTCATCCTGCGTGTGAGGTATAATGGAAACCGTAAAACCCGTATCCGTCACGGCTACAACCGTTAGACTGATCCCGTCAATCGTGATAGAACCTTTATCCACGATATAACGCAATAGCTCTGCCGGGGCTGAAATCATGATCCAAATAGCATTTTCATCTTTCTCTCTCCCCACAATCTTCCCAAGCCCGTCAACATGCCCCGACACGATATGTCCACCTAAACGCCCGTTCAACGTCAACGCTCTCTCCAAATTCACCCGATCCCCAACGTGCAGTTCTCCCAAATTGCTACGTGACATCGTCTCCGGCATCACATCGGCACAGAAACTCCCGTTAGCAAAAGAGATCACCGTCAGGCAAACCCCGTTCGTGGCAATACTATCCCCCACGTGCAAATCCTCCAGCACCTTCTTCGCCTGCACTTCCAACACCACACTCCGGTTTCCCCGCTTGATTCCCCGTATGGTTCCTATTTCTTCGATTATACCTGTAAACATGCTAATTTCAAATTTACAATTTATGATTTTAGATTTCCTCGCCCAACATCCCCTCTTTTAATCACGAAATCCGTCTACCTTATTCGTTTTTAACTTTTAGTTTTAAAAGAACATCGTCGCCAATATTCAGTACATTTTTCAGTTCAAGGGTTATGGCATCAGCCATTTTCTCCACGCCCAAACCTTCCACCGGAGTCTTGGCATTCATTCCCCCCACAATCTTCGGGGCAATAAAAGCATACAACTCATCCGCAAGCCCCTCCGCCAAAAACGTGTAATTCAAACTTCCTCCTCCTTCTAACAAAATAGAATCAATCCCGAACTGTCCCAATAGTTCCAATAAATTCCTGACATCAACAAGTCCTTCCTTCTCCTCGCAAAGCAACATCTCCACACCTGCTTCCTGCAAGGCCTTCACTCTCTCTTCCGGAGCAAAACGAGTATAGGCCACGATCGTGCGATACTCTTCGGCCGTTTGCACAAGCTGGCTCTCCAAGGACAAGCGAGCATTACTATCTACTACCACTCGTATCGGCTGCCTAACACCACGCCCCTCAATTCGGCAATTCAGCAAGGGATCATCCGCCACGGCTGTTCCGATTCCAACTAATATGGCCATAAAACGATGTCTCAACTCATGCACGTAAGCTCGTGCCTCCGCTCCCGTGATCCATTTCGAATCGCCTGTACGAGTTGCAATCTTCCCGTCCAGCGTCATCGCCGCTTTCAGCGCCACCCAAGGCAATCTTGTCGATATATATTTCAAAAATACTCGATTCTGTTCCCGTAAAGCCTCTTCCTCAATCCCGCAAACGACCTCGATTCCAGCCTCTCTTAAAAAAGCAATCCCTTTACCCGCAACCAACGGATTAGGATCTTCCATCCCGATCACCACACGGGCAATCCCATGTTCGATGATTGCCTCCGTACAAGGGGGTGTCTTTCCATAATGACAACAAGGTTCCAACGTCACGTACATCGTGGCTCCTTCCGCGGAAACCGTACAATTCTTGAAAGCGTTCCTCTCCGCATGCCATTCACCGCATCTCTCGTGCCATCCTTCCCCGATCACCTTTCCCCCCTTCACGATCACGGCTCCCACCATCGGGTTCGGATTCGTGAATCCTACCCCTCGTTCGGCAAGCTCCATCGCCCGTCGCATGTATTCAATATCTTCCTGTCTCACCATGTTCAAAACCTCCTAAAAAAATACCCCGAATGCATACACATTCGGGGCATAAATTTATATTGTACTAATATAATATCAATTACAACTAAATATCTCCTCTATCATCCGGACTTTAACCGTCGGTTTCAGAATTTCACTGAATCAGTCCCTCGAAAGGGAGTCGCGGACTATAACCGCCGGTAGGGAGTTGCACCCTGCCCCGAAGAAACATTTTACAAACGCAAAAATAGAAATAATTCTAATGATAACAAACAAGTAAAGAATAATTCATGAATTTTTTCTGTATTCACTTGCTCACAACGCTTCAATTAGATCCACCACCCCCGCTTTCTTCAATATATACATCCCGATCCGTTCGTCGGAAACTCCTTCCCGTAAACAATACGTGTAGCGGGGCTCTCCCGTCGTCATGTCTATTTCAAAGAAACGGAAACATACCGAAGGAAACGGTTTTAAAAACTCCGCCACCTCGACAATATGTGTTGAAATCATAAATACCCCATATTTCAACCGGGCCAATCCACCAATCACCGCACAAGACGCATCATACGCATCCTTCACGTTAGTTCCCCGGAACAGTTCATCAAAAACAACCACCACGTTCTGCAAATCCCGCACCTGTTCCACGATATATTTTACCCGGGCGACCTCATTATAATAATGACTATACCCTAACGACAAATTATCCGACAAGTTAATCGTGGTAAACAATCCTTTAAACACGGACAATTCCATCCGGGCTGCCGGCACGGGTAATCCGCAATGAGCCAAATAAACTGCCACCCCGAAAGCCTTCATGCAAGTAGATTTCCCCGCCATATTTGGCCCTGTTAGGAAGCATAGATGTTGCCGATCATCAAATAATACGTCATTCTTCACCGGATTTTCCAAAAACAAGTGATACAATCCCTCTATCCTCACCCTCCTCTCGCTTCCCGTGAAAATCGGGAACGTAAGCCCCTCGTCTTTAGCCATAGTCCCCAACGAGCGTAAAGAATCCAGCATATATAGTGTATCCAATATAACACGGACCCCATCAAGTTCCCTCCCCCGGAAATAAAGATCCAGACTTTCCCGTGTCCAAAAAGAATCTTTCTTCTGGCTCATCAGGTATTGCATCCCTTCACGAGCAAGCGTTTCTTTCACCCTCTGTTGCATATCCCTTATCATCTCCGGCACTTTCCCGACAGACAACTCGTCCATAAAAGTTCCCAGCTCACGAATAAGCCGCCCAAGATAGGGAACCGCACGTTGACGCAAATAACAATCATTATCCGGCTTCAACCACCCCTTCACCGCCCGACTCGTCAAATGATACATACTACGTTGAGGCACATCCTCCTGCTGCAAATAAACCTCTATAAAACTCAATTCTTCCCGGCGAATATCCAAGAAAAAAGGCAACTGTCCCAGATAGCGAATCGCCTCTGCCCGTTCCCGGATTTTATTGACATCTGTCAACGGACTCTCCAACATCTTTCTTATACAAGCCTTTCCCCCGTCAGAGCAAGCGGTATTGAAACAAGAGAAAATACTTTTCCCATCCAAAGCTTGATTGAATAACTCTAAGTCATTCAACGTCTGTTCATCTATCTTGAACTCCATTTGTATTCCTTATATATCCTAACAATTCGAGATCCTCTCGTCCATTGACCCGCCAAATTTTACCACTTCTCAAAATAAATAACTCATCACTAATATCTATCACGTCCTCAAAATAATGGTCGGTGATCACGATCCCTTTCCGTTTCTTCTCCCGTTGGATCACCTCTTTCATCTTCTGCACGTGTAGGGGCATCATAAAAGAAAATGGCTCATCCAACAAACAAAATTTCGAATCCGAGGCTAACACCGCGTACACTTCAATAATCCTTCGCTCTCCCGTGGAAAAAGCTTTCATCCGCTTCCGGGCCGTCTCTGCAAAATCGGGGAAATCTTCCACGAAACTCTCGAACGCTACACCGAAATCATCAAACACCTGTTTCACGGACAATCCCGGTAACACAAAACTCTGTTGCAAAAGATAACGCATATCTTCCGGCCTCCTCTCTCTTGTCAACAAGGCCTTCCCGTCAATAGCCACGTATTGGTCCTTCAACCTCAATTCCCCGTAAATTACTTTCATCAGACAACTCTTTCCTCCCCCATTCCTCCCGAGGATACCGACCACCTCTCCCGTTTCACAATGCAGACAAGCATCCCACAACACGCGATTAAACCCGTATTCCAAGTAAAGATTACTTACATCAAGCGTATGCATGATTACAACTGATAAGCGATTAACATACACCCCACGTACGTCAAGAAGTCAAACGCCAAGGCCACGCTCCAGAGCCTTCTGCTCGACATCCCCACGTTCTTGTAATAATAAAAGAAATGTCCCAATTTTCGTTTTGCGGTAAACCGGATAAATACCATCGTGGCCACCTTGAACCAAAAGGTAGCCACAACAATCACCGCCACCACAGCCGGAGACTTCATTCGATATATGAACATAATCAATCCACAGGCAAGCGACACGGCAAGAGCGGAAGCTGCAAACATCTCGTAGAACGAGACATATAACCGGACTCCCCGTTTCACGTCCATCACATCCGTTTTTGCATCATCTTCCACGTATCCGTGATTAGGAAACTCTCCTCCATCTGGTCAATCATCTCCATGAATTTCGAGATCGGCACGGCAAAAGACAATAGATTACTGCCCGTACATAACCTTGCAGACGGGTCGAACATCCCAAGCACTGCCCTTTTCGTCCCTTCTACTTGTTCCCGGTAAGGATAGTAAATAATAGAAGTACATCCTGCCCCGAAAGGAGAGATCACTGCCTCCTGCTTTGAACTATCAAAACCCGCTAACGTGAAAAGTCCCGAAATAACATCCGCCGGGGCAAAAAAGAACACGGCTTCCGGCTCGTCCTGTTCCGACAAGTGATCCCAACGTTTGAACACAAGGCAATCGCCCTTTCTCGGAAGTTCATGAACTGTTTTCAAAAAAGCATTCACCTGTTCCGGTGTCCGTTTATAGCGCTCGCAGCGAGGTGTATTTTCCCCGTGAGAAAGAAAATACTCGAAGCCCTCCCTCATGTTTTTACTAAATCCGAGGTAAAACTTTCCTCCGCCACACCCCACAGACTCCGGTAAGAAACAAAGTGATTCACCTTTACGAACTCGCCCAAGCTGGGCTATGATACAAGTGTGCCCCATCGCCTTCTTCACGATCGTGGCGTTATTATTTTCCTTTGAATAATAGAATGCAACAGGAAGCTCCGCGTCATTAAAATATTTTCTCCAAAGAGCAATAAACTGATCTCGCTTAACAATGTCCATAACCCTTTCAATTTTAGTATCAAGCAAATATAAATTATTTTTTGGTTAAAAACAAATCCATGCAAGCAATAATCCTGTTCCTAGCCCCCTTCCGATTCATTCCTTCTTTAGACACGCTTAGTAATCTCGCCGTACTCTCCTTGGTGTCTCCTGTATATATACATGATGTATGAAGAAAATATCGCCCATAAATTGATAGTCCACACCGTTAACCTATCGTTGACCTTTCGTTAACCTATCGTTAACCTACTAACGAGACTCCGGCGCAAGTGCACTACAATATAGGCGAGATCCCCTATAAAAACATCCCCGGATCGGCAACATGACCAACCCGGGGAATCATATCATAAAAACTCATCTATTACCAGATAGAAGCTCTTTTTTCAACTGGCAAATATAAAGCATCGCCCTCTTTCACTCCAAAAGCATCGTACCACATGCTAATATGAGGAAGCGCTGCATTCACACGCCACCGTCCCAAAGAGTGAGGATCGGATTTTGTTTGCAAACGGATTTGCTCGTCACGGATATTACCTGCCCACACGTTTCCGTATGAAAGGAAGAAACGTTGCTCCGGAGTAAAACCATTCTCGTCTTTCCCAAGCGGATTCTCGGTCATGGCCTTTTGTAAAGCCAAATATGCAACCTGTAAACCACCATGATCGGCAATATTCTCCCCTAAGGTCAATTCTCCGTTAGCCATCAAGCCGGGCAATACCTCTATCTTATTAAAGTAATCCACTAACACTTGAGCTCGCTCCTTGAAATTCTTAGCATCTTCCGATGTCCACCAGTCCTTCAAGTTTCCATCCTTATCATATTGACGACCTTGATCATCAAACCCGTGAGTCATTTCGTGACCGATAACCACGCCAATAGCACCATAATTACAAGCATCATCAGCATTCATATCAAAGAATGGATATTGAAGAATCGCCGCCGGAAAACAAATTTCATTCGTCGTCGGGTTATAATAAGCATTTACCGTCTGAGGGGTCATCAACCACTCGTCCTTATCTACCGGCTTACCAGCCTTGGCAATCATCTTATCGTAATCAAAATGATTAGAACGCACGATATTATCCCAATAAGAATCATTTTTAATCTCCAGATTAGAATAGTCCCTCCACTTATCAGGATAACCGATCTTCACGTGGAAAGCAGCTAATTTCTCCAAGGCTTTCACTTTTGTCTCTTCACTCATCCATTCCAAACCTTGAATACGTTCACCCAAAGCTTTCTGCAAGTTAGCCACCAACTTCGTCATACGTTCTTTAGCTGCAGCCGGAAAATATTTCTCGGTATACATTTGGCCCACGGCCTCTCCCAACACACCATTCACCGTACCCACGGCACGTTTCCAACGCGGTTGCATTTCCTTCCTACCGGAAAGAGTCTTCCCATAGAAATCAAAATTCTGAGCCACGAAAGCATCACTCAAATAAGAAGAAGCCGCATTGATCACGTTCCATTGCAAGTATGACTTCAACACGTTCAAATCCTCTTTTTTCAACAAATCGGCAACCGTTTTAATCTCGCCCATCTGCCCCACGTTCACATCTTGCAAATCCTTCAACCCGATCGTCGTGAAATAAACATCCCAGTTAATTTCCGGCACTTCTTTCTTTAATTGAGCAACAGTGATCTTGTTGTAGTTGGCATACGGGTCACGTAATTCTACGGCCGACTTGGAATTCTCGGCCAAACGAGTCTCCACTTTCATCACGTTAGCAGCAGCCTTTTGTGCCTCATCGGTAGTAAATCCTGCCAACTGGAACATTTTAGCCACATGCTCTTCAAATTTCGCACGAATCTCCTTCGTGTGATCGTCATTATCCAGGTAATACTCACGCTCACCCAAGCTCAAACCTCCCTGGTATAATTGTGCTATATTCATGGAACTGTTCATCTCATCAGCTCCCACGTATAACCCAAAGAATGGTCCGAAACCATCCCGATGCATCGTGGCAACTTTCTGCGATAACACACCCCGATCCTCAATCGCAGCCAACTGATCCAAGTATCCCTTGATCGGGGCCACCCCATCCGCGTTCAACTTAGCGCTATCCATGGCTATATTATACAAATCACCCACTTTCTGGGCGACACTTCCCGGTTGAGCTTGTTGTTTCGCCAGCTCCTCGATCAAACTCTTGATCTGGGTACGATTATTTTCAGCCAGTTGATCAAACGAACCGAATCTGGAATACTCATCCGTAAGCGGGTTCGCTTTCATCCAACCTCCACACGCGTACTGATAAAAATCATCTCTCGGATTAGCGGTTTGATCCAGGTTTGCAAGACGAATCCCGCCTTTCTGTTCTGCCTCTTTTTTACTATTGCAACTTGTAGCCATCAATGCCAAAGCAATAAAAGGTAAATAAAATTTTGTTCTCATATAATTAGTTTTCTAGTCTTCTCATCATAACGGAAAAGTATAAACACCCCACGTTTACCATCCGTACCAAGCATCTTTCAATTCACCGACAGAGATGGATTCTAGGTTCTGTCCATGTTCATCAAACCACTCCCGTACGATTTCCCGTTCTTCCGGGGTCACGCTACCACGTTCACGCGTGATAAATCCACCACATACCTTGGAATTCCAACCGCCCCCCATCTCCAAAGAATGTTCATTCAACAAATGAGCCAACTCCTGCAACCATTCTTCAACCACTTGCATCTCCGTATCTGTCTTAAATTTAGCATCAAAAGAAAATCCCAGTTCCCGGAACTCCCCTTTATGCAATTTCTTACGCAATCTCTTTTTCATATCCTATATTATTATTCTAGTTCAACTCGTATATCCCGTAGCCCCATATCACTGTTATTGTTAGCAGGATGAGCCATTTCAAGATTACAGTCGTGAATTTCCCCGGAATAGAGCTTCATCGGTTTCAATCGAAGTCTATACATCGCTTGTTTCACGTTTGTATTCATCAAATAGGTTACTTCTGTCCCGTAACGATTGTGTAATTTCACTACCAACTGGTTATCTCCTTTTTTCAAATGTAGTTTTATCACCTCATTGGTCCGGGGTATCCCACCCACATACGTGCGCAACAATACATTCTCTCCATTTAAGGCCACTTGTACCCCATCGGCAACACCCAGCTCAACCAGCACATCCTGCTCCCGATCACTCGTAAACTTGTGCAACACGTGTATCGACTGTTTTTCCCGCATCGGAACATTCAAAGCTTTTCCCGCCCTGAAATCATCCCACGAACGCCACCCCTCCGCATTCACGTTTATCTCTTCTTTTATCCCCCCAATATTACCATTGAAACGATCCGCTTGAGGCTCGTGTATATACACTTTACCCCATGTAATTCCTTCCGGATGATTGTTCAACTGTTGCACCTCCCCGCCCGTCAACGTCGTCACCTGCTCTTTCCCGTCAACAACCAAACGGAGTTCTTTTCCCTGATCTCCTGTCGTGTAAATAATTGTCGGGGTTATTGTCTTCCCGAGTTTCTTGAAATGCCAGCTAAAACCGACCGTACTCCGGAAACTGGAATAATAATCCATACTAGAATAAGCATACACGGGAATAGCATTTACTGCCGACAATTCGCCCGTTTCAAGCACCTGATCGGGAACAACCCGAAATGTTCCGGCAAACTCCAGTTTCACCACGATCATGCCCCGGTCCGGCTTCACATCCCCGGGAATATTTACCGACACGGACTGCCCATCCTGTTTCAAGTTCAAAACCTTCTCGTCAGCTAACAAACTCGCTTTTTTCGCTTTCCCGATCAACCCGTTCAAAACAATCTCCCGGTTAGTCGGAACCTTCTCAACAAACAAATAAAGATTATTCCCCTTACAGGTAATATTCCCCCACTCAACAGCATGATCAAAAGGATTAGCCGTTGTATTATAAATTGCCTCCCCGTAACGTTTCATCCATTTTCCCATGGCTAACAAGGCATCCCGCTCAAACTCCACCACAGAGCCATCCCCTCTTGGACCAATATTCAGCAAAAAGTTACCCCCTCGACTTACCACCTTCACCAAACTACGTAATTTCTCATCAATCTTTTTATCCAAACTTCCCCGTTCCTGCCAAGAACGGTAACTCCACGTCTCATCAAAAAACGAGGCCGGAGTCTGCCAAGGCACACCGATCTTATAATCCGGATAAGCATTATCCGCCATCACGGCAAAATCTCCCCGGTCATTTCCCAAACGCCCGCTCACCATACACTGCGGTTGTAAACGATTCACAAGATCATATAACTCTTTACTCTGTTGTCCGCTCAAAGAGCCCATATCAAACCAAATTTCTGAAATCGGACCGTAATTCGTCATGATCTCTTCTACCTGATGCATACTAAACGCATGATGCTCCTTTGAAATCGCATCTGCATTATGAGGCGTAATATCATTACCCGGGAAGTTCCAATCAATTAATGAATAATAAACCGCAAACTTTACTCCCTGCCGTCGGCAAGCATCCGATAACTCTTTCATCACGTCCCGCTTGAAAGGAGTTGCATCCACAACATTATATTTCGTATATTTGGAATGATACATGCAAAACCCGTCATGATGCTTCGACGTGAACACGATGGACTTCATCCCTGCCGCCTTTGCCAAAGCCACCACGGAATCAGCATTCCATTTCTCCGGATCGAATACTTTTGCCACGGCCTCGTACTCCACTTTGGGAATTTTGGCAAAAGATTGTATCTGTTCGCTGTATCCGGCACGAACCGGCTGTCCCTTCCAGACCCCTCCCAGCTCAGAATATAATCCCCAATGAATAAACATGGAAAACTTCTGATTCACCCAATCGGGATTTGGTTTTTGCTGTCCCAAAGCGAATTGCACGCCTATCAATAAAATAACTAAACATCCGCGTAATAACATAATAAACACTTTTACAATTTAAACACTTTACACAAAATAGAGGCTGTAAATATAGCATTTATCGATGTTTTTAAAACCGATCGGCCGACAAATTATTCATGATCTAACACTATTTATTAGGAATCTATATACGAATTTGCAGTAAAGTAAAATAAACGCCTTACATTCTTGTTCGACAATAGTCCGGCCTTGGGTTACGGTTGCTCTATCCTTTCCCTATATCATGAACATAGCATGTACATAGCAAGTACATAACATGAATACTGGCAGGTGTACATGCTCCGTTCGTGTTATGTAGGTATTTCATTGTTGCCCGCAGGAAAGGGTAGAGAAGGGATTAACAGGGAGTAGGCCTTCCCCGGTGTAAGGGAAAGTTTGTTACAGGTATGCCCATGAGTACTGTAAACTCGTGTATAATTCCCTTAAAAAACTCAACACTTTTTACATCTCCCAAAAAACAAAATACACAATTTCCCTTTTAACTAAATACAATTCCTTGATTCTCAAAACGCCCATCTATTACCACATTTTTTTTCGCCAATCAACCCGTTTTTTCTTCCTTTTTATTTTGCGGAATTCAACAAAACCCCTATATTTGCATCGCTTTTGAGAAAATTCCTTAGTAGCTCAGTTGGTT
>OGGQ01000836.1_pt1 | contig 43473 bp, 50 predicted proteins | sample 1571191 | NCBI WGS metagenome assembly OGGQ01 (sample SAMEA2582061, study PRJEB24529) | metagenome | biome: Human gut stool | place: China | collected 2011
TTTCTCAACCTTCTTTCTTGGAATTCCTTATATTTGAATTATACAAGAAGCTCCTACATACTTCGATTTGTTACTCACATGATATCATATTTTTTCTTTAATTACATCCACCTAATTCTAATATACTGCCATTTGGCATGCTTCCGTAACCAGCATCCGGTGAATTTTCTTCTGCATTGTTTCCTTTGCATCTTCATTATAATAATGAAAAAAGTGGAGCCCGAAAGCTCCACAAGGTTATTTCATCATGATCAGATACTCAATGGTTGACTGTGCTTCGTCATAAACAATGACCTCGTCATTAAGCAGAGTAGTTCCTCCGGTTCCTCTTCCATGTGCCCAAGTGCAGTGCGCTCCGGGGCATTTTTTCTGAAGGACAGTTTTTGTAAGCGATGAATCAGAACCATGGTAAATGTCATAATGTTTACCGGTCGCAACCCTGTAGATTGCAAGAAATCTTACATCAGCGTTTCCACCGGTCCAGTACCCGCCGTCTGTATAACCCAGGGATTTCTGGGCAAGCGGGGCAAAATAAGTTCCGTTTCCAAACATACTTCCGGAACGCTGTACTCCGCAGTCCGGATTGATAAGCAGTCCGTTTGTGACAATGGACCAGAAATTCTCAGTCCTGGAACCATGGAACAGATGATCAATCCCATGACCTTCCGATAACTGTTCCTGCTGACAGAAACGGTCGAACCGTTCTTCTGTGCTCCTGTTATGGATCCTCCACGCTTTTATATACTGACTGGCATTTCCTTTCAGCATGGAAAGAACCTTATCTTGTTCCTCTTCTGTCACATCCCTCCAGTCCAGGTGGAATGCTTCCAGAACGGTAGGCCTTACGGAACAGTTGCCTAAGTCATGTGCATTTCGCACTCTGTTTACCATTACATCAAACAGCTCCTGCTCATCTGCAATGATATCATTAAAATCCAGCTTTCGTTTGGCCAGAATCTTAGACAAATTATCAATCCTTCTTGGGATTGCTGCATACAGGGTTTTTAGTTTGTTATTAAACTCTGCTACGCTCATCTTGGAATATCCGGACGACAGTTCTTTCAGGATGGATTGTCCGAAAGAAATCATTTCATCTGAGATGTCATCGATCTTGATCCGGTAATTCTGGCTCAACACTGCCGTTGTACATTCCAGAAGGAGTGTTACAACTTCATTTACGGAGGCATTGGCAATAGGTGCATATTCATTTCCGTTAATGGAGCTGGTATTCTTTTCTATCACCTTTTGTTCCATCTTTTTCGTTTTTGTGACCATATATCCCCTGGAAACCTTAGACTGGAATATCTCATCCCATTTTTCCATGGGATTGATAAAGCTTCTTGGTCTGTGGCGCCCGATGGTAATGCCTACCCTGGATTCGGTTCCGCGGAAGGTGCCGTCGTGAAGGTTCTCCATGACATACTGCTGGTTGTTTCCCCTTCCAGTTGCAGTCTCCCCTACAAAGTTAAGCTCCAGATATTCTGTGTTTGGAGGTATTAAATTTGTTGTTTTCATATAGAAATCTCCCTTCGTTTTTGATTCAGAAAGAATATGAAAAACAGAAGGAAAGATGAAATTCCGTATGATCCGCAGCTTGATAGCAGAGACCTCTATTTTGTATTAAAAAAGACACCTGCAGTTAATTCCTGCAGGTGTCCAAAAACGAATGGAGTCATCAGCTCTTGCTGATGGTGTTAATATACCAGAAAAAACATGTTGGGATTTCTGGTACGAAATACAAGCTGGTTATCTCTGATGAAATACAGAGATTAACTTTCGGGGAGACGTTCTCCGCGGAGTGGATTATCACCGGAAAGTTATACAATATGTACAATCGAAAGGATTTATGGTAAAAAGGTGATTTTTTTGTACAAAGAAACCTCTAAGCAATTGACAACTGGCTGTAATTTTGTTTATTATTATTTTGGATACGTCTGTTTAAAAATAAGACAGCTTTTCAGTCAATTTTTAAAAGAGAAAGGAGAATATTATGACTCTTATTGAATTTGTTACAATTACAGAAGAAAAAGTTAAGAAGGAGCTCAAAAACAAACAAGGACTGGAAGACACTAGCATTATTACTCTTAAACTGCAGGATCCGGATGCGATTAATACAAAAGTCAGATATTTACTGGAGGCCAGCAATAAAGAAGGAAAAAAGAAATGTGTCAGTCTGAACACATATTACAAAACTTATAAAGAAGATCTGGAAAAAACCGATATAGGCAGTCTATCAGATGGAGCTATTCCGACTTTTTTTGACATCATTATCACTGATATCATTAGTCAGATTAAAAAAGCATTCGCCGCATAAAAAGAGATTATCAATATATAAGCAAAGAATTTAAGCAGATTGCTTTTTGTGACTTAGGTCATCAGTTCTACTATAGACAGTGGCCTAAGTCATTTTATTTAAAAAATCAGAATTTAAAAAAATGCCATCCGCGGAGGCCGTTTCCTTGCGTTTTTTGCTATTTGACAGCGGGTAATGAAGAAGGTTTTTTCTGCGGAAAAATACAACTACTTTCGTATATATGTGTCTGCTTTATTGTTTGGCATGGTGCAAGATCTTCCGTCAGATGTGTAGGCAGTATCGTCGGATGCGTACCAAGTGCCTTTTGGTAGATAGTAAATTGTGCCAACAAAGGCAAACTTTGTGCCCAGTTTAATACGGGTAAGATTATAGGAATCCTTAAACATATAGCCCATACTTTTTACTTTTGAAGTATCGAAAGATGACAGATCAAGTGATGTTAAATTAGAAAGCATGGAAAACATACTGTACATATCAGTAACCTTAGAAGTATCAAAAGGGCAGATTAATTCGGTAAGCTTCTTGCAATTAATAAACATACCATCCATATCCGTACAGGAGCTGGTATCAAAATTTGTGAGATCAAGCTTTGTCACCTCATGGCATGAATTAAACATACCGCTCATATCTTGTACCTTCGAGGTATTAAAATTCGAGACATCTATTGTTTTCAGATTTAAGCTTCTTAACATCCAATACATATTTGTCACATTAGAAGTATCAAAACTAGATAAATCTAACGATCTTATGGATTGACTATTATTAAACATTTTCTTCATTGTTGTTACTTTGGAAGTATTAAATCCAGATACATCGATTTTAACAGCATAAGTAGTATCAAACATTGACTCCATGGAGGTAACGTTTCCGGTATCAAAACCAGAACAGTCAAGCTCTAATTTCTTATCATCTCCCAGATATTTGAACATGAAACTCATATTCTCAGTAAGGGAAGTGTCCAGATTCATGAAATCAATATGATTAATATTGTCTAATGATTTAGATTCATTTTTATTTGCGAAAAACATGTAACTACAGTCTTTATTTGCAAGAACTTTTTGTTCAGGCGTTTGACTGGAAACGTAAAAAGCAGTGCCATCAAGCCATCCTACTACTCCGCCATCTCCGTCAGCATCCACATCAACCAGCGTTGCGGACGAAGGCATTGCTTCATCAGTAAATATTACGGATGTAGCAGAATCTGGAATTAAATTGTTAAAAATATCTCCAGAGTAATAACCGCTTTGTTTTAATACGAAAGTCTTGGACTTTGCATAAAGCTCCATATCAGATGCCACGCCGCTTACAGGCAGGTCATCAGAACCTACTTCTATCTTCTGTGTACATGATTCATCGGAATACCATCCTAAAGAAGTTTTTAACTCCTCATACTGTCCAGACACAATTTTTCCAGACTTGTTTACAATTAATTCGTTTTCTGTGGAACCGTCTGCAAAAGTTAGTCCGTTTCCGTAATAAGTAATCCCATAACCCAATGTACTCTTTCTGGGTTTTTCTGTGCTAATGGAAATATCCGGTATCGTTCTCTCATCATTAGAAGAACTGTCATCCCAGTTCTTTGTAACAGTAACTACTCCGGAAGTTTTGGAATCCTTAAAGTCGTAAACTTTCCCACTGTCACCTCCAGAACTGCTATCCGCACTGGTACTACTAACCTTCGAAAATTCTATCGGGGGGGGTATTACCAGAACTAATATTATCTGCCATTACCGGCACCGATGTCATAACAGCCATCATTGCCCCAAGCATTATTCCCGGAATCCATTTCTTAAATCTCATTGCACATATACCTCCTGTGATTTTTCGATAATATACCAAAAAACTTATTTTCATATACAAAACTTATTGTTCATATTATGACTGTCAAAAAAACGAAAGGAGATAACTTATGAAAGAAAAAATGAGAATTCTGGTCGTAGAACCAGTAAAGAGACCTTATGTAAAGGAGATTGATCATACTCTGGAGGAGATGCAGAAAGTAGTCGGAGGCTCAATTCAGGCCCTTTATCCGTTTGAGGATCGGGTAGGTTTGATTTGCAATGATGAGGCTAAAATAGCAGGTGGTTTCACACCAAACAGAGCACTTAGAGATGAGAATGGGAATGTTTATGATATAATTTTTGGAACATTTTTCATCGCAGGACTTGGAGAAGAGGACTTTTGTAGTCTGGAAGATGATCTTATTGAAAAATTCCATAAATATTATGAATACCCACAACTGTTTGGTTTTTGTGGCAGCGAGGAAGAACAAAAGCGGATCAATGAAACACACCCGCCTATTTATACCTTTCATTTGTGGATGTTGAAAGACACTGAGGAGAACGAGGACTACCTCTTCATGTCACGTCGATACTTAAAAAAATCAGGAAGAAAAATCAAAAAATCAGACTATGAAGAGGTTTACGATGGTATAAGTGTTGGTGGTAAAAACGGCCATGAAATAGCAGAAAGTATCTATGCTTCTCTTAATATTGAGAAACCGGCAGATTATCATGCGAGAACGTTTTCCATGGGAGATATTCTCGTGCTATCAGATGAGGATAGAAATGAGAAAGCTTATTTTTGTGATACTTTCGGTTTCGTTGAGGTGCCAGAATTTCTTTCATAATCAAAAAGCACTTCTGGAGAGGACATCTTTCTCTCCTGGAAGTGCTTTTTTGCTGTAAAATATCGGATACACGCTTATGCTACCTCAAAATTGATAGCTCCTGCCTGTTTGCTTTTTGCAGGATTATCATTAACATCGGAAAGATACAGATCAGGATACTTCTCCTGGGCCATCTCCACGGCGACCTGCATCACCATAGCCATGTTAGCCGGAGAATGGTTCTTTTTGATTTTGTCGAAAGCGATAGGCAAAGCTTTTTCTAATGCTGATTTGACCTGATCTTCTGTTGCTGTTGTCTCAAAAGTAAGGTTGCATACAGCAATTCTCTTTCTGCTTGATGGATTTTGAGTATTGATGATATTGATAGTTTGGATCATAGAGTAGTTCTCCTTTTTTTGTGATTGTTGTGAAAAAGTGAATTCGAATTCACTTTTTTGAGTTACATACGGATACCAGCTTTTACAAATTTTCCGTATTTGGCAACGATCTGGTACGCATGAAGTTCTGTGTCTGTTACAGTTATGCGTATGGCTTTATCGCCTTTTGAGTGGGACCAGTAATATCCATCGTCATCCCTCAGCATGATACCGCCTGATTCTATGCCAGGAGAAATGCTGTAACAGGGATTGATTACCCGTCCAAAATCAAAGATGTTCCTTTCCTGGAATACATAGGTTTCATCGTTTATAGTAATCGTATGAATATAGTACTTCGTATTGCCACCCTCATCACATAATGAATGTTCCTCAATATCCCACTGTACACCCTTAAGCATTTTGGCTTTTTCTTCTTCAAATTCTTTAATTTTTCTTTCTCGCTCTGCTTTTATAGCTGCCTGTTGTTTACTCCATTCCTCATAGTGTTTTTTCATTACTGAAATATCGGAACCTTGCAATTCGTAATCAATAACTGTACCAAAACCATCAATGTAACGTCCGCAGTGCAGATCACGAACGACTTCTGCGCTTATCCCATATACGACGTCTCCGGAACAATGTTCTCCCTCTTCGTGATGGTAATCCAGAGGTTTTTTTCCGGAAAGGATAGCGTTATATTCGGCATCATGGAGTTCCTTTTGTTTATCTTTGAGAGAATTGTAGTAATTGGTCAGTTCTGCAAATTTTTCTTCCTGTCCCTCGAAATCGTTAAACCGAACTCCCAGATATGAGGTATCTGCAATACGCACATACCATTTGAACTTAATTATATTTCCCTTGATTTCATCAATTTCGACTGTTTTATCATTATCTATCTGAATCTCTGCATCAATTCCGTTAGCGTTTACGCCATTAATTGTAATATCGAATTTATGATCTGATTTATGCAGGTGCCAAGACTTAATCATATGTTTTATATCCTTTCTTTTGTGTTATTCATTGTAATAGTTCCTTCAGCACATCATAATATCGATTGATTTTTTCAGCTTCTTCGGTGCTGCCACCTGAATCCGGGTGAGCACTCTTCATAAGAAGGCGCCTTTTATTCCTTAACTCCTCTTGAGAAAAAGGAATATTTAGGTGATAGTAATGTAAAGCCTTATCTATTTCACCCAGTACATAGTACGAATTAGCATAATTTTCTGTATTCTTATATTGATCATTGTAATCCGCGGATTCCTCTCCGTCAACGTTTCCTTGTCCGTCACTTTCTATGAGCTTGATTAAAATAAGGATCAAACCTCTGAGCACGATACCAAGAACCCAGAGGATTAACAGTACTCGGAATACATGGTTCGACAGTAGCACATGAATGCTATCCGGCAACAACGATGATGAATGAAGCATCTCATTATTTATCTCCACGGCAGCCACTCTCCTCTCTTGCATCTCTCATATTTTGAATCACCCGGCCTTTGAGGTATTTTCCCTTAGCCATTCCGGATGCTTCTCCCAAGTATTGTGTTCTACGTCAATTAGGAAGTTCTTTGTCAGGGTATTATATATCCGCGGAAGCCCCATCCCGTTCATACCAATAGATTCGGAAGTCATATAGGTGATACAGTGCTTCTGCCAGTACTCCATCCAGATATCAAGGACTGATTTTCTGATACTCTCAATGTGGTGGATATAGCCGTCTACATTGTACTCAGACATAAGCAGCTGCCAGGAGCACCTTCCGAACTCTCCAAAATTTCTTTCATTCAGAAATGCCATGAGCTGATGGTAACAGGATTGTCCGTCTACGTCTCGATTGAATCGCAATGATCCGATGGTCTGCCAGTAAAGCACCTTACCGGCACAGTCCCTTATTTCTTTCAGCAGCTTTTCGTAAGGATTCTTATATTGTGTCCGAAGAAGTTCCATAGAGATTTTCTCGTCATTTGCTTTCTTTTTGGAAACAAGTCTGCGCAGGGATTCGACCTGTTCTTCGGCTTTAACATTTATGTCTGGAATATATGTAAGATTTCTTTTCATAAGCGTTCGCCCCTCTCGTTTTTTGTGTTTTCATTCTACAGCAATATGACGACCGTTGTTGCCGATACGAAAAATTGAGTTACGCAAACTTCTGTTAACATTGTATATGCAGTTACCAACAGTATTTCAGAAACTTACCCGGTACATGGCAGACAAGGGACTGCCTGTTTTCGACAATCCCTTGCCATCAAAAGATCACACGTATAAAAAAAGTCTTTTTGCCAGCAACCCTTTTTCATAATAATCTAACAGATCTTCTACAGAAAAGTGATTTTGCAGATCTTCGATCGTGAGGGCAGGATATTCGTCACAAATCAGATTAAACTTGATAGTCTTTGCCATAATTAATTTCTCTTTCGTTTTTCTATAAAATTTCTACCCTGTCGCCCTGGCTTTTGAGCCACATATCGATACCCTTGCCGAATACCTCCGCGGAGACAATATAAACTCCATTATCTTCTGAAAGTATCTGTGCAGTCGGCAGCCGGTCAAGAACGGCATCGATGTCTGATCCGGAATATCGGAACTTGACTTTCTGAAGCCTGCAGCCGTACATGAACTGGATCCTTTTTCTGAACTCGCCCTCTTCAAATCGGTCTCTGTATGGAACATGGAACTGTTCACCCAGAACGGTCAGTTTTTTGATACGGTCTATGCGGTATATTGTTGGAAAAGTGTCGTTGCTTACATCAAAATATTGGCAGAGCACTTCGTCGTCAATAAAGGCGGTTAAGTAGAAGTAATATTCGGAAAACATGATAGCTGCAGGTCGGAGTCTGCGGGTGACAATAGACTTGTCTTTTGTCCGCTGATACTCAATCTCAATATAGTGGCTTGTACGCACTGCCTCACCAATCTGCCATAACATTTCCGAGCAGTCTGTCTTATGTCTGGGCTCAATGTAATGAAACAGTTCATTATTGACCAGTTCATAGATATGCTTTTGTTTTGGTTCCGGAACACTGCTACCAACAATCTGATAGATCAGCTTTTTCATCTTATCTTTTGGAAACGCCCGGCTATCAATCAGTATCTTGCAGACAGCCAGTGCTTCTCCGGCTGTCAGGTTCTCGTCATATACTTCTTCCAGCCGGTATCCTCGTTCTTTCTGATCATATACGATCTGCTTTGATATTCCGGCAGAGTCTGTAGTTTCGAGAAATCCGCGGATATCGTCAATGTCCCTCTGTATAGTTCTGCTGTTGACACCGTATGCAGCAGCTTCTTCTGCTTTATTTACAATCTGGTTGTTCATTAATTTCTGATACATACTTAGTACACGCAGAGCCTTGTTACCGTTTTCCCTTTCCATTCCTGAGTTCCTCTCGTATAAGCTAATCCTATTATACCATATAAGATAGACATATGGTGTCCATGTAAATAGAATTTATTAAAAAATAGGATTCTGTATTTCTACAGAATCCATTGATTGATCAGAAGAAAGATAACTGCCCGTTTGCTCCTTCACAGTAAGAATAGTCAACAGTGCTTTCTACCTTTGGAGTTTCAATTTTTGCAGCAGGAACTTTGTAAGGTTTAAAGATACCTTCCCGGATCAGATCCTTAAAAAGCAGATTAAATTTCTCATTGATATACTCTCTTTCTTTTCCGCGGGGATAAGCAAAGATCTCATTTCCGTCATCATCCAGTCCGAAGTTCGCCTCAGCATGTCCGCAGAGATAATCATTTACTCCGGACAACCGGTCCTGTACGTAGCAGGCAAAAGCCCTGGCAAAAAGCTCACAGCTGGAAGTCCAGTATCCGTGCCCTGTCTTTGCTGTTTGGTTTCCGTACTTATAGGAATCCAGGTAATAGGATGTAAAGTTCTTTGTACCCTTCTGGAACCGTATGGATTCCATCACATCAGTGAAAGACTTCGGAATATCTTTTCCTGTCTCCGTGGCAAATACTGATGAAGAGGTATAGATCTGCCCGATCATGTGATCTAAGGCATGTCCCCATTCGTGGGCCAGGCTTCCTGCTCCGCGGAGCTTGGTCAGGTTGATGACTTCCAGATCCTGCTCATAATGAGCCAGGGCATTTCCGCGGCCCCTTGCACCAAATGCAATGGCTAATCCCTTTCTGGAAAGGGAAGGAAGGGAAATATCTTCTGCCCGGATCCCGACAGCCTTTGCCATGTCATAGAATGCATCATATGCCATATCCAAAGAGGTCTGGCGTTCTTTTTCATTGGTCCAGTTGCCAAATTCACCTCCGCGGATGTGGAAGGTTTCAATGAAATCATCTCCGGATACGTGCCTTCCATGCCGGAAGTCATCCCCGGTTCTGTCCAGGGTGACAAACTGCGGAGGGATCCAGGTGTTTTTCTTTTTGGCACTGGCTTTTTTGGCTTTTTTTGTCTCGGAGAGATCAAACAGTTTTTTCTGCTCTTTGACACATTCCTCTTTGTTTTCGTTTAAGAAGACAATGTCATTGCCCCGTAAGACAAACCATGTCTGTTCTTTCGGGACGATTCCGTTGGTTGGGTGATAGAAGATCTTTCCATTAGGGAATTTCTGGACGACATAGAGTTTTCCCATGTTCTCTTCAATGACAAAGGTATCCCCGTCAACATAGAGGATCGGATATTCATGGTTCATGATCTCCTCTTCCGTCATTGCGAATCGTTCCTTGAACATTCTGGCTTTTAACTGTCGCAGTTTTATGTTGCGTCCGTAATTCAGGATGTTCTGGCCTTTGATGATCCCTCTGTAGCCATCTACGTAATCATAGTAGCGTCCGCTTTTAAAAAGGATCATGGAAGTCATCCTGTCCACAAATACAGGAATGTCGCTTTCTTCTTTGATGGATTCCGCAAGTCCTTTGATCTTACGGACACCATCGATGTAGGCTTCCGCGGAGATCTGTTCTTTGGGCTGCGGATGTACCCATTTGCGGACTTCATTTCTGAAGTAAACCACAAAACGTGGCATTCCATTTGCGACTAAGGCTTTCATATCCTCTTTTGGCCAGATACAGTCTTTTTTCACATACTTCTCTTTTTCTCCCTGCGTCATGCCATTCAGATCCTCGACCATCAGACCGCGTTCTTTCCAAACATCCTTTCTTGCGCCCCCGATTTTTTCTCCAAAATCATTGATCATAGTAATTTCTCCTTTCGTTTTTCGTTTTAAAGGAATATGAAGATTTTGAAGAAAAATAAAAAAGGAATTTTTGAGAGGAAAATAACATGTAGGACTGGAAATTTGAAAAATTAAGCGTATAATTGTAGTATAAAAAAAGGAGGAAAAGAAGTTGAAAAAATTACGTTTTGTATTATATAGCTTGCTGGCATTCCTGCTCATAGCAACGTCAATTCCGGTAGTGACCGAAGCCGCTGCTAAGCCGGTATGTCAGAAAGCAACAACCCTGCATTACCAGTATAACGCAAGAGGTACGGTTACCATGGAAAGTCTGTATATTGGAAATTTATCATAATCCGCAAAGAAGACTCCATCTGAATCTCTGATTCAGGTGGAGATGAATTTGCCTATAATAAAAAACGAACAAAAATCATTTTTTCTTTTTTGTTCCATACGGGCGTCCCGGCTTTCTGTTCTGTGTTTCCACGTATTCCTTCAGGACATCCAAAGTCACCCCTCCTGAAGTTGCGACAAAGTAACTCCTTGACCAGAAACTGTCTCCCCACAAAAACTGTTTTAAATAATCCTCGTAGTCCCTCCTCAGCAGTCTTGCTGTGACCGTCTTTATGGTTGCGATCTCGTTTGAGACTGCATATCTCGGGCTTAATTCCGCCAGGATATGGACATGGTCTTCCACTGCCTCGATAGAGATCACATGTCCTTCATGTCCTTCTATCAGCCGGACGATCTCCTTTTTCAACCGCTCCCCTATCTCCCCGCTGATACATTTCCTGCGGTATTTTGTAACCAGCACGATATGGTACTGCAGCCCGAATACTGCATGTGATGATCTTCTGTATTCCATAAAATCTCCTCCAAAACAATTATATATGTAAATGTAATTAATATTGACAGATATTGTGATTATGGTATAATTATAAATATACAGGTAATATATGTCAAGACCGGATATAAGGAGGGATGCGTATGCAAAAATGCTTTTTTTCTACATATACAAAGCCGGATAAGATGGCTTCCATAAAGAACGATATGGAACATTATAACAGCATGAAACGGTATGCTTTCTCTCTTATCGTAAAACAGGGCGGAGACGGTCCGGTCCCCGGAGGGACTTCCATTCACAACCACCTGAAAGAGAAGTTTAACGTAAACGACCATTTTGCAAATGCGGCAAAGAACGAAGCTGCCGCGGCTTACAGGTCTGCGATGGAATGTTTGCAGCTCAATGCGGAGACCCTTGAGAGCAGGATCCGGCAGGAAACAAAAAAACTCTCTTCCGAGCAGAAACGGCTTGACCACTTAAAGAAGGAAAAAGATTCGCTCATAAACAGGAGCAGGAAACTGAAGTCCGGGTCAAAGAAAAAGCCAAAGTTCAGATCCTACCGCGGCGGGAATGAGACAGAGGCCAAAGACGGCACTTTTCGGGTAAGGAAAGGCAGGAAGGTCACAGTCTATGAAAACCAGTATCTTTTTGAGGTAAAGCACCTCGACCCTGAGATCAAACGGTTAAAACAGAGGATCCATAACATAGAGCAAAGGAAGACCCGGCATGAGCATGAGCTTTTAAAAGTGAAGGCAAAGCTTGACAGCGGGCATCCGTCCGTCTGTTTTGGAAGCCGGAAGTTCTTCAAACAGCAGGACACTGTCTACGCAGGCAGGCATGAGGAATGGCTGAAAAAGTTCCGGAGCCGCAGGAACCATGGCATGACGATCCCGGGAAGGTCCGGCATCATACAGGGTAACTGCGTGGTCAGATATGATACGGGGACAAAAACGCTTTTTTACGATTCCATGACCAGGATCCCTGTGAAGACAAAGAACCGTAAGGCGAAAAAAGAAGCCGTCCTCCGGGCTGTCACCTATGAGATAGACAGGGTCGTGTTCCCATACGGACAGGATCTTGTAAATGAGGCAGTGGACAACACAGACAGGAATGCAGTCGCCTGGAGGTTTGAAGATGCGGGGAACCGGATCCTTGTAAAATGCATGGTGTCCATAGACCAGGGGCTCTCAAGAAAAAATGAATATTACGCAGACGGATGTATTGCTTTTGATACAAACGCAGACCACCTCGCGGTGACAGAAACAGACAGGCATGGAAACCTTATCTACCATAAAGTGATCCCCTTTGACCTTACGGGGAAAACAAATGAACAGAGGGAGCAGATCCTGTCCCTGGCACTTGAGAAGATATATAAACGTGCCCGGGAGAAATATAAGCCTGTTGCGATGGAAAACCTGAAGGATATTAAAAACGAGGCCATGTATGGGAACAAAGAGGTAAACCGGAAACTGTCGGAATTTGCCTATACGAAGATCACCCAGCTTGCAGAGTCCAAGTCGTATAAATACGGCATCGGTCTGTGCAAGGTAGCCCCGGCATTTACCTCCCAGATCGGAAAGATCAAGTATATGCGTCACTATGGGATCTCCATACATACCGCAGCAGCACTTGCCATCGGCCGGAGGGCCATGGGATTTAAAGAGCGTCCTCCGAAAGATATCCGGCACCTGATCCCGCAGGCAAACAAGGACAGACATCACTGGTCCCAGTGGAGGTTTCTGGCAAGATACCTGAAAGGCCAGCCTCCTTACAAGTTTTACCGTAAAATTCCATACTCTGAATTTGAATGCATTACAGATATGAACAAGTACATGAAAGAAGAGTTCTGCAATGGACAGGACCGTAATTGTTTTTTGAAAAAACTGACAGTCATACTTAACCAGATGGCGGCCCGCAAACAGGGAGACGCAGCAACTGTTTAAGATATAATAATAGATCGTATGGATGTGCCTGAACCGGAAACCGGAAGGAAACCAGAGGAAGAACTTCCCGTCCAAGGATGAGATCTGGCATATCCATCTTAAAGGTATGAGAGAGAATGACCGTTATCTTCCGATGGGTACCGGCTCCGGCCGCTGCTTTGAGGACAGTTTGGGATTTTGACGGCATACCCAGGTGAAAGCAAGGTGAACTGCAAAACCGCAAATAACCCCTTGAGTAATCCCGCAGCCGGGATCCGTTTTGTTTCGGCAATACCTTCCTGCTGTGCATGAAAGAGGCCTCCCAGAGGCCCCCATTGATTTCTGTTCGCAGAAATCAGTGGCGGGAAGTTCACCCCGATCGGCTAAAGTATTTGGAATAAGATCCTCAAACAAAAATATCCAGGCAAAAGTGAATGGACTCTGCTACAACGCCATCTGGATTGACAGAAAAAAGTCCAGTCACCGTATCAAGGATGGAGAGAAAACAACTATCAGTTTTAAAGTTAAACAGAACGGAAAAACTTACAAACTTTCATCCAGAATCACTTTTAAACGGTTTGACCAGGTATTCAAAAGCTTTAAGATCGGAAATAAAGAGTATGCTTCTGATTTTGCAGGATACTGGGGAACTGAAGCACAGATAAAAGGTAAGACTGCAAAAATCCAGGTTGCACCTGCTGCCGGTTATAAGATTGATAAGATTGTTGCTTATTACTGGCATGGCGGAGAGAATGATGAAAGCAGGAAGATCAAAAATGGATCTAAGGTAGCCTTAAAAGATTTAATGTTTATCTATGTGTACTACCATCCGGTTAAGACTCCTGCATATTTCAATATCAAAAATATGGAAAATCCTAAAATGTCACCTTTTAATTATGAATTCCATATAAGAGTGAAGTAATCACTGAATTGTTAATGAATATCACGAGAAGAATGGATTATGAATAAATGGAAAAGTAAGCTGATCGCAGTTGTAACTGCATTGTGCATGGCATTAAGTGTTCCTGTTTTTGCCGGATCAGCATCTGTATATGTGGCAACCCAGACAATGACTGATTCTACTCAGTTTAACAGAATGGACGGGGCGCTGAAGAAAAACAGTGCAGCAGAAAAGAAAGCCCTGAAGTTTATCAAGGGAACCTGGTATACGCAAGGAGGCGTTCCTTATCATAATAAAACAGTTTTTTCTGGAAAAACAGTTAAGCTTTACGCTCCCGGTTCAAAAAAAGTATTGTACCGCTACAAGATTGATAAAGTAACAAAGACCAGCTATGGGTATTATTACAGAATATACTTGGGAAAAGGATGCTATGGTGGATGGAGACTTTATTTAAAAGACAAGTCCACACTGGTAACAATGGGAAACGGAAATCCATACAGTACATCTGGATATAGTTAGTGGAACAGACAGTTTGGTAAGACATAAGTAAGTTAAAAAAAGAGAACCTGAACAGGGTTCTCTTTTTGTGTCTATTAATTTTTTAGTTCGTCCACTCTGTCCAGAATCTGTTCCTTTAATTCTTCCACGATGTCATTTGTTTACCACTCATAATATTTTCTTAGCAGATTACTCTCTTTTCTTCATATTCGAGGATCTTGTAGGCGTGTTTGTCATCCCATGCAATCCCGCGATTATAGATAACTCCGTCCTCTTCGCGTCTGACCATCAGATGATCCTCTGTTCCGTACTTCTCAAATACCACATTTTCTTTTAATGTGCCATCCGGATTTACAAAATAATCGAAACGATCCTCAATAAGAACATAATACATTCCCAGACATACGATCCGGTTGAGCTCATGTAGAGGGTATAGTTTATCCAGAATCCTCGTGTCGCTTTCTGTCAGCCGATCAAAGGTATCGATAGCATGCTCTCTGGATACATTTAATTTTGCCTTAAGGATTTCGAAGTGCCGGAGGGTACGAGCATATTCCTTCCCCCATTCGGAGTCATCAGCAGATTCTGTTTTGTCGTCATACGAAATGAGCAGATGATTCTGTTTATTGATCACGTAGATCTTCTCATCCTCGGGTTTATTCAGGTATTTCTGGATCCGTTTGATCAATTCCTTTGCAGTTTCTACATAGTATTCATATTCCGAGGATTCGAAAAAATCCTGTTTCATACTTTCCGGGATCGGAAACTCTTCCTCGTATTCATCCTCCTCTTCTCCGGTGTAATCCGGATATACTTCATGGAGATATTTTTCAGCAAGTTCTTCCTTAAATCTAATCTGTCTGTTTTTGATTTCTCCTTCGTTTTCATTAAAGCTGAAAAGAAATTCATCTTCTCCCATATGTTTGCTTTCTGTCAGGGAAATACAGAACAGGCTGCCATAGTTCTGCGGAGAGATAAGCCAGAACATCTTTTTGTCCTGTGCAGTACGCCTGATTAACTCTACTTCTTTCAGAAATCTGTTTTCGATTCTCGCTTTCATGATGCATTCCTCTCTTTTCGTTTTTACAAACATTCTGACTCAAAGTCGTTGAAATCCAGGTATTTTGTTTTTTTAATTTTATCATAATTTTTCAAACCTGTCTCATGTTTGGATGAAATTACTATACAGTCAAAAAACGCAAAATGATTTTGATACGAAAACTATAAAAAACCCAGATGAATTATCTTCATCTGAGTTTCTTGTCATACAGTCTTTAACCCTCATGTCCCTGGGTTTCCATGATATATTCTTTTCCATCAATTGTGATAATTGTACATACATGGCCAAAGCAATACGCAGAACCAAAATGATAGTAAACATCACCGTAGCCTTTCTCGTAGTCATACTGCGGACCTACAAAACGGTATCTTGCAGGAAGTCCAAGGTCCCTAGCGGCAAACAAAAGAGCCTCTGCTCCAGTATTGCACATCACTCTATCGGTTGTGTAGGTGTAATTATCATAGATGTATTGTTTTATTGCTTTTAACTTTTCCATTACAGACATATTGTCTGTCCATGCATTCTGCTCGACCTCATTGATCCACTGTCTTTCTTTTACAGCATTTTTATTTATGGTGGTTACCGATACCTGGCAGGTTCGAAGCAGCGTGTTTTTGTAGTAGACACTGACTGGAAAAGTACCAGTTTGCAGTTGATTATATATCTCTACTCTATGTTCAAAATACATTCCGGGTTCATAAGATGTTCTTACATATGCAATCATATGTTTCCAATCTAATACATAATAATCAGATTCGTATTCCGTCCCAGAACTCAAATGCAGGTTTGGGGTTTCGGGGGAACAAAGCTGCTGTGCTTTTCCATCAGCAATCTTATATGTAATGTCGGTTGGCTTGATCGTAGATTTGGGTATTACAGAAAGACACTCCATTCTGTCTCCCACCGATGCTGTTTTAGGAAAATACTTCATATCAAAGGTAATACCCTGGACTGTTACTATATCTTCTGGAGAAGTCGGTGTTGGAGTCGGAGAGACTGATATATTGATTACAATTCCGTTTTTATCATAAGAACCCCATTTTTTAGAAGACCGATTATAAGCTCTCACTGTGTAAATATATTTACCTCCGCTTACAAGTGGATTCTTACTACTGGAATTATGCGTATAACTGGTTCTTCCTGCTCCTACAGTTGCAATTCCTTTCCAGGATCTGGCACCAGCCTGCTTATAATAAATCCTGTAGTTTGTAGCATTTTTTGCCTTTTTCCAACAAACAGTTACTTTGCTGCTTCCTGCTAATCTAACACGAGTGATAGTCACCTTACCAGGAGTTTTCACTCCTGCAGCCTGCGTTGATACAGACATAGTAAGGAACATTAAAACAGCAAGAAAAGTTAAAAGAAATGAATATCTCAGACGATTCTTTTTCATGCTCTTTATCTTCTTTCATTTTTTTTATTATAATATTCTTCTGTATTGTTGCAATCATGAGCGGATATACCTGAAAAGCAGAGACCGATACTGCTCCATGGAAAGTTCTCCTGTATATTAGAGCCAGATGTAACCCGTCTCATTACCGTTGACTACAAAATACGCCTTGTTCTCTTCCGGCTTAATGTAGACCTTAACATCTTTTAAGTCTTTCTCTTTCCTGCCCATTTCGCCAGTCCAGAGATTCTTGATATTTTCTAATATGTTTTTTGTGCTAAGTTCCTTTCCGAGATACTGAATATATATCTCCGCGGCACTCTCTTTCTTAGCTGTTCTTCTGGTCGATGGTTTCTTCTCAACCGCTTTTACCGGTTTTTCGGATACTTTCCTTACGGTCTTTCTGGCAGTTGTTTTTTTTGCCGGAGTTTTGACATCTTTTTTCGCTGGGACTTTTTCTGATGTTACTTTTTCCTTAACAGTATCTTTTGGCTCTTCTTGTGTAGCTTCCTTTACTTCAGGCGCGTTCATAAAATCTTCTTTGATTGTTTCCGTATTTATGGATACCTCCGCGGAAGGAGACTTTGTAGCCTCTGCATTTATTTTTGCTGTATCTTTAGTAGGTGTGGTGGTATCTGTAATTACTTTTTTTCTTGCCATGAGATTAATTCCTTTCTTGTATTAATTAATATTATTCAAAGATGAGTGTGTTGTAGTCATGTAATGGTGACGGAACTACTCCGTACCATTTTGTAGGGGCGGTATAGTTAGCCGGTTTTTTGGTCATATGGTAAGATACGGAGATTTGGGTGCAGTTTGTAAGATTGACTATAGAGCCATTTTTTATAGTTTTACTCTTGTATTTACCATTTTGAGAATATGCAACATTTATGGAATCGAGAACAATGCCGGATGCCGTTTTTACATATACTTTCTTCTTACCTTTCATTTTATCTGCGTTTACATACATATATCCATCAAAATACTGAGCGTAGTCTTCTGACCCAACGGTAAATTTAGCAAACGGAGATTTTCTTTCAGATACTTTGATCCGGCAGGACAATTTGTATGTTTTACCATTCTGCGTAACTCTGAATGAAATTGTAGAAGCAACCCCGACAAGACTATGACGCTGAGATGGATTAGCCGCGGAAAGCTCCAGAGCGTTCATACCATCTCTTTTTGTGGCTTTTATCTTCTTATTTGATGATTTAATATTGGTAATTTTTGCATTGGAGCTCAGGTTCTTGATGAAAATATAGCAGTCTGGAAGACCAAAAACATTTTTAGCTTCATCTCCTGTATTCGCTCCACCAAAAGAGGCAACTACATATACAGTCTGGTTTGCAACACAGCTTGGAGCTTTTGCCTTTACTGCTGCTTGCACCTCAACAGATGAATTTACCTGTATCGGAAGTCCTGAGACAGTTGGACAAAAACTTGTAATGACCAGTGATGCGGACAGAATCTTAGCGAATTTTTTCATTTTCTTTTGTAATTTCATTCTTATATCCTCCTAATTTACAAATATCATTTCTTTTTTGTATCATTCTTTATTCGATATCGTTCAGTTTTCTGATATGACGGACTCCATATTTTAGATATTTCTTTTAAGAAATATCCAAACATGGCACCTCCAGCCAGTCCTCCCACTGTCTTAATTGTTGTTTCGGCAAGGCTATATTTATTTTGCTGCTTCATAAACTTCTTCTTTTCTGAAGCAGTCATATCGGTACAATATTCTTGGTAAAATTGAAAGCAATAGGCTTTTTGTTCGTTTGCCAATAAATGTTCTTCCTCTAAATGTTTTAAAATAGAATCTAATGAAAATTTATAGGTTTTACTTAACGCATTTAAGACATTAAGCTGTTTCTGAGCATTAAGTTGGATAACAGAACCACCTAAATGTAATGAAGCCAAAACAACATTGGATAGCATTGAGGTAATTTCACCTACTTCGCCTTGAGGAACAGAAGGCTTATTCATTAGATAATCCGTTAAACTGTTAGCGAGATCTTTCCGATACTGAGGTTGGTGCTGTTGTTCATAAATTGATATGGGGTTGGACGCATAATAGTCCTCGTATGTATCATCATCCTCATCATAATAATAACCATTAAGACTCTCAGGATCACGATAAAATTCTAGTACGGCATCGTGATCATTATAAATATCACTAATCTTAACAGCAAACAGTTGTCCACTTTCACTACGCTGAAGAGTGAAAATTACAGGTAAGCCAAATCTAATATAGGTGTTATTTTCATCAACATCTGATTTGTTGAAATAATATTTAGGCAATGTATCATCTTCTAAAGCTTTTAAACCATATTTTATATTATCACATGGGACTATATATCCGCATTTCTGTTCTTCCGAGTATTCTTTTACTATTCCATACATAATTTTTCACCTTATCTTATGTTAATTTTCATAATTGCGTAATTTAAAACTACAAAAAAGTTTTTGCATTTGGAACCAGTATATTCGGTGCATTTTTCTTTGTTTGTATTATATACTTTTATAATATAAATAACAATACACATTTTTGGTTAATATTCTATAATAATATTTTCGACAATAATCTTATTGGAGAATCGGAATGTTCGATAAATCTATTGACAGCGAAGAATATGAGAATTATAATAATGTCAAACAATATAAGCCATTTATGCCATAAATGAAAACTCTCCACGGAGCCAGTATAAACAATTGGAAAGGGGAAAATAAGATTGACCTCAAAAATACATACTATTACAGCAGCATTTGATGCCGCAGAGTTAAAAAAACAGAATGTTCTGGGAAAGAAAATTGCAGAATCACGTGTTTCTTCCGGAATGATCCAGAAGGAACTGGCAGGGAAACTGGCATCTTATAATATTTCTATCTCTCCTGCTTCTATCAGTAAATGGGAAAAGGGGGATGCACTTCCCAATCCATACCAACTTCTGGCTCTGAGCCATATTTTCGGGATCAATGATATGCTGGAGTATTTTACCGGATGCAGCCCGGAACCACAGGACTACACTCCGGAACTGAGCCAGAAGGGATTGAATATTCTGCAGATGTTTAAGGAAACCCTGATTGCTTCTGGGAAATACGCCCCACATACCCGCCGCAGTATGCCAGTCACAATCCCGGTAAAGGTGTTCATGACTCCCGCGGCAGCTGGAAGCGGGTCCTTCTTAAACGGTGAGGATTATGAAATGATTGACTTTAACCCGGATAATGTCCCGGAAGGAACAGATTTTGGCATCCGTGTTTCCGGAGATAGTATGCTTCCGCGGTATGTATCCGGACAGATTGTATTTGTAGAACAGTGTAAAGAACTGTATCCGGGTGAGATCGGTGTATTTGTATATAATGGAAACGCATATATCAAACAGTATCAGGAAACAATACAAAAAGATACCTACCCTTCCGTTACCCTGTTTTCCCTTAACCGGGATCTGGCAGACTGTGATGTTCATGTAAAGCCTGGCGATGATCTGTTCATTGTAGGCCGGGTATTAAGCTGATTTATTGAGGAGTGGATACGAATGAAGAAAAATAGTGAAAAAGTATACGTTAAGGTGACTTCCGAGTTTGACTCTACCGGATATATGCAGCCCACTTCCATTACCTGGTCGGACGGACGCACTTTTCCAATTGAACAGGTGCGGGATTACAGCCCGGCCGGAACTGCGGATTTCCGCGGAGACTGCTTCACAGTCCTGATCAATGGCCAGGAAAAGCATCTGTTTTTTGAGCGTATCGATCCGCGGTTTGCCGGAAGGATCGGCCGCTGGTTTGTAGAGACAGCATAAGGAGGGAAGCAATTTGAGGACATACCTTGCGATCGACCTGAAAAGTTATTATGCCTCCGCGGAATGTGCTGCCAGACATCTTGACCCTTTGACCACAAACCTGGTCGTGGCAGATTCCAGCAGAACGGAGAAAACCATCTGCCTGGCAGTCTCCCCATCCCTGAAAGCATACGGGATCCCGGGAAGAGCCAGGCTGTTTGAGGTTGTACAGAAAGTACGGGAAGTCAATGTGGAAAGGCTGAACAATGCGGTAAGATTAAAGAAAGCGTTGGTAAAGGACGGAAAGTCCTGCTTATCTTCCGCTTCCTATGATTCCCTTGCTATTGCAGCAGATCCGTCATTAAAAGTAGGCTATCTGGTCGCCCCTCCGCGGATGCAGTATTATGAGAAACTGTCCCGGCAGATCTATGGGATCTACCTGAAGTTTGTGGCTGCGGAGGATATCGTGGTATACAGTATAGATGAGGTGTTTATCGATGTGACTTCCTACCTCTCCCATTATAAGATGACCGCACATGACCTTGCAAAGACCATGATCCGGGAAGTCTTGTATGCGACCGGGATCACTGCTACTGCCGGGATTGGTACAAACCTGTATCTGGCAAAGCTGGCAATGGACATCGTGGCAAAACATACGGAGCCAGACCGGGACGGGGTGCGTATCGCAGAGCTTGACGAGGACTCTTTCCGTTATCTGCTCTGGGATCATAAGCCTCTCACAGACTTCTGGCAGACCGGCCCGGGAACGGTGAGAAAATTAAATAAAATAGGAATCCATACCATGGGTGAGCTGGCACAGTACAGCACACATTCCCAGGATTATCTCTACCAGGTATTTGGGATTGATGCAGAGATCCTTATCGACCATGCATGGGGATTGGAGCCGTGCGGGATCAGAGAGATAAAAAACTATAAGCCATCCCTGAACAGCATATCGGAAGGCCAGGTACTCTCCTGCCCTTATGAGTACAGCAAAGCCCGGATCATCGTTATGGAGATGACGGACAGCCTGGTACTCCAGCTTACGGACAAACACCTTGTGACAGACAGCTTAACGCTGGATGTGGGATATGACAGGGAAAACTGTGACAAGGGTATCTATAAAGGGCCGGTACACATTGACCACTACGGCAGGGCTGTCCCCAAAGGTGCCCATGGTTCCGTAAAACTGGACAATCCTACAAACCTTGGAAGCATCCTGATCTCCTCCGCCACAGCACTGTTTGACCGGATTACAGACCGAAACCTTACTATCCGCAGGATCACCTTATCTGCAAACCGGGTGACGCAGGATGAGGGCTTCTTCCAGGTCGACCTTTTTACAGACACGAAGAAATTAGAGAAAGAAAAGCAGCTTCAGGAAGCGATGCTGGGGATCAAGAAAAAGTTCGGAAAAAATGCAGTCCTGCGTGGGATCAACTATTTAGACGGGGCTACCATGAGGGAGCGCAATGAACAGATTGGCGGACACAAAGCGAAATAAATGAGGAGCGAAATCTGGAGGTAAGGTTATGGATTACAAAAATACTGCGGAAGGCAAAGCAGTTCAGAAAAAATACAGAGACATCTTATACTCATCCCGTCCAGAACTTCCTCCGGGACATCCAAGGATGGACATCAACAACAGGGCAAAGATCTTCTCTCCTTTTGCTGCTCTCCGTGGATACGAGGAAGAGATCCGCTCTGAAGGCCGGGACCATCTGAAAGGCAGCAGGATTGAGTTATCCGATGAGGAGCAGGGAAAATTATCGGAACAGTTACAGAAAGTAACAAAGGGAATGCGGGTTATCATTCGGTATTTTAAGGACGGGTTTTACGAAGACATCGAAGGAGTGGTTCTTCGCATGGATTCCATTGAGCAGGTGGTCTGTCTGCAGGCCGCGGAGGTTGGGGCCTTGGAAAAAGATATTCCTATTGAGATTGCGTTTAGGGATATCCTGCAGATTCGGGTCACTGAATATTAAGAATTGGATTGCTGCAAGCTGCTGGTTCAGGTATACTAAGATCCGGAAAATAAATTTCAGGGATACTTCCAAAATGACAAAAATCTATTAACCAGACAAAGGGCAGAAACAGCATTAAAACTGTTTCTGCCCTGCTTTTATAAATCTATATTATCCATTTTTGTATTACCACTTTTACGGTAGATTTTCATATATTTACCGCTTGTATCCAGAGTGCTCCGATTCTACCTGGCATTATGAGTCTGTTTTACTTTTGACTCATATTATCCATTTTTTAATATAAAATACGCTTTTTATTCATCACGGTCAATCAAAAAACAAGTAGCTCTATTATTTTTATAGCTAACTATAATATTCCATAAACTATTACCGAAACGAAAAATACTTCCTTTACTTCCAGGACGTGATTCGTTACGCCACCCCCCAGCAGTTAACTTTCGAATGATTTCTGGGCGAGACATACCAATTTTAGCTCCTGAACATGAATAATATTTATCCGAGATACGTAGAACCAAAACACCGGGTATATCTTCATATTCTGGCAAACACACATTAGATATGTATGAAGAATTTTTTTCCCCTGTCAGTGAATATTGTGTAGAATAACCATCATAACTCATTTTTCTCATTCCTAATTTTTTCCTGGCCTGATTAAAACTGAGATTTAAGACTTTTGAAACATCTTTCGTGTAATCATTTACTTTTATCTTGCAATTACATTTTATGCCATTTGCATAAGCTGTAATAACAGCTGTTCCTGGTTTTACTCCTGTTATTTTCCCATTATTATTTACTTTCGCAACTTTTGTATTACTGCTAAACCAGGTTACTTTTGACGAGGTTCCGGAAACGGTTGCTTTTAATGTGGTAGTTGAATGAACGGTTATTGTGGTGCTTGATTTATTCAATGAAATTTTGGGAGCAACAACTGTAACCTTACATATTAAATTATATGTCTCACCATACTGATCTACGACACATCCTACATATGTTGTTCCTTCTTTTTTCCCTTTCATCACACCTGACTGATTTATACTTACTATTTTTTTATCCTTAGATGCATATCCTATAGTAGCAAGATAACTGATATCTGATAATGGATAAGTTATCTTGTCATCGAGATTTACTGTTATATCTGAAACTGTACATATGGGAGTCAGCTTTCCAAGCTGTGTTTTTCGGTAATTATCTATGGTTATATTTTTTATTGTGAGTGAGTTTGATTTTAAATATGGATCTGTTTTTATGATTTTTTTCCATATTGATGAAGTATATATTGACGACATTGATTTATATGCTTCTTGTTTTACCTGCAAAGCAAAATTAAACATGGTATATAGTATTTTAACATCTTCATTAGTTTCATATTTTGCACCATCTACACTTTTGCCATAAGATGCGGCAGAAGCTTCGTAAATACAATCCAGACAAACGGTTTTTAAATATGTATCTACCCTGGCATCAATACCAGTTAAGAATGATAAAGCATCTTTGATCAGAAGGATTTCTGAAACAGTAGAGGCTACGGTTCCAAGCGACAGCTTCTGTATCATCTTTGTTAGATAGGTTTTTTTTAAAGTCTGGCTTAATATCTGATTCTTGACTACTTCTACTGTTTCAGCTTTTTTAGTTCCAAGTAATACAGCAATGTCAATTAACGCATCTCCTATTGAATCCATTGAAGCTGAAAAGTAGTGGCTCATACAATTCTTGCATGCCTGTCTTAGGTTTTCATCGGTCGTATTATCTTCCAAGAGGGCGAGAATATATATTTTTTCAGTATCATCTACAAGTGTATTTTTTAGCCTGTCCTGAAGAGAAGCTCTCTCTATTTTTATTGCATTTCCAGTAAATGACGATAAAATTCCGGTTGATTCATCTGCTATTTCTCCCAGAATGCTATATGTGAAATCTTCCAGTTCTCCGCGGCGGGCATCCTTATACCTTTTCAAAAATGATTCATCTGATAGCAAATCAACCAAAACTTCTTCATATTTCATACGCCACACGCGGTTCTTGCTTGACAAATCTCCATATTGATGAAAGAAAGCCTGAACTACGCCTTCCGCGGACTGACTAAAATCTGCTGTAATATTAACAGGATCTTCATATTCTAGCAATGGATATTCCGAATTACTTGTGTTTACAAGTAACTGTTGAACCTTGTTGTTGATCTGTACCATTATCGCCTGAGCATCTGCATTTATTCCAAATGTATCTTCCGCAACTTCTGGTAAAATTTCAGTATTTTGCATCTGATCTGTAAAATTATCCTGTGAATCAAGTTCGCTGTCAAATAATTTGGGGTTATCGTATTCATTACTGATAGTAGAATTTCCATCAGAAAAAACCTCATCATTTAAGGTATCTTCATCTGAATAAGAAGCATACACATTCAACGAACTTCCTGTTGTTAGAGAAAGAGACATTAGTACTGTTAATATTTTTATAAATAAGTTTTTCATACGTGTTTCCTTTTTCCATATTATCTTTCGTGTTTGAGCTACCTCTCTCACCCGGCTGACGTCAGATAGGGCTTTTTGTCGTATAGTACTCTTTCCGGGATATAAGCCTTGGCTGATACCTATATCAACATGAGTACAAGGATAAACATCAGAGTTAAAGCCGACAGGTTCTTAAGTTTTTCATGAGAAATTCCTCCCTTCGTATTTGTTATTTTTAGTATAATACTACAAATTATACCATACAATAAGAATATTACAGAATCCGAGAAAAATATATCATAATCGTAGACATTTTCTATATGCTCTGGTGCTTTAACTCCATGGAAGGATGTATGTACTGATTTATTAAAAAAACTAAATAGGGACTGTCTATTTCTTGACGGCCCCCTTGTTCTCATAAGACTATATTATCCATTTTTGTATTACCACTCTTACGGTAGATTTTCATATATTTACCGTTTGTATCCAGAGTGCTCCGATTCCACCTGGCATTATGAGTCTGTTTTACTTTCAATTTGACATATCCTTTGTATAATTTTAATGTTCCGGTACCAGAATTTCCCCATGTATCGTTCCACTTAAAAGAAACCGTGTTTCCCTTACGTTTTGCGGTAATAGGAGCAGTCGCATAGATAGGCGAACCGTTTATTCCCAGTTTTTCGAGCTGAAGCCGTACTTTTGTACTGGTAACCTTATTTACAATGACGGAATAGCTTGGCTTGATGGTGACTGACATATTACTTGAAACAGACCATGTTTTTGTGTAGGTCCCGGTGTATTTACCGGAAGCAGCCTGAGTGGGCTGGTAAAGCGTAACAGTGATCATAATAGCCAGCATCAAGAATAGTAATCTGGAAAATATTCTTTTTCTCTTCATAGTGATCAAACCCTCCTTTTTTCTGTGTCATATTAATCATTTGGAACCCATTTTGCGTATAATGTATCTCCATTAGTTGCGTATGCTACTCCTTTAATTGGTTTTCTGTTTCCTCCTGGATTTCTTGTAGTAAACCATCCTCCAAAAGAGTAGTTATCTTTAGTAGGCGTTGGAATATTAGTAACGCTAGAGCCATCTGGCGCATCATATAACCATATTCTTTGTCCTGCGCATCCATATATTGTGTAAGTGTCTTTCCCGTTAATCAAGCCGCCGTTTGCATCAAATGTAATGGAACCCTTAGCATCTGGATTCGTACATGTGAATTCTTGAGTCCAGTAATACATACCGTTTGCTGATTCATAAAATCCAACTCCCATATATGAAAAATCTGGTTTTAATAAAGCAGCTCTATGACCAGAGCTATTCATCCACCCGTCGACAACGTCTTCTGGTGAACCGTATCCCATTGCGATGTTTTCGCCGCTAATTACGGATGCGCCAACATCAATTCCGGCAGTCGAGCTGTCTGTCCTATTTGGTCTTGTATGTGAAAATTTAACAGAAATTTCTTTAGCCCTCAACATAGCCGCATCTTGCAACGCTTTATTATACTTCAAAGGCTGCGCCCCTTCTTTGGCTCTCTCAATATTCGTGAGTCTCAGTACTTCTGATGCCATAGCAATCGGGTCTACCGGGTCGTCAAAATCATCGTCATTGTCCCCATGATTATTATCATTGTTGTCATCGCCTGGTTTTTCTGGTTTTGATGTCGGCTCTGGTGTAGGCGTTACTTTTTTCTTAACCTTAATGCTTACGCCTGTATTGCTTCCGTTTCCGTAAACTTTAAATTTGCTACTGTAGCCAAAAACAAAATAAGTGTTCGTAGCGCCTTCAACAGGATTCTTATCCTCGTATTTCGTATACTTGGATGAAACTGTTGCAATTTTTGAAGGTGCTGAATCATTTGCCTTACGGTATATCACGTAATGTGTCGTACCACCGGCAGGATTCCAGCTGACATTTACAGTATTGTCTCCAGTCAGACCTGCGCCGAGTCCATATACGGTTGCTGGAACTGTGTTTACGGTTAATCCTGTTTTATTGTAGCTTCCATACTTCTTCGTATTTTTATTGTAGGCTTTGACAGTGTACTGGTATTTTTGTCCTACAACAATTGGATACTTCCTGGAAGATGTATGGGTGTAAGTGGATTTGGTACTACTAAGCGTTTTTAACTTAATCCATTTACTGTTTCCAGCTTCTTTGTAATATACAATATAGCTTGTAGTATCTGAAGATTTCTTCCACCTGATGTTGATCTTGTTATAATCAACAGCCGTGATTTTTGTAAGCTTTACTGCTCCTGGTTTAGCAGCTGCCTGAATGGATGCCGGCATCAGCAGTATGACTGCCAGCATCAGCATTGCCAGGAATGTAATTCTTTTTCTTTTCATAAAATTGAATCCTCCCTTTATTGTGCGTTTTCCAATTCTCTCTCAATCCATGTCATAATCACATCGACAAGATACTCCTGCTGCACCTGACTTAATTCCCGACCAGGCTGTATCTTGTGCCATTTTCGGATGCATTCCCGACAGCAGGTCGCTGTTGCATGTTGCGCGATGAATACCGGGTGACCGCGCATGGGTGTCTGTTTTCCATCATTTGGGATATATGCAGGAGCCTCCCGTTTTGTAATGAAATCTTCTGCGTGTTTCCGGATCGTATCCAGTCCTTTTTCATGAATATAATCAATATCTTTCTGCTTAAGATGAAATCTGCTTCGAAACCTGGAATTGCCAAGTCTCTCAAACAGCTGTTTATACCATTCTTCTTTTGTCAATAGAACTCACCACTTTCCATTATGAAAACAGACTCTGCTGCTCATATTCTGTCTGTCGGTTAAGCAGGGCAGGCGTTTGATACAGAAGCGCAGACATCTTGCTGTTGTCGAACCAGTCTGCGATTTGCTCCTTTTCCAAGATCAAAGGCATACGATCATGTGTTTTTTTCATGGAATCATTGGCCGCTGTTGTCAGGATCACAAATCTTCGTTCATTTTTAAACCAGTCGCAGAACCCTGCCATATACAACACAGAGGAGTCTGATCTGGAAAAAGTACTCTTTTCTTTCTGGCTATTCCATTCATAGAATCCGTCTGTTGGAATCAGCAGACGGTGATAAAGAATCCCGTTCTGAAAAGAAGGTTTATCCATAACAGTTTCCACTCTAGCATTAATGACCGGATTTTTGCCTTTTGACAGGGGATATCCCCATCTGCACATACCCAGTTCCAGTCCATATTCCGACTGTCCAATGACTGGTGCGACATCGGTCGGACGGATATCTCCTTGTACCAGCCGGATCCTCCCATCTATGTTCTGTACCACTCTGGAAATATCTTCCATCATACCGGGATCAATATAATATCTGCTGCACATAGTTCTCTCCTATTTAAGAATTTTTCTTATCTGCATATTCGCGGCTTCTGGATAAAGCTGCTTCATATGATCAGCAATTTTTTTCCAGGATGCCTGTGGATCTTCCTTATAACAGGAAGTAACATGGTCATATCCATAAATGTGTTCCGGAGAAGAATACACAGCCACATCCCAGCCGTACTCCACGCCCTTCCGATTGATTCTTTTCCGAAAGTCGCAGTTACACAGATATGTCTGCATCATAAGGCTGGTAATGGCTCCGTCAAATCCCTTTTCACCATCTTTTCCAAATCCAGCCATTTTTTTCAATTCGTTGGAGCAGATTTCTGCATCATTTTCCATAAAATGATCCATAATCTTTTTGAGCTTGATCGATGCTTTTTCATCCTCAAACAGAGCATCAAAATCATAGCCGTCCCTGCGGTAGTTGGCAAATACCGGCAGCCATTTTTTGGAAATAAACCCGGCTTTTTTGGCAAAGAATTTTCCGTAAAGAACATCATGTCTTTTAGCAATGGCAATCCTCCATCTCCACGGATCCCTCACCGGATCATCAGACCACCAATATTCTGCCACTGTCCGTTCCTCCAGAGAAAATCCCGGAATTTCATTCTTGAAAAGAGGAAGAAAACCAACCCGGTTGATATATTCGACCGCTTCATCCACATTATGGATGCATTTCGGATCATCCCATGTTACTCCATGAATGATCCACTCTCCTGCTTCATTTCCCATGGCTTTATCCTTTCTGTGTTTTGCTGTCTTAAGTATACCACATATTGACAGGGTAAGATGTTTTTGTTGAAAAAATGATGATACTTCTAACCTCAATCTATTCGTTTATCTGCGGCCTCATTCGTCTGACAAAATATCATTCCCTGTATCTGCATTGTATTCTGCTCTTAATTCATCCTTTCGTGCTTTGGCTTTGTTCCGGTAAGTTTTGTAGCTCATATCGTATTTCATGAAAAGCCACGAGGATAGACTGGATGCCTTGCGGTAATCCTCGTTGGGAGAATGAATCCTTACCATTTTGGATGGACCGGTAACTGAACTGTCATAGCGTGTAGTATTCATGAATTTGTTGTGGCCATGTACCCTGCTCATTAGAACCTCCTTTGTATTATGATCGAAATATTTGATATATTCAGTATAATACTGCGGATCCTCATGTACAATATGAATATTACGGAATCTTAGACAGATCCTCCATCAAGGCTGACATCTTCTGCATGTTCTGCTGCTTTAATTCCATGGAAGGATGCACATATCGGTTCAAGGTAATATTTACAGTGGCATGTCCCAGAATCTCACTCAGGCTCTTGATGTCAAAATCAAGCTCTACACAACGTGTGGCAAACGTGTGCCGTAACGAATGAAATTTAACTGGATCCAGACCGCATTTCTGCTGAATCAGGCGGAAATGTTTCTGCATGGTACGTGGTTCCAGATACTTGTCTTCATTGGATGTGAGGACATATCCATGCTGGTCAGGATAGTTTTTCTGGATGTAATCGATCAGTGCATTCGGAAGCGGGATCTTTCTGAGGGAACATTTACTTTTGGGGGTGGATATTTCGATGTAGGATCTTGGTCCATCCGTAGCATAGTTGCTCAACCGCTGCAAGGTTTTGTGGACATATACGTTCTTTTTCTCCAATGATACATCCTCCCATTTCAGTGCGCAGAGCTCTCCTACCCGGATTCCTGTAAACAGGCACATCAGAATACCGAGATTTCTGTGGGACTTATGTTCAAACAGGTACTTGCACAAAATCCTCTGGTCAGATGCAGAGAGGACGACAAAATCAGGTGCTGTTTTCCGAATGACAATCTCCCTGCCGTTACAGGCTGGCTGATATCCATGGATATAGGCGTAATGAAGGATTCTTCTCATGACAGACATGGTATCGGATACTGTTTTTGAGGACAGTGGCTTTGACCGGGTTTTGGTAGTGGAGAAGAGGTTATCACAGAAAACCTGAAGAACCATGACAGAAATGTCATTGATATCCTTCTGTCCCAGTTCTGGAATAATATAGCTGTAGACCAAGGTATGATACTTGCAGAACGTGGACTTTTTGATCTGCGGTTTTAAAGAATAAAGCCATTCGATGGCAACAGCCTCCGCGGAATCCTTTTTTGGGACATTTTTCTTTAACTTTTCCGGATCCACTCCATCTGCTGCTTCGTCTCTCTTTTTCGTCACTTCCTCATAGGTATGGGCGTAGACATACCCATATACAGCTTTTCCGGCCTCCGTTCTTCCCTTGATGTACCTTCCTTCCCAGCGCCCGTCCTTTCTCTGGTAGATGTTTTTTCCTTTTTGTGGCATAATACTAAGTCTCCTTTCGTTTTTTGGTATATAAAAAACACCGGAACCATTGTTCCGATGCTCTTTATCGTAAGTTGATCCTGGCGATATGAAGTTCTTGATTGTTTGAGCCTGCCACCTGTCTTTGGGGCATAGGAAATCCTGTCCACTATATTTCAAGTGAAACAGGCAGATTATGTCCACTTCATACTCCAAACGCGGCAGTGCGACGATTTAGAAATTCCGTTTTTGTATAAGGTCTATTATACGACATTGTTGGCGTTGGGGAAATATGTTCAGAATAAACTGCCACAAGGATCATTCTGAAAAAAGAAATCCTGCGGAGGAGACATCGTTAGACACCAGATGTCGGCAGATCCCACATGGAACACCTGCAAAAAAACCTGCTTCCTGAAGATGTGGAGAATACAGGATTTCTGAGTCTGTGCAGTAATGCTCCAAAAGCGACTGGAACAGCTCTGTGTTCTCATCTAATTGTTTCTTATCCTCTGCGAAAATTACTGCAGTTGTAGTTACAGAAAAGAAATGATTTTTCATTACTGAAAAAGATTCGTCTGTCCGGCTGTCAGGAAGATCATACCCTTTCTGTTTCCAGGACTTTCGCCATTTTCTTTCTGCCGTATAACCGTCCATTCCATCACAGTGCATACTGATGATGGTAGAGAAATCCAGAGCCATCAGCTCTGAAATTATACTTTCTGTAAGCGAAAATGGTTCGACCTTTAAGACTCTCACATACATATCCCCGACTCTCGCATGATCTTCGAAGTACTCCAGCGTTTTGGGAGCCAGAAATTCCTTCGATCTCATTCCTTTTACACGCATACATTTCCAGAATGATTCCGACGTCAGATCCTCCTCCAGCCGCAAAGCCCACCACATATTCTCATCGACGGAAAGAGTCGGCTCCATATGATAAGTGTCATACAAAACTGAAAATGTCTGCGTAAGAGGCACAATATTCGCACCGTATTCCATAATCTTTGTGCTAATGTTATTAAAAATCTGCCTGGCAGTATCAATACTGTCCGCTTCTGCTGAAACAATGAAAAACTTATAAAGCAGCTGTACGGATTCCTCCGCGGCAACATTCCTGCAGTACGCTGTCTGCTGTATATGTATCCTGGTGCCAAACGAAACCAAAAGATTTAAAAACATCTTTTTGACATCCGCGGACCTTTGTGTATCCGGCACTGCATACATTTTGGCATAGGTCTGATCTGCCAGTCTTATGATACCGTTTTTGTAGGCTTTCTGATAGGGGAAACAGTCTTTCTCTGACTGCACCTGCTCTTGTGTAGCTGTCTGTTTCTTTTTGGTGGAAGAATGTAATATTCTCATTTACGGTACTCCTTTCCATAATCTTTATGATGAACAAGCAAAAACTCCTGTCTGTTTTTTTAGCATAAAAAAGGTTTTTTTGATTCTTATACGACAAAAAAGACAGCCGAAGCTGTCTTATGCAAAAGAAAACTGTCCGTTTTGCTGCTGGGATACCTGTACAAAAGGAACCCTGTCATGCTGGTACAGATAAGGGCAGTTAGCAGAAACGATCGCCTTACTCATGGATGGCACGACCGCATTCCCGATCTTGGCTACCTGTTCCGAAGTGGGGATGCGGTGCCACAGAGAATCATGTGAGATATCGTAATCATCCGGAAAGCCATTCCCTCTTTTTAATTCCTCCACGGAGAGCATCCGCAGATGGATATCCAAAAGCACTCTTCCGTCATGCAGCACAGTAATGAGGGAAAAACGTTCCTTGGTCACGATGGTCCTGAGCGGTCTGTCTATGCTTTGGCCGATATCGGATCCATAATAGAGCATCAGGAACTGACTGACCTGATGTGCCCGCTCAAGAACAGTCCTGTCTGCCTGGTTCAAGGAACCTTTATCTGTTGTTTTTACTGAAACCAGGCCAAAGTGTCCCGGGCTGGTGGTAATGGTGTGGAGAGGCTCCTTAATCGACTGCCCGATCCCGCTCTTGTAGAATTTGGTCAGAAACTGTTCTATCTGCATGGTCTTTGTGCTTACCAGCCCCATTCCCAGTTTCCTGGTCATGGTAGGGAGCGGTTCGTTTACTGACTGTCCGCGGAATCCGTCCCCGGAATGATTGACATGGACAATGAACGGCTCCTCTCCGTTTAAGACATATTTCCTGATCCCTATGGCAATCCGCCTCTGCGTGTTTTCTGCCAATGGTTTTTTACGGTCAAAGATCGACTGCCCGTAATTATCCAGATCAAGAATGGAGGATGCCGGTACCCACGCAGGAAGACCAACTCCATCTTTGCTGTTGGTGGGTTTTGGCCATCGTATCGCACGGTGGTCGCTTCGGATCACTGCATACCAGCGCCTTCTTGTGGTCGGGGCACCGTAGTCTGCGGCGCAAAGTTCCCGGCTGTCGAAGTCATATCCTAAGCACTTTGTGTACCCGTCTCTTACTACCTGGCACTTATCACAGAACCTCCTGCATTCCGCTGGGGCATCTGCAATCCGGCCGTCCGGTTCCAGATTTCCATGGGACATATGGGCTACAAAACATCTGTAGCAGATACCGGTAAGACTTTTTACCGGCTGTCCAAAACCGGGAACATCTTCCCTGTCCTCGATCGGACACCAGCCCTGGATCTCTGCCACGTTCTCCATACAGATCACTTCCGGATGGATCTGTGCTGCATGGAAATATACCGCATAAGGGAGCATCCGTATCCCCTGTTTCCTTGGAGTCTTACCTTTCGCTTTGCTGAAATGGGTGCAGTCCGGTGATGCCCAGATCAGGGATACCTTTCTTCCGGCAACAAACCGTTCCACTTCAGAGGTAAAGATATCTTCCGTCATATGGTATGTCGATGGATGGTTCCTGGAATGAAGCCGGATCGCTGTCTGGTCATGGTTTACGGCAAAATCCACCTTTACGCCAAATTCTTCGATCCCGACACTTGCGCCTCCTGCTCCGCAGAAAAAATCCCCAACCAATCCTCTTTCGTTTTTGTCTTGCATATCTGTTTCTCCTTTCGCTTTTGTCTTGCAAAAGAAAAATGAAGAATAGCAGGGAAAACAAAAATTTCATCTTTTCTTTGGTTTCATCATTTTTTTTACAGCAAACAAACGAAAGGAGAAAAAGATGAAGACAACAAAGCAAATATATCTCTTGATGGAAAAGAAAGGAAGGGAGCTTGCAGCACTGGCGGAAGGACTGGATAAGATCATTGTAACGGAGGAAACCCTGAGAAAGATGTTTGATGGGAAAGAAACAGATTCCGTTAATGCATCACCCATTCTGGAGAAAGGGGTTTCCGTTCAGGCTGGAGACAAGATAAAAGATTATCTGATCTTTGAAGTCATGGACAGGGAAGAAGATTCGTTTAAGATCCACTGCGAATCCTATCAGGAATATTGTGGAAAAGAAAAAACACTTCCGGCAGGTACTCCTCTCTGGGCCTATACTGCGGATATTTCCGTATCCTTTGGAGAGGAGATATCCATTTCTGCAGAATCGTTTGACAATGCATTTGTCAGTGTCTACCGGAAGCAGAAGTTATTTGAGAAGGCAGATCAGTATATGCGGGAGAATGTGGAGCCAGGTACACAGAATATCATTGGATTCATCCGTGTGATGGCATTCATTAATTATCTGAGCGAGCATCCTGAGCTTAAGGAAATGGAAAATAAAGCAGACGTAGGGAAAAGCAGGAAAAAGCCCTCCACAGATAAGCAGACGCCCAGAAAATCCCCACATACCATTTCGCTCAACGGCATCCGGGTTATTTCTTCAAATGAAACACTGGCGAGGAAACTCTGCAGCAGAAAACGTCAGAGACTGACGGAAGCATGGAGCGTCCGCGGACACTACCGGCACTATAAGTCCGGAAAGACAGTCTATATTAAACCATACATGAAAGGAAACGGAAAAACCATCCCCAAAGAGTATAAGCTGTCTTAAGAAAACCCCACTGCCTGCTAAGCGGTGGGGTTTTTGTGCTACAAAGTCTCTGCTCTTTTTAATATCATTTCCACGTCTTCAGATCCCAGGACAGTAAAAAATACCTCCGCAGAAATTCCGTGGAGGTTTAAAAAGGTTATGCTACTACCTGTGGAGCAAGCTGATTTTAAACAAATTCTGTATCAAATAATGATTCTTCTTTAGTCATTTTAGATTAAAAAAATGAAAGAGAAAATTTGCGAAAAACTATATTTCCGTTCGTGTACCGATAAATACTGCCACAGAACGAGGCTGGAGCCAGTATTCAGTAATGGTTACTTCGTCTGCCTCGTCCAATGCAGTATCTATAAAACGTTTCCACTCATAGGCATTCGGAAGCTTTGGAAGCTCAAATCGCTGTTTTTCCCAATATACATTCAGCGCTACATATACCAGATCCTCTCCCTGCTCAGTCTTTCCGGCATAGCAGACTGCCAGACATTTTGTGTCCTGATCAATGGAATTGTCCCAGGGCTGGTTTGTATGGATGCTCACTGCCGGAAAACCGGTATCTGAAGGATCCAGGTTATTTCGGATTGCCGGATGCTCTCTCCGAAAACGGATCATTTTTTTAAAGAACTGATATAGTGTCTGATTCGTATTCAGCCGTTTCCAGTCCAGCCATGAAATCTCATTATCCTGACAATATGGATTATTGTTTCCTGAAGATTTTTAATAATGTCTTTGATGTTCATATTACTATTGATCTGAAACGACAGGAGAAAACCGGCTTGACATCCACTTGTTGTCAGATTAAAATATAACTAGGAGGAATCCGTACATGACTCAAATACAAAAGTACGAGGAATTGGGCTTTACAAATGACTTTATGTTCTGCAAAATCATGCAGGATAAAAATATTTGCAAACCTTTTCTCGAAGAAATACTTGGTATTAAAATTGATCATATCGAGTATTTGGAACCTCAGAAAACAATAGATCTTAAGGTAGACGCCAAAAGCGTGAGGTTGGATATTTATGTGGATGATGGAAAAACAGTATATGACTGCGAAATGCAGACATCTTTTTTCAAAAATATCCCCAAAAGAAGCCGCTACTACCAGGGCTTTATTGATATGGATCTGATAAAAAAGGGAGTGGATTACTCAAAACTCAAAAAAAGTTTTGTCATATTCATTTGTACTTTTGATCTCTTCGGAAGAGATGGATATATCTACACTTTCGAAAATCAATGCATAGAATATCCGAAATTAAGGCTTGGAGATGATGCTATCAAAGTTTTCGTTAACGTAAACGGAAACGATGATTCGTATATCTCACCTGAGATAAAAGAACTCCTTACTTATATTCGTACATCTAAGGTTCCAGAAAAATGCATGAACCCATTAATCAATAATATGGATGAAGCTTTGCGTAAAGCTCGTTCGAATGAAGAATGGAGGAAAGACTATATGACTCTGGAAATGATGCGAAATGATTATATGGATAAAGGTCGAGAAGAAGGTCGCAGGGAGGAAAGCGAACGCTACAATAAGTTGATTTCATTCCTTGTCAGAGACCAAAATTATGATGCTTTCGAAAGAATGACAAAAGACGATGCTTATAAGCAGGAACTGTTTAAACATTATGGTCTTTAATATTTATTAATATCAAGCCGGTAAGGTCGCAGTATTTCTGCGGCCTTTTTGTACGTAAAAAAGGAGATGCCTCAAAAATTAATTCCTGAAACATCTCTTTGCCTTATTTACCAGACATTCTCATTGACAAACTCCTCGCAAAGCTCCGGTGTCATGGCAAAACCATAATACAGTATCCGCGGCTCTGTCGTCTCCACTACCCGGTTGGATCGCGGTTTTCTGTGTATCAGCCAGCTGTGTTGTCTCCACATTCCATCCGCGGAGAGCGCATACCCGGTACAGATCACAGTCTTGTCTTTGTTGACTTCCCACAGTAATGCTGAATTGGAGTGACAATGGCAATCCTCTCCCAGCATCCTTTCTGCATTGTATCCAAGCCAAAACTGTCCATAACTTAATATGTTTTCCAGATCAGGCTCATAGGCTGGCAGGCACACCGCTTCTCCTGCAAAAGAAAGCAGGCGTTCTTTAAGATCAAACAGACGTCTGTCCATCTGCGGATGTAATCTGATCGCTTCTTCGACCGTATCCTGGAACCAAAACTCTTCCCTGCAGTTTTCTTTCCAGTCTTCAGACATGGGCTTCCAGACAAGAGATTCTTTTGCGTGTTTATTTTTGGCAGCGCTATAGAGAAGACTGCTGTCATACATTTCTCTGTCTGTAATTGGGGAGATACAGGACACTCCGTTTACTACTACTCTGCTGCCACAGGACTGGCGAATGGTGTTAAGGTTTTCTGGTTTTTTACTCATAGTTTCTCCTTTCGTTTTTGAGTTTCAAGTAAGATGACGAAAGGACGAGAACATGAAAATTGTTCTTTCTGTAATTGAGAAAAAATTAATCCATCAACTATATAGCAAATATAACATGACTGTTTTGATACAAAAAAGGGAGATGGTCGACACCACCTCCTTTAAAATGACAATTTATAATTTTTCTAGTTCCTTTTTTGAAAGTCCAGTAGAGAATTGAATATCTTCCAGAGAAAAGCTTCGTTCCAGCATTCTTTTGGCAATATCCAATTTGGCTTTTTCTTCGCCTTGAATCAAACCTTGTTCTTTACCGGTTCTCAGCAATCTTTCAGATTCTAATTCGAGAATTTTTCCACCCATAATCTCACCTATTTCCTTTCTTAAGTCGGATTGTTTAGAAAAAATATGGTTTGCTACGTTTTCAAACATTTCTGTCAAAGATAAAGAATTTGAAGAAAATGTATAAATCTTCTCTTCCATTAAAAAGCAGGCGCTATGCCTGCTTTTTTCTGATAGAGCTACTGTTTCCTTTTGTAAACCCGCTAATGAAGTATTGACACGCTTTCTGACAATTCTGTTCATCATTCTCTGACATTACTTCTATCAGCGGCATTGCATCAATTTCATATATCAAACAAAGCTGGCATAGCTTCTCAAGAGAATCCTTAGGGTTTGTGCATATCAAATTATTTGCAAAGCTTTGCATTTGATATTTTAATGCGGATTTCTTTTTGGCAATCATTCCCAGTTCCTCTCCTTGCTTAATACATGCTTCTGCATTAATATCCATATTGATTCCTCCTGGCAATATTCCCCGTAAGGGGTTCCAATGTGGATCTACTTTTGATAATGTATAAGTTTATGATACTTTTTACATTCCAATATGGATTCTACTCTATTCATCCGAAGTATAACATGATTGGATGCTTCTGTCTATTTTAGATTTTTCTGATAGGGCAAAAGAGCCGAAAAGTTATAATTTTGCTGACTTTTCGACTCACATGAATCAAAATCCCACAACATCAAATCTGTTTATTTATCAGTTTTGTAACCTGATCCTTTGAAACCTCCATATAATTAAAAGACACCTGTCATTACCACAGGTGTCTTAAAAATAAGATGAAAAGAGAAAAGAATACAATCAGCTTTACTTAATGCAGTTAACAATAAATATTTTATGTAAAGCAACACTGATTTCAAGCCTTCATTGTAGATGGCAAAATGAAAGAAATAGTGCATCATTGTTGTTCATGCATTTATAAGGATGGAAAAAAACATATAAGACTAACAGATGACGATTCTTTTTTCCATATGTTTCAATTTTTTTTACGAATAATGGTAAAAAGAATCTTGCCGTACTGGACTGGTGGTTTTGTTGAATCAAAACGTTAATCTGTATTATATCCGCGGAGAGGAACATACTTCGTTGTATTAATAAGGTTAGCAAAAAACTGTTATACAAAAAACTGTTATACAAAAAACAGACACCTGCGGTCAATTTCAAACCCTACAGGTGTCAAAACGAAAGGAGTGAATCAGCTTCTTTAGCTGTTCACGGTTGTAATATATTATTTACGGATTGCATTTTTTGCAAGGCTCATATCCCTGGGCAATTAAATCATCTCTGGAACCGGAATATTCCTGTTTATTTTCTTCTTTCATCTGTTTGGCTGCGGAACATGTAGGTTTATGGAATTTCTTTGTATTTATGTTTAACACATATTCTGTATTTGCTGTATCCGCGGAAACATCTGTGCTTTCTCCAGACAAAGAGCTGACCCCGGTAGCATAATCAATATTGATGCCAGGCTGCACATTATAGCAAAAAACATTAAAGAGAATACCATCTCCATTGTCTTCCACGGACTCAGCTTCCATCTGCACACCGTCTGCAACAAGATTATCTCCATCAAATATTGGAGTAACCCTGTATAAAACATGGTAATCGGTTTCTTTAATGTAGTCGGCCACCATATTTTCAAATGGCAGCATTCCTTCTACGTTCAGATACCTTGTACCGGTAATCAGATTTTTTTCATTTGCATTTTCTGCTGTCAACTGATATCCAATCAGGTGGCAGCGGTTGTAGATAAATTTGCCATCCACATTATCGTATTTCTGCGTATGCCATCCAGAAGGTTTTACCTGACCGATAGAACCTCTTTTTTCGGTAGGCATGAGATCCTGTCCTATTTTGGCGTATGCGACACCACATCTGCCTAAGTTATCCAGATCACTGTATGACTCAAAGGAATCGGTTGTAAAGTCATCTTCCGGAAAATCCGGAACGTTATCGTTGATTTCCACATAAGGTTCTCCTGTGTATGCAGGAATAGTAGAAAGATCAACATCAGCCATTACAGGAGCATATCCTGAAAACAGAATGCTTACGGCAGTAATTATAGGTAAAAGAAATTTTTTATTTTTTTGCATTGTATACCTCCATTGTGATTTTATCATGTGATTTCCCGACAAAGTCTTCTGTATGCTTTAGCTCCCATTTGTTCAGATCAATACTAAAAAATACATCTGCCGGATATCTCCGGTTCCATTTAAAAATAACAATCTGTTCAATCCAGTCTTTGGCTGTAGCTGGATCCTCTGTTTCTACAAAGCAATACTCACCTGCTGCTGCCTCCCGAAGGCAATCATCATCTATATTGATCTGGGAGTGTTTGACAGAATCGAAAAGTTTTTCCGAATAAGAGCTCATCCAAAGGACTTTTCCATTAGTTAAAGTCAATATCTTATCAGATAGAACCCTGTCCCGGCTCAGCCTTCGCCGGTTAAAGCACATTCCCATACGATCATCAACAACCGTAATCAATATCACAACACATCTCTCCTTTTCTTATATACCATATTAATATGCCATATTTTGGACAAATTAGCAAGCAAAACGAACGTAAGTTTTTATATGCAGGAAACATGAAAAATGGATGGATAAAGAAGGAGAAATCTTTTTTAACCACTACCATTCCAGATATTTTATTTGCTTCTGATTGTTCATGCTCCTGAACCTGTCGCTTATACCGGTCTGAAAAGGAATATCCAGACTGTTCAACAGTCCGGCTTTCTATAAACTATTATGCAAAAAAAGACACCTGCGGTCAATTTCGAGCCCCGCAGGTGTCATTAGGTAATTGCGAACTTGTTTCGCAATTACCTAAGGTATACCTGTTTCTTTTACTGTAACATATTTATAACGGAAAGATTAATCCGTTGGTTGCCATCTCATATAGACATAAGACCGTCAATCCAAGACACAATCCAATCATTACATCGTAGAATATTACCAAATTGATATCATTATGCTTAAGAATTATTTCCGGGTTATTTTTCTTAACCCGGATTTCCTTTTTGTCTCCTTTTCTGATTTTTTCTATGTATTGTATTTTGTCCGATTCGTATTCCTTGCCGGCGATATTATACCGATATGTAACACTAATATTTTTATCACTGGCGCCCTCAACATTAATCACTTCAGCCGTCACAAGCTGACTTCCGGCATAATTATTGTAATCCTTCCGCACGTGAAAAAATATAAACGCAGCGGCAATCATCACCGCCAAAACGCAGGCAATTTTTCTAAACAGTGATATTGTGTTTTGGATTCTTTCGGCTCTTTCAGCTCTTTCATCGAATTCTTTTTCTCTTAGTTCTTCCAATTCTTCCACCGACAATTTTTCCATCAACAAAGTCTCCTTTTCTAAGTATTTTTTTCTATTTTTATTATGCTTGATTTTTTGCCGGCCGAAAGATTTTTGCGAAAAAAATACCGGCAGAATTTCTGCCGGCAGAAAATATTATTTTTAGCCAATCAGCTTAACAAGGTTAATTGATGCTGTTACGTATGCGAAAAGACAAAGCGCAAAGGCAATATTATGCATTACTGCGGTTTTTATTGGTGTTGTAATTATTTGTTCCGGCGCATTTCTTCGTATCCGGATTTCCTTTTCGTCACCAGCTTTAATTTCACCGACGGATTGCTTAGCACTCTCCTCGTATTTATTGCTGTCATAGTTATATCTATATTTGACATTCAGCATGTCGTTCTTTGTACCAGACACATTAATGACATTAGCTTTCACAATTTCGCTGTTTGTATATGTTTTGTAATCAGTTACAGCATTGATTACGAAAAGTATGGTGCCGACAAAAAAGAATATGGTGCAAATAAACTTAATGAGTGGAAAGTTTTTTCTTGCTTTCCTTGTTTTTTTCGTAGTATTTTTGTTTACCATTTGAATTTTCCTCACTTTCTGAAATTGCTTTTCCTCTTACAATATGCTGAAATTTTTGCCAGCAGCGAGGTTTTTGCGAAAAAATACCGGCAGAATTTCTGCCGGCAGGTTTTTCAATGTCAAATTTCAATATCAGAATCTTTCTCCTCGCCTTTCTTCGTCCAACCATACAACAGCGAGCAACACCCCTAAAGACGCAATAAAACAAAGGGTAAAGGCAATAATATTACATATTGCGGTCTTCATGGTAATGGTAATTATTTTTTCTGGAATGCTTTTCCGTATTCGTATTTCTTTTTCATCCCCTGTTTTAATTTCGTCTACGGATTGCTTAACGCTTTCCTCGTATTTATCGCCGTCATAGTTATATCGATATTTGACATCCAGCTACCATACCTGGTAGCAGTAAATAATTAGTTCAGAAATTCTTTTTCACCGAATCATCTTCGGCCAATTTGTTCAATAAGAGCAATCCATGCAAGGATATATGCAAAAAGGCAAAGCACAAAGGCAATATTCTGCACTATTGCACTTTTAATTGACGTGGTAACTATTTGCTCCGGAGCATTTTTTCGTATTCGTATTTCTTTTTCGTCTCCCACTTTAATTTCGCCGACGGATTGTCTAACGCTTTCCTCGTATTTATCGCCGTTATAGTTATATCGATATTTAATATCCAGCATACCGTTTTTCGTGCCGGATACATTGATGACATCTGCTTTTACAACTTTGCTGTCTGTATATGTTTTGTAATCATTTCGTACATAAAAAAACATTAACGAAACGGCAATCGCCAGCAGCACATAGCAAAGTTTTATTATGAGTGATGTTATGTTCTGGATTCTCTCGTCTCTCTCTGCCAGTTTTTTTTCTCTTATTTTTTCCAATTCTTCCATATCTTCCATACTTTCCATTGGTAGATGCTCCTTTTTAAGTATTTTTTTTGCTCTATTTTTAATATGCTTCTTATTTTCTTCCACGATTGACGAAAATGTTACACTCCGATTCGTTGTAAACCCAACGCTTTTCGATTTAACTTATTCCTCCACAGATGGCAGCATACAGATTATCATCTTATACATCCATAAGACCGCCAGCTCAAGACACAATCCAATCAATACATCACAGAGCACGGCATAATTGATATCATTATACTTAAGAATCACCTCCGGATTGTTTTTCTTAACCCGGATTCCTTTTTTATCTCCTTTTTTTATTTTTTCTAGGTATTGTATCTTGTCCGATTCGTATTCTTTACCGGCGATATTATACCGATATACTACATTGATATTTTTATTATCAGCACCTTCGACATTAATTACCTCAGCCATTACAAGCTGGCTTCCCGCATAATTGTTGTAATCCTTCTGCGCATGAAAAAGCATAAACGCAGCGACAATTACTGCCAGCACGAAGGCATGTTTTCTAAGCAGCGATATTGTGTTCTTGATTTTGTCGGCTCTCTCAGCGATTTTTTTTTCTTTTAGCTTTTTCAAATTTTCCATATTTTTCATCGGCAGATGCTCCTTTTTTTAATTCCTTAAGTGTTTTGCTCTATTTTAGTATGCTTGATTTTTTTGCCGGCCGAAAGATTTTTGCGAAAAAAATACCGGCAGATTTTTTAACATCAAATTTCAACGCCAAAATCTTCTTCAAGCATCACTCCTGTTCGTATTTCAATTTCAGTTTCTTCATTGAAACCTCCACACGACTAAAGTCGCGGGATTCCCGCACTCCCCGAAAGGGAAGCACTTGAAGAGGACCCGAGCTTCACTACAGCAGGCGGCCCCCTGCAGGTATAGCCCCCGGGCGGCAGACGGCCGATCTTCCAGGCATGGTCTGTCCCTTAGTTTTGCATGACTCTCTTCCATTTTACGGACTAAGCTTTCGAGGTGTCACAGACCAGAGGCCTGTGTCCTGTACTTGCAACCGAAGGAGTGGTTTCTGCC
>OGGQ01000841.1_pt1 | contig 43228 bp, 36 predicted proteins | sample 1571191 | NCBI WGS metagenome assembly OGGQ01 (sample SAMEA2582061, study PRJEB24529) | metagenome | biome: Human gut stool | place: China | collected 2011
GGAAGCCGGGAACAGGAGGTAGAAATCTTCTACCGCTTTATCGGCAAAATTGATTGAATGATACCAATATCTTTAACTATGTGATACCGGCAAGGGCCTGCCGGAGGTCTCGCTGATGCTGCCACTGTGTAAGGCGCTGCAGATAGGCGTCAACGACCTGCTTTCGGGCGAGCGGCTCTGTGAAGACAACTATCGAAAGAGAGCGGAGGAAAACCTGATGAACCTGATCGAGGAAAATCGCGAAAACAAAAACCGGATGCTGTATTCCGTTCTGTGCGTTGGGGTCACGGTGGTGGCAGTGGCGGCGCTGGTGGTGCTCGCTTCGTTTCTCACAATCCCCGTCCCCGCGCGGATTCTGCTGTTGCTGCTGGCGGTGCTGACCGGCGTGACGGGTATCTTTGTGGCGGCCCAGCTGGAGTGGCGGGCCGGATATTACGAGTGCCCGCACTGCAAGGCGCAGTTTGTGCCGTCGATGCGGGATTATGTGAAGGGCTACCACACCCTGACCCGCCGCAGGCTGACCTGTCCGCACTGCGGGCGCACCGGAATGTGCCGCCACCGGATTGTGCGGTAGGAAAAGGGGAGAACGACAAAGGGGCCGCAAACGATTTTCGTTTGCGGCCCCTTGCCTTTTTTATCTGGCGGGAACGTGTGGGAATTGAACCCACCTATGCAGCTACTAACTGCAATTACTGGTTTTGAAGACCAGAGGGCACACCAGCACCCATCCGCTCCCAAATGCTTATCTAGTATAGCACAGAAAAATCCTCTTGGCAAGAAGTTTTGTTTTGGGGAGTGGATAATCGTCGAATTACACAAAAACCATGGGGAAGGCTGTGGAACTTTGTCCCCTTGAGGGGGAGGGAGAAGCTGGCAGTGGCGGAGATTGCTCGGATGTTGTAGAAACTTGGTCCCGCGAGGCAGGAGGTTGTGTTCTGTACGCAACCGATACGCGGATTGGGTGCAGGCTCAGCCTGCCGCGAATTGGGCGCGGCATCATGCCGCCGTGATTTGGGTGCAGGCTCAGCCTGCCAGAAAAACCTCCCACCGGGAGGTTTTTCTGGGTTGTGCGAATCGGAAGCTTGCTTGGGGGCTTTTCTCTTACAAAAGCCCCCTCTTTTGCAATCCGAATTTCGGATTGCAAAATTCACCCGCAAAGGCGCTTTCAACGCAAAAGCTTTCGCCCGCTGCGGCGTGCGACCAAAGGCTTTGCCTTTGGAAACCACAAGCTTTTGAAAAAGCTTGACCAAAACTTTTTCTTTATTTAAAGGTTCTCGCGTCGCCGGCCTTCTTAGTGATGCCGCGCTTATCCCAATACTCCAAAATCGCCACCGCAAATTTGCGCGAGGCGCCCATCAGGTCGCGCATCTCGGCCAGGGTGATCTGCCCATTTTGGGCGACGTGCTCCTTGGCCATCTCCAGCGCCTTATTGTAGTAGTCGACGTGCAGCAGAATCTTCTCCTCCACCCGGATGAGCTTTCCGGAGTTGATGAGGGCTTCGATGACTGCTTTAAAGTTTTTGATCTTGGGGAAGCGGGCCGCGATCTGGTCGGGGGATTCCGGCGAGAAGCCGCCCTCGCGGAAGGCGTTCTCGATTTCCTCCTGGTTGGTGTCCTGCTGGACCTCGAAGTCATAGAGGGCGACGCAGTTATTGACATACTTGAGCACCTTGCGGTTGACCAGCGAGTCGGTGATGCGGTCGACGATGGACATATCCTCATACTTGATGAGCTTGTTGCGGAACTCGTCCTTCTTCATGCCCTCGCGCAGCGGGTTTTCCTGGTGGTAGGCGGTCAGCAGCTTGACGGCGCTGTCCTTGAGCTTATTGAGGTAGTCGGCGTGGATGACGATGTTATCGCTGACCTTAAAGGCGGCCTTATCCTTGACAAGCTTCTGCACCTGCTGGTCAAACTGCTCTTTTGGGATGCCGGTCTGGATCTGCAAAAAGTCCAGCGTCTCAAAGCGGGAGGAGTAGTCGCGCAGGGCGGCGCTGATCTTGTCGCGGTCGCTGCCGTTCTCCTTAATATCCAGCGACTGCAGCACCGCCGGGTCGTTGCGCTTATGCTTAAAGGGGTTGGAGTCGAGAATCACGCCGCCGCCGATGGTCTCCAGCGGGGAGTAAAAGCGCAGCACGAAGCGGTCGCCGGTCTTGACGGCGATCTCCTCCTCCAGGCGCAGCTGGGCGTAGCAGCTTTCCCCGGCGCTGACCGAATCGCGGTCGAGCAGCACCACCTTACACAGGATGTCCCGCGCGCCGTGGTAGAGGTGCAGGCGGGTGGCGTTTAAAATTTCGCGCTGGCAATCCTTGAGGATGGTGAGCTTGATGTCGATCATCATGGTGGTGTGCATCGAGTTTGGCGCGGCCACCACGTCGCCCTTATTGAGGTCGGTTTTCTTTAAACCCGCGAGGTTGACCGCCACGCGCTGGCCGGCATAGGCCTCCTGCACGTCGTGGGAGTGCACCTGCAGGTTGCGCACGCGGGTTTCCAGCCGGGAGGGGTAGACGGTGACCGGGTCGCCGACCTTTAAGGTTCCCTCGATGAGGGTGCCGGTGATGACGGTGCCGAAGCCCTCCACCGAGAAGATGCGGTCGACCGGGATGCGGGGCGGGATGTCCAGCTTTTTGATCTGGGAATTTTTATCAATGAGGGCGAAGATGGCCTGCCGCAGCTCCTCGATGCCCTCGCCGGTGTAGGAGGAGACAGGGATCATCTGGGCGTTTTCCAAAAAGGTTCCTTTAACCTCCTCGCGGATCTCGTCGCAGACAATCTCCAGCCAGTCCTCGTCCACCAGATCCTTTTTGGTGACGACGATGATGCCCTCGGAGATATTGAGAAGCGACAGGATGCCCAGATGTTCGCGGGTCTGGGGCATAAAGCCCTCGTCCGCGGCGACGACCAGCAGCGCCAGGTCGATGCCGCCCGCGCCGGCCAGCATGTTTTTGACAAACTTCTCGTGGCCGGGCACGTCGATGATGCCGGCCTTTTCTCCGTCGGGCAGGTCGAGGTAGGCGAAGCCCAGTTCGATGGTGATGCCGCGCTTCTTTTCTTCTTTAATGCGGTCGGTCTCGATGCCGGTCAGCGCCTTAATCAGGGCAGTTTTGCCGTGGTCGACGTGGCCGGCGGTGCCGATGATGATATTTTTCATGCAGTGACGCCTCTTTTCTGGGTTGATGGATCAAGCGTTTGGGTGAAAATTACTGTGCGCAGCAGTCCCGGATGCTCTGCGCGATGTAGGCAAAGTGGCGTTCCTCGATGGTGCGCACGTCCAGCAGCAGCCGGTCCTTGGAGATGCGGGCGATGATAGGCAGCGGGGAGCACTCGCGCAGCCGCTTTTCCAGCAGGTCCAGCGAGACGCGGTGCGGGGTGATGGCCGCCACCGAGGAGCGGATCATCTGGGTGGGCACCGAGCCGCCGCCGACCTGGCCGAAGTCCTCGTCCAGCACGACGCTGTAGCTGCCGTCGCAGGCTGCCTGCAGGCAGTCCACCAGCTGCTGGCCCTTGGGGACAAGGTCGTCCATCGTGGCGGTGATCATGCGCAGGGTAGGATTATCTTTCAGCACCTGCTGTGGGTCGAGGTACTCGCGCAGGGTGGCTTCCAGCGCGGCCAGGGTGAGCTTGTCGATGCGGAAGGCGCGGGTCAGCGGGTTTTTCTTCATCGCGTCGATGTAGCTCTTTTTGCCGACGATGATGCCCGCCTGCGGGCCGCCCAGCAGCTTGTCGCCGGAGAAGCTGACCACGTCCGCGCCGGACTTGACCGAATCGAGGACGTTCGGCTCATCCTGGATGCCGTAGTCGGACAGGCGGATCATCGCGCCGGAGCCGAGGTCGTAGATGACCGGGATGTTTTTCTGATGTCCCAGCTCCACCATCTGCTCCAGAGTGACCTCCTCAAAGAAGCCCATAATCTTAAAGTTGCTGGTGTGCACCTTTAAGAGGGCGCCGGTGTTCTCGTTGATGGCGTTGACATAGTCGGAAAGGTGGGTCTTGTTGGTGGTGCCGACCTCCACCAGGGTGCCGCCGCTCTGCTGCATGATTTCCGGCACGCGGAAGGCGCCGCCGATCTCGACCAGCTCCCCGCGGGAGGTGATGACCTCCTTGCCTTTGACCATTGTGCTGAGCACCAGCATGACGGCGGCGGCGTTGTTGTTGACCACCATGGCCGCCTCGGCGCCGGTGATTTTGGCGATCAGGTTTTCCACATGGGCGTAGCGGCTGCCGCGCGCGCCCTTTTCCAGGTTATATTCCAGGGTGTTGTAGTCCTGTGCCACGCTCTGGATGGCCTCGACGGCCTTGTCGCTGAGCTTGGCGCGGCCGAGATTGGTGTGCAGCACAATGCCGGTGGCGTTGATAACTGGCCGCAGGCTCATGGTCGTCTTTTTCTGCACCAGGCGCAGGATGGCGGAGCAGATGCTTTCGGAGTCTAAAGAGGGCGTTTCACCGGCGAGGATCTGCTGGCGAAGCTGTTCGATGGTTTCGCGAACCGCCTCGGTCAGCACCGGGTGCGGGCAGTCCAGCCCGGAGAGCTGCGGCAGGCGCAGCAGGTCGTCCACCTTGGGGATTTGTCTTAACAGTTGAGAGTTGACGCTCATTGTATTCATCGTACCTTTCCTGATTGTTGAAGAAAATGAATCCTGCCAAAGTGCGGGCAGGGAATTTGCATTGACCCTATTGTACCAAAAAAAGCGTTTTGGCGCAATGCGGGCGGCGGGTTTCTGTGAAGAAAATGCGCCTTTGCATTGAGTAATAGCGCCGAAGATGGTATAATAAAGGAAAGCTTACAGCAACACTACGGCTGCGCGCCCGCCGGGCGGCGCCTTTCAAAAAAGGATGATGGTTATGTTAAACCGACTGATGACCTCCAGAAGGGTCAGGGGCTTTTTGCTGACGGTTGTAATTCTGTCGGCGATTGTGGCGATTGTCTCGGTGTTCATCCCGTTCAACCGCAGGCGGGACGCGATCAACACGCTGGGCGAGCAGTCGCTGTCCGAGGCGACCTCGCTTGCGCTGTCACTGGAATATTATAACGGACTGCGCATCCAGTCGCTGATCGACTACCCGAGCGAGACGGCCTTTTACCAGAACCTGTGCGCTTTCCTCTCCCGCGCCAAGGACACCCTCTCCTATGACCGGGCCTATATCCTCTACCGCGGGCTGGAGGGGCGGATCGCCTACCTTGCCGACGCCGACTACGGCGCAAACCTGCAGGAAGGGGTGGACTACCACGGCATCGGGGCGGAGTACAGCGACGACCGATACACCAGCCAGTGCCGTTCCATCCTGGAGAGCCAGTTTGACGGCAGGCGGTCGGCCAGCTTTGTGCCGGACATTCTGGACGGCAGCTACATCACCACCTACCTGCCCATCCACGACACCCAGGGGCAGGTGATTGCGGTGCTGGGCGTGGACGCAAGGCTGGGGTATTCGGACTTTGCGCAGTACGGTCCGATCAACTTTGAGCGGACCGCCACCATCGCCGCGCTGCTGTTCTTAATCAGCCTGGTGCTGTTTGTGCTGTGCATGGACAAGGGCCTGACCGAGGAGGAGAAGGAAAACCGCTGGCGCCGCCGCCGCGGCCTGCCGCCAAAGCCGACCAAAAAGGACAACATTGTGGTGGATACGCTGGACGACATCGATCCAAACGATTATTTATAAAGAGAAGGGGGAAATCCAGGATGGAGAAAAATCAGGACCAGGTCATCAAGCAGACCGTCAACCGGATTGTGGAGCTGTTTCACCCCAGCCGGGTGATCGAGTACAACACCAAGTACGACATGGACGGCAACATCTCGGCGTTTAAGCTGTGCATCGTGGGCGACATCCCCGACAAGCGCAGGATGCTCACCCGCATCTTTGACGAGGTGGACAGCGACATCCCCTACGATGTGCTGCTGTACACCGACGAGCAGTTCCGCGAGCTGACCGAGGACGACGGCGCGTTTGCCAGCCACGTCAACCAGAAGGGCAGGGTCCGCTATGAGAAATAGCCGCTCCAGGGCGCACAACGGCCGGGACAGCAGGCGCTACTATGACTGGCTGGAGCACGCCAGCCAGGATCTGATCGCGGCCAAAATCCTCTCGGAGGACGACCGCTGCTACCGCCTGAGCGCCTTTCACTGCCAGCAGGCCATCGAGAAGGCGCTGAAAGCCTACATCCTTCTCAAGTCCGACGTGCTGGTGGACGGCCACAACCTGACCTGGCTGTGCCGGCAGGCCAAAAAGTACGACAAGGGCTTTCACCAGTGGTTTGACGAGAGCGCGGATTTAAACCAGTGCTATGTCGAGACGCGCTACCCGGCGGATATCGAGCGGGAGTACACCTACAAGATGGTCAAGAACTTTTACCGGATGGCCAAGGAGATGTACCAGTACATCTTTGCGGAGATCGACCGGGAGTTTGACCGCCGCGAAAAGGCGGAGGAGGACGCGCCCTTTTATAGATCATGAGCCTTTATTCAAGAGTTTTCGTCCACCTTTTTCAAAAGGTGGCGGGTGTCCAGCGGGCAGCGCCTGCTGGTCGCACGCCGCAGCGGGCGAAAGCCTTTATCGTTCAAGCGCCAAGTCGCGCTTAAACTTTCTGCAAAATTTTACTTTTGTTTTGCGCGACTCGAAGTTGCACAAAGTGCAACTTCCCTAGCTTGTGCATGGCTTTTGTAAGAGAAAAGCCCCCTCAGCAAACTGCCGTTTCGCACAACCCCGCCCAACCTTCCGGTGGACGGTTGGGCGGCAGCGGCTTGATGCCGCGCCCGATTCACGGCAGGCTGAGCCTGCACCCAATTCGCGTATTGGTTGAGTGGGTGGCTCAACCTTCTACCTCGCGACACCGAGTTTCAGCAAATAAAATTTCACCCACCTTTTGCAAAAGGTGGGGGGCAAAGACGGATGCCATGCTTGCAAAAAAAGTTCAGCCCAACGCAGGAGGTGCCCTCATGCCGGCCTTTTGGGAAAATCACAACTACATCCAGTCGGTCCGATTTGTGCCGCCGTCGCCCGACGCGCAGCGGCAGTATCCTTTTAGCATCCCTGCCGTGCGCGAGTGCGGGGCGTTTTCGCTGCAAAGCCCGGTCACCATCTTCACCGGCGAGAACGGCAGCGGCAAATCGACCATCCTCGAGGCCATCGCCATCGCGGCGGGGTTTAATCCCGAGGGCGGCTCGCGCAACTTTTCCTTCTCCACCGAGGACTCCCATTCGGGATTGTTCCGGTTCACCGAGCTGACCCGCGGGGTCTACCGGCCAAAGGACGGCTACTTTCTGCGGGCGGAGAGCTTTTACAACGTGGCCAGCAACATCGACCAGCTCGACCGCGCGCCGGGGCTTGGGGCCTCCATCATTGACGCCTACGGCGGGCGCTCGCTGCACCGGCAGTCGCACGGGGAATCCTTTCTGGCGCTGGTGGAGCACCGCCTGCGCGGGGAGGGGCTGTACCTCTTTGACGAGCCGGAGGCTGCCCTTTCCCCGACCAACCAGTTGGTGCTGGTGCGGCTGATGCATCAGCTGGCGCGCAAAAACTCGCAGTTTCTCATCTGCACCCACTCGCCCATTCTGCTGTGCTTCCCCGGCGCCGATGTGTACGAGCTGAGTACCACGCCGGGCGAAGCCTTCCGGCAGCTGCCCTTTGAGCAGACGCAGCTGTTCCGGCTCTACCAGGGAATCCTGCGCGCGCCGCAGAAGGTGATGCGGGAGCTGCTAAAATAAAACAGCAGGCGGAATTTTTCCGCCTGCTGTTTTTTGCTTAAAGCAAATTGTCATAGAGGTACTGAATCTCCGGGTCCTTCCCTTTGGCATACTGCTCGAAGGTCTGCGGCACGATATAGTCCGGGACCAAGGAACCCTTCTGCCCGAGAATCACAAAATAGTCAAGGGCGCAGGTCACCGCGAAGGGTACGCTGTCCATCGAAATTTCCAGCAGGTTCCCGCCCGTCTGCAGCGAGCCGCCGGTGGGCTGCCCCACAAAGGTAGTGTTTTCAGCGTTCGACGTTTGGAACCCGGCAGCCGCGTCCACGCCGGCCGAAAAGGTGTTCCATCCTGTCAGCACATAGAGATGGCACTTTTCTCCCTGCTTGTTGCGCGCATTGACGACGGCGTTTTTCAGCGGAAGGATGATCTGGTCATTTCCACCATTGTTGTAGCGCAGGTCGAAGATGATGTTCTGGTAGCCGCTTTCCAGGTCTGCCTGAACCTGCTGGGCAAACTCCGGCATCGACGGGTCCCCACCAGCGCAGACGTTGTACTGGATGAAATAGGTGTCCTCGTCCAGCTCGGCCGACCAGTAATAGTTGTTCTGGTAGCCCGTCTCCGGGACGGCCTCACGTTGGAAGGAAACCATCTGGCTGCGCTCGTCCCAGTCGTCGGTGGCGGTCAGCTCGAAGGACTGCTCTGCGCCGTCCTGCATCTCCACCGTCACCGTGACCGTCTCGCCCTCCTTTACAATTTCCAGATATTCCAGCGCACCGCGCCACGCCAGCGTTTGTGGCACAAGGTTCCAGAACCAGCTGTCGGTTTCGTAGGAGATGACCTGCCGCGCCCGCTCCACCGCCTCGTCGATAGGGACGCCATTGATGGCAGTTACCCGCGTGCCGAGGTATTGCTCATGTGCCTTGTCCAGTGCCAGGATAAACCAGCCGTCGTCAAACTTTTTGACGCTCCACGGCAGAACTGACATAAAGTTTTCCCCAAGAGCGCCGGTCGTTGTGCGCGCGTCCCCGATCAGCGAAATCAGGTGGCAGACCGACCAGTAAAATTCTTCGTCGGTCATCTTGGCGGTCTGCCTGGCGATTTTTTCCCGCTCGGCCTGAAATTCCTCCTCGGAGACGTTGGCGTAGAGGTTGTAGTGGTTTTTCTCCAGCGTCTCACACAGTATGTTCAAATCGTCCAACTTGGGGTTGGGCTGCGGCTGGCCGCACCCGCCAAGGCAGAAGGAGAACAGCAGAACGAGCGCCAATAAAAATGACAACTTCTTCATTATAACACCTCCGCTTGTCGCTTGACTCTATCATAGTCGGATGAAGGGGGCTTGTCAAGAGGGTATTAGAACAAAGGCGGGCTGGGTGGGGAGAAAAGTTGCGTAAAATTCACATTTCATCCTTTGATTTGCGCCGCCGGGAAGGGTACAATAGGAGGTAAAGGAATTGAATAAGAGAAAGGATGAGAACTATGGAAAAATCCGGCCTGCAAAATGCTGCCCTGGTGCTGGAAGGCGGCGGCTTCCGCGGCATCTATACCACCGGTGTGCTGGATTACCTGATGGAGCAGGGGCTGTATCTGCCCAATGTCTATGGGGTGAGCGCCGGCGCGCTCAATGCGCTGGGCTACGCCGCCAAACAGCCGGGCCGCAACGCGCAGATCAACTTCCGATTCTGCAGCGACAAGCGCTATGTCAGCGTGCGCAACCTGCTGCATTACCGCAGCGCCTTCAATCTGGAGTTTATCTTCGACGTCATCCCGGAAAAGTATATTCCCTTTGACTATGAGACTTTCTTCTCCTCCGAGGTGCAGGTCCACGTCGGCGCAACCAACCTGCTGACCGGCAAGTGCGAGTTCTTCACCAAGGAGCAGATGGACCGCCGCTTCTTCCCGGTGCGGGCCTCGGCGGCGCTGCCGCTGTTCTCCCATACCTTCTATCTGGGAAGGACACCCTACCTTGACGGCGGCATCGCATGCCCGATTCCAATCGCCCAGTCGGTGCGGGACGGCAATCAAAAGCATGTGGTTGTCCTCACCCGCAACCCCTCGTTTGTCCGCAAGCCCGCCTCCAACCTGCCGCTGATCCGCCGGGTCTATCGGGAATATCCAAACTTTGTGGCCACCGAGGAAAGGCGTTACCGCATTGACCAGCGCCAGCGCAAGACCTGCGCGCTGCTTGCCAAGACCGGCCAGGCGTTTGTGCTGCAGCCGAAGGAGCCGCTGCATTTAAGCTCGATGCACGCCGATGAGAAGGCGCTGCGCGCGCTGTACGCGAGAGGGTATGAGGACGCGAAGGCGGCGTACCCGAAACTTTTGGAATTTTTAGGCAAATAAAATTAAAGTTTTCGTCCACCTTTTTCAAAAGGTGGCGGGTGTCCAGCGGGCAGCGCCTGCTGGTCGCACGTCGCAACGTGCGAAACACCTTTGCGTTGGAAGCGCCTTTTGAAGGGAAAAGCTGCAAGACAAATTGTCTTGCGGCTTGGGGAACTTTTTGTAAGAGAAAAAGTTCCCAGCAAACTTCCGATTCGCACAACTCAGAAAAACCTCCCGGTGGGAGGTTTTTCTGGCGGCATGATGCCGCGCCCAAATCACGTATCGGTTACGTACAAAGCCCCACTTCCCACCTCGCGGCACCCAGTCAAATCCCCCGGCGGAAAACAGCGAAGCGCCTTTTCCGCGGTCCGCCTGGGGAACAGCGCGGCGCCTTCCCCGCTTTCTGCCTGCCGAGGGGGAACAGCGCAGCGCCTTCCCCCGCACCCCATCTACCCCTTCAAGCACCAAAAAAGGAGCAGCCTGCCAACCGGCAGGCTGCTCCTTTTCCGTATCTCTCGATTATTTTAGTGGATGGAAGGCCGGTTCTGCTCCATCCCGCTCACCCGCATCGGCTGGCCCTCAAAGGTGATGATCCAGTCGGCAATCTGCCGCGCCTGTTCGCGGTCGTGGGTGATGAAGAAGGCAAGCCTCCCCGCCACCCACCGGCGAATCAGCCGCAGGGTGTGGATGGCGGTCTCCTCGTCCAGGCCCTTGAGCGGCTCGTCCAGCAGGTAAACGGTGTCCTGACCGCACTGCTCGCCGTAGGCAAAGGCGCGGGCAATCGCTACCCGGCGCTGCATCCCGCCGGAAAGCTCCTGCGGCAGCGCGTTTTCCCAGCCGGATAGATTGAGGTCGGACAGGTAGCGCGCGGCAAGTTCCTGATGCTCCCGGTCCAGCACCAACCCCACATTGTCCCGCGCGCTCAGCGAGGGGATGAGCCGGTCCTCCTGAAAGACAAAGGCAAACCGCCTGTCTTCCAGGCCGGTGATGCTGCCGCTGTCCGGCTGCAGAAGCCCGCACAGCAGGTTGAGCAGGGTGGTTTTGCCGGTGCCGGAGGGAGCAAAAAAGCAGATGACCCCGCTGTCCGGCAGCTCGAGGGAAAAGTCCTCCAAAATCGGCAGCTCCCCGTAGCGGGCGGTGATGTGACTTAGCTTCATAGGCGCACCCTCATCGATCGTTTCCCCGCCCATCTGACAAAGCGCACGGCAAGGCGCTCCAGCAGCACCGACAGCAGGATGACCACCAGCGTCCAGGCAAACAGGTCGGGCGTTTCCAGGTAGATTTTCGAGTCGTAGATCTGGCTGCCGATCGCCCGCGCCGGGCGGCCCAGCACCTCAGCGGCGATGCCCGACTTCCAGGCAAAGCCCAGCGCGCTGCTGATTGCCGAGAGAAAGAAGGGCAGGATGGCGGGCAGGTAGCAGTAGCGGAAGGTTTTGCGGCGGGAGAGCCGGAAAACCCGCGCCATCTCCAGAAGCTGCCGGTCGGCCGAGTCGATGCCCTCGCGGACATTGGCGTAGATAAGCGGCAGCACCATGATGAAGGAGATGACGGTGGCAAGCCAGGTAGTTTTCACCCACACCAACGCCAGGATGATGAACGAGGCGACCGGCGTCGACTTGAGCACTCCCAGCAGCGGGCGGGCCAGGGCGTCGATGAAGCGAAACCGCCAGCAAAGACCGGCCAGCGCCGTGCCAAAGAGGACGCCCAGCAAAAAGCCCAGCAGGATGCGCAGAAGGGAACTGGCCACCGTGAGCCAAAAGTCCGCCCCGGTGCACAGCTGCCCCAACCGCAAAAGGACCGCCAAGGGAGAAGGCAGCAGCAGCGGCAGCCCGACGGCCATCGAGGCCAGCTGCCACAGCAGCAGCCAGACCGCAACCGCTCCTAAGCGCAGGGCGGGGGAAAGGCGGGTGTTTTTATCTCTTGTAGTAGAAGTCGTCATTCGGGAGCTGGCCTCCTACCGCCTGCGGATTGGCGTCGTAGAGCACCTGCAAAAATCCGCCGGCAATCTGCTGCATCTCGTCGCCCTCGACAAAGACGATGTTGCACTCCGGAATCGCTTTCTCAGCGACGGCAGCTTTGATGATGTTGTAGTGTTCGGCAAGCTCAGCGGCGTGGGCAAGGCCCTCCTCGCTGGTGACCGTCTCCACCGACTGCTTGTACTCGTCGAGGAAGCGGTCCAGCGCCTCCTTGTTCTGCTCGGCAAATTCCTTGCGGACCACCACGCAGCCCATGGTCAGGCCACTTTCACCGTTGACCGCCTTGTCCCACTCCTCGGTCAGGTCGAGGGCAACGCGGACATTTTCATTCTGGGTGAGCACCGAGGTGACAAACGGCTGGGGCAGCAGCGCGACCTGCGCCTCGCCGGAAGCCAGCAGCGGCGCGATCTCGGCGTTGTCCGCGGCAAAGACGATCTCGACGTCCTCGCCCGGGGTCAGGCCGTTTTTCTCCAGCACCAGGTTGAGCGCATACTCCGGTGTGGAGCCCTGGCCGGTGGCGTAGATGGTCTTGCCGGCAAGGTCCGCGACCGACTGGATGGTGTCGCCGGTCTCCAGGACGTACAGCACACCCATCGTGTTGAGCGCGGCGATCTGCACCTGGCCCTCGGTCTTGTTGTAGAGGGTAGATGCCACGTTGGTCGGCACTGCGGCGATGTCCAGTTCGCCCGAGATGATCTTGCCGGTCACTTCATCCGGTGCGGTGGCGATGGTGACGTTGTAGTTGTTGGCAGCTTCGCCGTTTTCGTTTTTCTCCAGCAGGTCGAGCATGCCGAGAGCGGTCGGGCCGCTCAGCGCCGCCAGATTGATGTCCACCTTTTCGGCCGGTTCGCTGGCCTCGGTCTCATCGGCTGGGGTTTCAGTTTCGGTGTTTTCCGCGGTGGTCTCGTCCGATGCGGATTCGTCTGAAACAGATTCGTCTGAAACAGACGAGGCTTCTTCGGTCTGCTCGGTCTGTTCAGGCTGGGCGGTTCCGGTCTGGGTGGAATTGCCGCCGCAGGCCGCCAGCGAAAGGGTCATCGACAGCGCCAGCAGCGTTGCCAGGATTTTTCGGATTGTCATGGTGTGTTACCTCTCTTCCGGGGAGGGAGATTCCGGCATCAGCTGGATGGTTTTGCCCTCCCGCTTAATTTTTCCGCACTGCTCCAGCTGCTCCACCGCGCGGTACAAGGAAGTGCGCCCGATGTTGAGCATCTCGGAGAGCTTGACCATCGAGAGCCCCACGCTCTTGCCGCCGGGCTGCTGGCGCAGATAGGAGAGCAGCGCCTGCTGCGCGCCGGGGGCGGTGAAGCTGTCGATTTTGCGGTTTAAAAACTGGATTCTTCCGGACAGAAAGCGGATGTAGTTGAAGGCGATGGTCGGGTTTTGCAGGAGGATGTCGCGCATCTGCTCCATCGACAAAAACAGGATGGAGCAGCCGGTTTTGGCGCGCACGGTAGTGACATACTGGTCCTGCGGCACAAACAGCGCCGCCGCGCCAAAGCACTGCCCGGCGCCAAGGTCGTTGAGCAGCACGCCGCACTCCTTTTCCACCACCGCACGTCCCCGCACGATGATGCCCAGCGAGTGCTGGTAGTGCCCGGGAGAGTAGATGATCTGCCCCTTCTCAAAGGTCTGCAGCTGCGCATAGGTCTGCAGCAGCTGCATGGCCTGCGACTGCTCGACCCCCTCGAACAGCATGCAGCCGATTGCCTTCTGACAGGCCTGCATCATCGCGTCCATCGGCCTTCTCCTTTCGTCTGTCCTAAAAACTGTTCCGATTGGAACAGTTTTGCGCAATCATTATAGCGCAAGACAGGAAAAGTGTCAATAGTATATGAAAATAGAACAGGGTGTTGAGACGGGGGCAAATCTGTGATAAAATGAAGGTGAGAGAAAGGGGGATGGCTATGAGAAGAATGATGCTTCTTTTTGTACTGGCGCTTTGTATGGCAGGCTGTACCGCCCAGACCCGAATCGAGCGGGTGCAGATGCCGGCCCCAGCGGCAGAAAGCATTGCCGCAGAGGATGCCACGACCGAAGGGGAGGAGGAAGCCTACCCAGACGCACAGTCCATTTCCAGCCCGACCAGGACCATCCGGGAGACGGTGGAGCTGGGACAGGAGGACACAGAACCGGAACCGGTGTCCTGTCCCGCATGCGGCGGGGAGATGGTTACCCAGCAGAAGATCGAGCTGGGCGAATGGTGTACGCTCTATACCGAAGCCTGTCCACAGGAGCGGATGGGCTGCCTGCACGCCATCCAGGAGCGAAGCGTCCTCTGCTATGACCGCTGTGAAGATTGCGGTGAGGTCGCGGGCAGACATTTCCTTCAGCAGCGCGACGCGGGGTGCTTTACCGGCAACGATCTGCGGTAAGGGTCTGGCCGCTTGAAAAACCAAAGCAACGGGCCGCGGGGAAGATTCCCCGCGGCCCGTTTTTGGAATAACCGGAAGCAAAAGGGTTTGACATTCCCGCTGCCCTCCTGTAGAATGAAAGCAGAATTTTGATTTGCCGCCTGCGCTGCAGGTGGGAAAGGGAGGAAGAATATGTTGACCATCCGTCAGGAGAAGCCGGAGGATTACCGGCAGGTGGAGCAGGTGGTGGAGCAGGCCTTTGCACACGCGGAGCACACCGACCACGACGAGCACAATCTGGTCGCGCGTCTGCGCGGCAGCGAGGCGTTTATCCCGCAGCTTTCGCTGGTGGCAGAACAGGACGGCAGGATTGTTGGGCACATCCTGTTCACCAGGCTCAAGGTCGGGCAGACCACCCAGCTGGCGCTGGCGCCGCTGGCAGTTCACCCGGACTTTCAGCGGCAGGGCATCGGCGGGGTGCTGATTGAGGAGGGGCACCGCATTGCGGCGCAGCTGGGATATGGCTACTCCATCCTGCTGGGCCACCCGACCTATTACCCGCGCTTTGGCTACCAGCCGGCCAGCCGGTTTGGCATCCAGTCGCCGTTTGATGTGCCGGATGAAAATTACATGGCGTTCGACCTGTCCGGACGCCACCCGCAGATGAGCGGGCAGGTGGAGTATCCGCCGCAGTTTTAAGGACAATAAAAGGCCGCAGCCTGCAGAGAAAAACCTCTGCAGGCTGCGGCTTTTTCAGGGATGATATTGAAAGGAGAAAAAGATGTTTTCGCTTTAATCCTGCTCCAGCGTCTGCGCGGCGGAGAGCATGGCGTCCACACTGTCCGAAACGCCGCCGGTGGGCTGCAGCGAGGCGGCAAAGCGGCGGCCGCCCAGCGGTTTGAGAAAGATTTCCGGTTCCTGTCCGGGTCCCCACTGTCCCTTGCCGTTGGCGATCAGCCACTTGCCGATGATGCCGCTGCGCAGCTCGCGCCCGCGGCCCCAGAAAGCATCGGTGTTGATGGCAAGCTCGGCGGGCTTTTCCCAGCCCTCCAGCTCCAGGGTGATCGAGACCCAGTTGACGTCCAGATATTCGTCCTTAAAATAGTTGGTCAGCCAGATGCCGTACCCGCCGCCGTTGGGCAGAAACTTGCCGTTGTTCCAGGCTCTGGCCAAAACGATGTGTGCCATTTTTTTCAACTCCATCACAAACTCTTGATAAACCTTATTCTTTTAGAAGATTACTTGTCGTAATACATCTTGACAAAATTTAAAAATACCTCGCCGATAAAGGAGAGCGGGTTGTTTTTGTGGCTGACAATGTAGAGGTGGCGGTCCATCGAGATGCCGCTCAGGTCAAAGCTGAGCAGCAGGCCGAAGTTTTCATAGTCCTCCACCGCCGCCTTGGAGATGATCGAGATGCCCATCCCCTGGCTGACCGCGTGCTTGATGCTGTCCGGGTCGTTAAACTGTGCGGCAATTTTGAGCTCGCCGATGTCGATTCCGGCCTTGGCCAGAAAGTGCTCGGTCTCCTTGCGGGTGCCGGAGCCCTCCTCACGCAGGATGATCGGCTCGGTCTTTAAAAAATCGGCCTTGATGCCGGTGGTGCGCATCTGGCGGAAGCGCTCGGTGTTGGGGGTGATGATGACCAGGTGGTCCTGGATAAAGCTTTCAAAGACGCAGTCCGGGTTGTGGGTATCGGTGCCGCAGAAGCCGATGTCGGCCATCCCCTTGGAGATGCTCTCCACCACCAGCTCGCTGTCCTGGCGCAGAATGTTGAAGGTGACGTGGGGATATTCTTCCCGGAAGGCGGCGATCACTTTGGGCAGGATATTCTGGGAGGGAACAGTGGAGGCGCAGATGGTCAGGGTGCCCTTGAGCTCCTTGTTGTAGTTTTTGACCGAGCAGACGGCATCCTCGCGCAGATTGAGCATCTTGACAGCGTACTGGTAAAGGATGCTGCCGGGCTTGGTGGGGTAGACATATTTGGTTCCGCGCTCGATCAGCTTGGTGTCAAGCTCCTTTTCCAGCGAGTTGATGTGCGCGCTGATCGTTGGCTGCGTCAGATAGATGCGCTGCGCAGCCTTGGAGAAGCTTTTGAGCTTGACCACATACACAAAAGCCTCCAGCTGTTTAAAATCCATAGTGAGACCTCGTTTCCCCAGGGCGATAATCGAGAAAATAAATAAGAACACCTTCATTATAACATATTTCAATAGGAAAGCAAACAGGGGAACTATTGATTTTGGATATAAAAAGGGGCAGGATATATACAGATTATCTATAAGACAGTGATAAGACACAAAATTTAGCCAGGAAATTGTCCGAAATGTCCACGAGCAGGGCGCTTTGCAGGATGACTTTCGGGCAAAGATGTGCTATAATAAAGGCGAAAACCGGGAAGGAGCAAGGAGGAGAAAATCATGGCGACGACAAAACGTCTTACCGAAATGACAAAGGGGGCAGGCTGAGGGGCAAAGATAGGCCCGGAGGCCCTGGCGCAGGTTCTGCACCAGCTACCCAAATTTACCGATGACAAGCTGATTGTCGGCTTTGACACCAGCGACGACGCGCTGGTTTATAAGGTGCGGGACGACCTTGCCGTCGTGCAGACGGTCGACTTTTTCCCGCCGATTGTGGATGACCCTTACACCTTTGGACAGATTGCGGCGGCAAACTCGCTCAGCGACATCTACGCGATGGGCGGCGACCCGACCCTCTCGATGAACCTGATCTGCTTCCCGACCTGCCTGCCGATGGACGTGATGGCCAAGATCATGCAGGGCGGCGCCAGCAAGGTCAAGGAGGCGGGCGCGATCATCGCGGGAGGCCACACCATCGAGGACTCCGAACCGAAGTACGGCCTGTGCGTCACCGGCTTTATGCACCCGGACCAGGTGATGCAGAACAGCAACTGCAAGGAAGGGGACCTGCTGGTGCTGACAAAGCCGCTGGGCATCGGCGTGCTGACCACCGCCAACAAGGCGCAGCTGCTCGACCAGCAGACCTATGACCAGATGGTGGAGGCGATGGCGACCTTAAACAAGTACGCCAAGGACGTGATGATGGAGGTGGGCGCAAATGCCTGCACCGACGTCACCGGCTTCGGCCTGATCGGCCATGCCTCCGAGATGGCCAAGGGAAGCGGTCTGACCATCGAGCTGTTCAGCAAGGAGGTCCCGATCATCGAGGCGGCCATCGACTTTGCCAAAATGGGCATCATCCCGTCCGGGGCCTACAACAACATGGCCTTTGTCAAGGACGACGTGCGCTTTGCGCCGGACGTGCCGCAGCACATCCAGGACCTGCTGGTCGACCCCATCACCTCCGGCGGTCTGCTGATCTCCCTGCCGGAAGAGAAGGCACATGTTTTGGTGGAAAAGCTCAAAGGCGTCACCATCTGCAACGCCATTGTCGGACGTGTGACCGCCAAACAGGACCGGGCAATCGTGGTTCTCTAATCAAAAAGGAAAAGCAAAAAAAGGAAGCGCAGCTTAAGGCTGCGCTTCCTTTTTTTGCCTTGTTGGGATAATCCATAAAAGAATTATGAAAATTCTGTGCAAAGAGTATACAACTTTCGTTGAAGTGGACAAAAGGAGAGAATGATATTGGTATTTTCAAAAAAAATTCATAAAAGACTTGAAAATTTGTTCAAAACACTGTATAATCAAGACAGAATTTATTCTGTGAATCCAGCAAGTTTTTGTTGAAAAACACAAAAAGGGTGAAGAATTTATTCAGAAAGGGAGATGTTATGAAAAAACTATCATTCCTGCTTGCAGTCATCATGATGCTCAGCTTCAGCGCATGCGGAGGCGGCAATGGTACTACAAGCAACGAACAGACAACGCAGAACACCGAGCAGACCGAACAGGCTACAGAAGAGACTGCCGAGCCGGCGGCGGAAGCGACCGCGAAATCCCCGGACAATGACCTGGTCGTTGCCATGCAGGCGGACGCCACCCATCTGGACCCGCACGTATCGGGCAACGGCGTATCCAACACTGTAACCAACACGATGTATGAGTCTCTGGTCACCTTCGACGCGGACACCAACATCGTTCCAATGCTGGCCAAAGAGTGGAGCATGTCCGATGACGGCCTGAGCTACACCTTTGTTCTCAACGAGGGCATCACCTTCCATGACGGCGAGCCGTTCAATGCGGAAGCGGTTATTGCCAACTGGGAACGCGGCAGATCCGACCAGTCGCTGAGAATCTACACCCAGACCCAGTCGTGGGTAAGCGCGGTGGCAGACAGCGAGTACCAGCTGACCATCACACTCGATGAGCCGAACAACACCTTCATCAACAAGCTGACCCAGGTCAGAATCATCAGCCCAAAGGCGATTGAGGAATGGGGACAGGACGGCCTGGCCAAACAGTCCGCGGGCACCGGTCCATACATCCTTTCCGAGCGCGTGGACGGCGGCTACACCAAGATGGTCCGCAACGAAAACTACTGGAGAGAAGGCCCGAAGGTTGACACCCTGACCTTCCGAGTCGTACCGGAAGACGGCGCGCGCATCGCGATGCTGCAGACCGGCGAGGCCGACATCATCACCCCGGTTCCGCCGATCCAGGTAGAAAAAATCGAGAATGACCCGAACATCGTGGTCAAGAACGAGAAAGGTATCACCTACCGTTACGCCACCCTGAACAAAAACTATACGCTGGAAGACGGCAGACAGCCGTTTGACGATGTAAGAGTCCGCCAGGCCATGAATTACGCCTTCGACAGTGAGATGTACTGCCAGGTTGTTTTCCAGGGCTACGCGGTAAAACCGACCTCCATCTTCTCGGAGTCGATCATGTACTACGCACCGCAGACCCCATATGATGTCGATCTGGAAAAGGCAAAATCCCTGATGGCCGAGGCCGGCTATGAGGATGGCTTCCCGGTAGATATCTGGGTAGACAACACCACCATCGAGATGCAGGGCGCCGAATTCTTCAAACAGCAGATGGCGCAGATCAACATCGACGTCAACGTTGTCCCAATGGAGTCCACCACCATCGCAGACATGACCTCTCTGCCAGAGGAAGAGAACGAGGTTCAGATCTGGTACGTAAACTGGAGCTCCGGTTCCTATGAGGCGGACGGCTCGATGAGAAATATTCTGCACGGCGAAAAATTCCCGCCATCCGGCTACAACACCGCTTTCTGGAACAATGCAGAGTTCAACAAGCTCCTCGATGACGCGCTTCTGTCCGCCGACACCGAAGAGATTGCAGATCTGTACGCTCAGGCGCAGGCCATCGCCTGGGAAGAGTGCCCATGGGTATTCCTCGGCAACGACAACTCCATCATGGCTCAGAGAAGCTATGTCAAGGGCATCACCTACAAACCGGGCGGCGACGTTGTTCTGACAACAGCGGAGCTGGAGCAGTAATTGAGCGTTAACAAACAGCCCGATCTTGAATAGCTGAAAGAAAGGAGTAGTAATTTGATTGCTACTCCTTTCTTAGTAAAGGGGGAAATTCCTGTATGAGTCGTTACTTTGTCAGACGTATCCTGGAAACGATTCCACTGATGCTGATTATTTCCATTTTTGTCTTTATGTTTATCCACCTGATCCCCGGCGACCCGGCAAGAAGTATCGCGGGCCTGGACGCGGAGGAATGGGAGGTTGAGGCCATCCGGGAGGAGTATGGCCTGAACAAACCGATCGTCACCCAGTACGTGGACTATATGGTAAAGCTGTTCCACGGCGACATGGGACGCAGCATGAAATCGGACACACCGGTCACCGAGCTGATCGCGGACAGAATGCCGCAGACGCTCAAGCTGGTATTTGCAGGCGTCATCTGGGCGCCGGCGCTGGGCATCTTTATCGGTGTCATCTCGGCCATCAAGCACGGCAAGCTGCTGGACCACATCTGCATGCTGCTGGCCATCACCGGCCTGTCGGCACCGGGCTTCTGGCTGGGCTTGATGGGCATCCAGATCTTCTCGGTGCAGCTGGGATGGCTGCCTTCAGGCGGTCTGGATACCTGGAAGGGCTTCATCCTGCCGTCCTTCACCATGGGCTGCGGCATCATGGCGGTGCTGGCCAGATACTCCCGCTCCTCCATGCTGGAGACGCTGCGTGAGGACTATGTCCGCACCGCGCGCGCAAAGGGCCAGAAGGAATCGATGGTCATGTTTGCGCACGCCTTCCGCAACTCGCTGATTCAGGTCGTCACCATCCTGGGCCTGCAGATCGGCGGTCTGCTTTCCGGTTCGGTTCTGACCGAGACCGTTTTCTCCATCCCTGGCATGGGCAGACTGCTGACAGACTCCATCCAGTTCCGCGATTACGCGGTTATCCAGGGCCTGCTGATGCTCTTCGCGCTGCAGTATGTCCTGATCAACCTGATTGTCGACCTGCTCTACGGCGTCATCAACCCGAAGATCAGGCTTGACTGATGGAGTAGAACATAAGAAGGAGGAATCAAGCTTATGGCGGACATTCGCGAGAAAGAACAGCAGCAGAACACCGACTTTGAAAAAAATTATATCGACGAAAACATAAAGGCCGACCAGGACAGCAAGGCCAAAGCCTTTATTAAAAAGTTCATGAAAAGAAAGACGGCGGTGCTCGGACTGATTGTCATTGTGGTTTTGGTCATCATCGCCATCATCGGTCCGTACATCACGCCGTATGACTATACCGCTTACGACTATATGAACACGCTGGCCGGACCGAGCCCGGAACACCTGTTTGGCACCGACCAGTACGGCAGAGATATTTTGAGCCGCATGCTGGTGGGCACCCGCCTGACCCTGGGCGTTTCGCTGTCGGCGGTTGTCATCGGCGCGGCGCTGGGCACCGTGCTGGGCCTGCTGGCGGGCTACTATGGCGGCGTCATTGAGATGCTTGTTATGAGAGGCTCGGACGTTCTGTTCAGCTTCCCGGACATCCTGCTGGCCATCGCCATCGTGGCGATTCTGGGCCCCGGCATCATCAACGTCCTGATTGCGGTTATGGTCTTCACCATCCCCAGCTTTGCCCGCATCATGCGAAGCGCAACCCTGGCGGTCAAGGGATCGCTGTATGTGGAGGTGGCGCAGAGCCTTGGCTGCAAGGACAGCAGGCTTTTGTTTGTCCACATCTTCCCCGGCACCATCCAGTCCCTGATCGTCAACTTTACCATGAGAATCGGCTCCGCCATCATGGCGGCGGCTTCCCTGAGCTTCCTGGGCTTTGGCGCAAATGTCAGCGAGCCGGAATGGGGCGCCATGCTCTCTCAGGGCAGAAACTATATCGGCATCGCGTCGCACATGGTGTACTTCCCAGGTCTGATTATCTTTATCACAGTACTTGCGTTTAACCTCTTTGGCGACGGTCTGCGCGACACCCTTGACCCGAAGATCAAGTAGGCCGCGGGGAAGGAAAGGAGTATACTATGGTACAGGAAAAATTACTTACGGTAAACAATTTGCGCACCGAATTTTTCTCAAGCAAAAAATCCAGCGTAACAGCGATCAACGAGATCAGCTTTCACATCGATAAAGGTGAAATCCTCGGCCTGGTAGGCGAGTCTGGCTGCGGCAAGAGCGTTACCTCCCTGTCGATTATGCGCCTGCTCAACTTCACCTCCGGCAAGGTGACCAAGGGCGAGGTCATCTTTGAGGGACAGGACCTGCAGCAGCTGCCGGAAAAGGAGATGCGCACCATCCGCGGCGGCAAGATGAGCATGATTTTCCAGGAGCCGATGAGCAGCCTGAACCCGGCGATGCGCATCGACAAGCAGATGATCGAGGGCATCCGCCTGCACACCGACCTGACCAAGGAGCAGGCGCGGGAGCGCGCGGCCAAGATCCTGCAGCAGGTCGGCATCCCGGACCCGGAGCGCGTGCTGAAAAACTATCCGCACCAGCTCTCCGGCGGTATGAGCCAGCGTGTCATGATCGCCATGGCGATGAGCTGTAACCCGGAACTGCTGATTGCGGACGAACCGACCACTGCGCTGGACGTCACCATCCAGGCGCAGATTCTGGACCTGATGAAGAAGATCCAGCAGGAGGAAGGCATGAGCATCCTGCTGATTACCCACGACCTGGGCGTCGTCGCCGAGATGTGTAGCCGCGTCATCGTCATGTACGCCGGTGAGATTGTGGAGGAGGCGCCGGTGGATATTCTGTTTAACCATCCGTCCCATCCGTACACCATCGGCCTGATCGCCTCGGTGCCAAAGCTCGGCTCCGGCGTGAAGGTGCTTCCGAGCATCCCGGGCAGCGTTCCCGACCTGTCGATGCTGCCCAAAGGCTGCCGTTTTGCCCCGCGCTGCAAATACGCAACCGAGCGCTGCCACAATGAGGAACCTTCACTGTTTGAAGTCAGCCCCCAGCAGAAATGCAGATGCTGGCTGGCGGAACCGGCAGGAAAGGAGGATAAGTAAGTATGGGAACCATTGTTTCTGTCAAAAACGTATCGAAAACCTTCCCGGTCGGCAAGACCCTTTTGGGAAGGCCGGATAAATTTGTCCACGCTGTCAACAACGTCAGCTTTGACATCCAGGAGGGCGAGACCTTCTCGGTAGTAGGCGAGTCCGGCTGCGGCAAGAGCACCACCGGACGTCTGATCGACCACCTTCTGATTCCGGACAGCGGAGAAATCTGGTTTGAGGACAAGGAAATCAGCAAGATTTCCCAGGAGGAGATGCGCCCGCTGCGCAAGGACATCCAGATGATCTTCCAGGACCCGGCGGGAAGCTTAAACCCCCGCATGCGCGTCGAGGAGCTGGTGGAGGAGCCGCTGCTCATCCACACCAATCTCTCCAAAGAGGAGCGCATGAAGATTGTGCACGAGCTGTTGGAGACGGTAGGCCTGAGCGCCAAGCACGCCAAACGCTACCCGCATGAGTTCTCCGGCGGCCAGAAACAGCGTATCGGCATTGCGCGCGCGCTGACTGTGCGGCCAAAGCTGATCATCGCCGACGAGCCAATCTCCGCGCTGGACGTTTCGATTCAGGCGCAGGTTCTGAACCTGCTGCACGACCTGCAGCAGAAATTTAACCTGACCTACATGTTCATCTCGCATGACCTGTCGGTTGTTGAGATGATCTCGGACAGAATCGCCGTCATGTATCTGGGCTTTGTGGTGGAGATGGCGCCAAAGACCGAGCTGTACGCAAAGCCGTCTCATCCGTATACCCAGGCGCTGCTGTCCGCGGTGCCGATTCCGGACCCGGGACACCAGAAGGAGCGCATCATTCTGGAAGGGGATATCCCCAGCACCATCAACCTGCCGAAGGGCTGCCCGTTTGCTGCCAGATGCAAAAAGTGCAAACCGGAATGTCTGGAGAGAAGACCGGAGACCAAGGAGATCGAGCCAGGCCACTTTGTAGCCTGCCACCTGTTCTAACAAATTCCCCCTTTTCTAAATCAGTACCCCCGCACCGGCTGTGGCTGGTGCGGGGGTATTGTGCGTTTGGGATTTATTGATGTTTGGGGATCAGGTTTGCCTTGGCGTCATAGGGGAAATTGTCGTCCAGCGGGAAGATTGGTCTGGGGACCTTGGTGTAGTGGAGGGTCTTGAGGTCCTCGTTGGTGCTGCCCTTGGACAGCGCCATGATGCTGCGCTTGGCGATGGCCGAGTGGAACTCGGTCAGATAGCCGAGCTTGCAGACGACGATGTCCGCCTCGCGCGGGTCGCGGCCCAGGTCGGAGAACACTTCCAGGGTGGTGTAGCCGACGTGCGCCTCTGCCAGGACGATGTCCACACCGCAGGAGCTGAACAGCGCCAGGTCGGATTTGACCGAGGAGCGGCCCCAGTTTTCGATGTAGGCCTTGACGGTGCCGGTAGCGGTGATGGGCTGGGTGGTGGCGCTGTCAAATTTGGCGCCGAAGGTGAGGGTGACCTCCTGACCGACCTTGCCCTTGCAGGCCAGGGTGGCCTCCGGGTCATAGATGCCGCCGTAGAGCACCGGAGAGCGCAGCTTGTCGGTGCGGCTGTCCTCCATCAGCAGGCGCAAAAAGCCGGTGCAGTCGGAGGAGGAGCCGGCGGTCGGGTTGTCGCCCGAGTCGGACAGGTAGATGGGGCAGGGATCGCCCGCCTCCACCGCCTTGAAGGCGACGTCGATGGCCTCCTGCTCGTGGTAGGTCTCGGTCTGGAAGCAGAACTCGTCCTTCTTGCTCCACATCAGCTCGGCCAGACGGATGGCCTCCTTGTCGGCCAGTTCCTGGCTGTCGGCGACGACATAGACGGCGCAGGAGCTGTCCTCATTGTCCGCCCACGGGAAGCCCATCAGGTAGGAGGCAGCCATGATGCCGGGCTGGGTTTCGGTGCGGCGGCACTCCTCGATCAGGCCATTCATCGGCTCGACGGTGGTGGAGGACTGCTCACCTGCAATCAGAATCGGCACCTTGACCCAGGCCGAATGTGCCTGGAAGCCGTTTTCCAGCGCGGCGATGGTCATGCGGGCGGCGTGCTCGCCGGTTTCATAGCGGTCGGTGTGGGGCGCGCACTTGTAGCCGACAAAGCCGTCGCAGTTGTTGTGCATCCGCTCGGTCATGGTGGTGTGCATGTCCAGCGAGCAGAACAGCGGGATGTCCGGGAAGATCTGGCGAAGCTCCTCGAGCAGGTAGCCCTCCGCTTCACCCAGGCCCTTGACCCGCATCGAGCCGTGCAGCGCCAGGGTGATGGCGTCGATCGGTTTTTTGGCCTGTTCCTCCTTGGCGACGCGGATGATCTCCGCCTTCAGACTCATGTAAAAATCGTGGTCGACCTCGCCGTTGGGGACGGCGCTGGCAAAGACGGTGGGGACCACCTCATAGCCCTGTTCCATCAGCGGCTTGATGACACCGCTGACCGGGTCGTTTGGACGAAAACGATTGAAAACTTCGGCTCCGCGGATGACCTGGAAATCCTTTTCCCCGGTGACGATGGGGTTGAAGGAGTTGGACTCATGCTGCAGGCCGGCAACAAGAACTCTTTTCATAATCTCTCTCCTCAAAACAGATTTGGGAATCCTCGTTCATCAGGATTCCACCTTGATTGTAGCATACTGCACAGATAAAGGCAAGGAGACAAAGGGCGTTTTGGTAAGAAATTTGGGTTTAGCGGTCAAAAAAGCGGGAGCTGTGACGGCTCCCGCTCTGCGTTTTTGCGCAAGGATTTTATTTAGACATTGAAGCGGAACAGAACGACGTCGCCGTCCTGCATGACGTAGTCCTTGCCCTCCGAGCGGACCAGGCCCTTTTCCTTGGCGGCGGCAATCGAGCCGTTGGCGATCAGGTCCTCGTAGGAGATGACCTCGGCGCGGATGAAGCCGCGCTCAAAGTCGCTGTGAATCTTGCCGGCGGCCTGCGGCGCCTTGGTGCCGCGGGTGATGGTCCAGGCGCGGACCTCCGGTTTGCCGGCGGTCAGGTAGGAGATGAGGCCCAGCAGGTGGTAGCCGGCCTTGATCAGGCGGTCCAGACCGGACTCTTTGAGGCCCAGCTCCTCGAGGAACATCATCTTGTCCTCCTTGGACATGTCGGCGATCTCTTCCTCCAGGCGGGCACAGATCGGCACAACCTCGGAGTTTTCCTCCCGGGCAATCTGCAGAACCTCGTTATAGAACGGGTTGGAATCCAACTTGCCGTTGAAGTCATCCTCGCTCATGTTGGCCACATAGATGATCGGCTTGTTGGAGAGCAGCGGGATGTCGGCCATGATGGCTTTTTCCTCGTCGGTGAACTCCATGCTGCGGGCAGACTTGCCCTCCTCCAGGTGCGCCTTGACGCGGTTGAGCAAATCCACCTCGGCCAGATATTTTTTGTCGCCCTTGGCGGCCTTGACCGCCTTGTCGATGCGGCGTTCGAGGATATCCAGGTCGGAGAAGATCAGCTCCAGATTGATGACCTCGATGTCGCGCTTGGGGCCGATGCTGCCCTCGACGTGGACAATCTCGCCGTCCTCAAAGCAGCGCACCACATGGACGATGGCGTCCACCTCACGGATATTGGAGAGGAATTTGTTGCCCAGGCCCTCGCCCTTGGAAGCGCCCTTGACAAGGCCGGCGATGTCCACAAACTCGATGACCGCCGGAGTGATCTTGTCCGGGTTGTACATCTTGGCCAGCTCGTCCAGGCGGTAGTCCGGGACGGCGACGGTGCCGATGTTGGGCTCGATGGTGCAGAAGGGGTAGTTGGCCGACTGTGCGCCGGCGTTGGTGATGGCGTTGAAAAGGGTGCTCTTGCCGACGTTCGGCAGACCCACGATGCCTAGTTTCATGTTGATTCGTTCCTTTCTATCTCTATCGCAAAAATCGATTCGATGAGCTTGACACATCCCTATTATACCGTCACTGCCTTTTTTAGGCAAGAGGCCAAACGGGGAAAATACGGGGAAGCAGGCGCTTTTTCACACCCTCCACCGCCAGGTGTTGAAAATGGGAAGGGATATTTCATGGGTTTAGCAAAATCTGTTTAAAGTTTTTTCACCAAATTTCGGCACAGTTTAGTATAATAAATAATAAAGTGCAGAGCCCGGTTTCGACAAAAACGGGATGAAACTTTCCGAGGAATGTGCTATAATAAGGAAAGAATGCGGCACAAAAAATTGACAGAAACCTCCCGCGAAGGGACGCTGGCCGCCGCTGCGGCGCCTGAGGGGGATTTGAAAAAAGCGGCGGAGAAATGGAGCAAGGTATGTCTATGGGGAAGATCCTGGTTGCAGACGACGATCAGAACATTGCAGAACTGTTAAAATTATATTTGGAAAAAGAAGGCTACACCGTTGTGCTGGCCGCGGACGGCATGGAGGCAAACGAGAAGTTTGCCGCAGAAAATCCGGACATTGTCCTGCTGGACATCATGATGCCAAAGCTGGACGGCTGGCAGGTTTGCCGCGACATCCGCAAAAAGTCCAACTGCCCGATCATCATGATTACCGCCAAGGGCGAGACCTTTGACAAGGTGCTGGGTCTGGAGCTGGGCGCGGACGACTACATCGTCAAGCCATTTGAGGCAAAAGAGGTGGTCGCGCGCATCAAGGCGGTCATGAGAAGAACCGGCAAATCCTCCTCGGCCAACGATATCAAGGAGGTCTCCTACGACAAGCTGGTGGTCAACATGACCAAGTATGAGCTGAAGGTGGACGGCAAGGTTGTCGACACCCCACCCAAGGAGCTGGAGCTGCTGTACCATCTGGCCAGCAATCCAAACCGGGTCTACACCCGCGATCAGCTGCTCAACGAGGTTTGGGGCTTTGAGTACTATGGCGATTCCAGAACGGTCGACGTGCACATCAAGCGCCTGCGCGAAAAGCTGGAGGGCGTCTCGGACAAATGGAGCCTGAAAACCGTGTGGGGCGTCGGGTATAAGTTTGAAGTAAAGGAGTAATCAAAAGCCTCCGGGCCGCTGAGCTTGATCCTCAGCGGCCTTTTCTGTTGGAGCTTTTGTGTCATCAGAAAGGGAGAGATGATCGATGCGGCAAAGCCTGTTCAGAAAGTATTTTTCGATGTGCTGCTCCATCACCCTGGCCGGCATTGTGGTGCTGGGCGTGGTGTTCATGGTGTTTGCGGCGCAGTATTTTCAGGAGGACAAGCTGGGAGCGCTGGAAAAGAACGCGGAATATGCGGCGCAGATGAGTGAAAAATATATTGTGTCGGTGGACGGCCAGTACCAGCTGGCCAACAACACCATGCTCACCAGCGCCTGGATCCCGATGGCAAAGGCGCTGGATGCGGATATCTATCTGGCGAACATGTCCGGGGAGGTGCTGGTGTGCACCCACCGCTCCGCCTGCAACCACATGGTGTACGGTATTGGAGAGGAGATCCTCGACGAGGTGCGGGAAAACGGCATCTACACCGAGGTGGGCAAGATGGGGGAGATCTATAAGAGCTCCTACTACACGGCGGGTGTCCCGCTGACCCTCTCGGACGGAAGGCTGGCCGGCGTGGTGTTCGCCTCCAGCTCGGCACAGGGTCTGACCGACTTTATGAGCGAAATCCTGCGGGTCTTTCTGCTGAGCGTGCTGGTGATGATGGTGGTCATCTTTGTGCTGGCCTACATCGTATCAGGCAGCCTGACCCGCCCGCTGCGCGAGATGGCAAAGGCCACCGAAGCTTTTGCGCGCGGCGATTTCAGCGTGCGGGTGCCGGTCAATGAGCGGGACGAGATCGGCAAGCTGGCGATGGCCTTCAACAACATGGCGGACAGCCTGGCCCAGCAGGAGACGGTGCGCCGCTCCTTTATCGCCAACGTCTCGCACGAGCTGAAGACCCCGATGACCAGCATCGCCGGCTTCATCGACGGCATTCTGGACGGTACTATCCCGCAGGAGAAGGAACGGCACTACCTGACCATTGTCTCGGACGAGGTAAAGAGATTGTCCCGCATGGTGCGCTCGATGCTCAACATCGCCAAGATTGAGGCAGGAGAGATGAAGCTCAAGCCGACCGTCTTTGACGTCAACGAGGTGGTGCTGTCCAGCATCTTCACCTTTGAGCAGATGATTGAGAAAAAACATCTGGACATCCGTGGCCTGGAGGAAGGCAAGGTGATGGTGGAGGCCGACGAGGACCTGATCCACCAGGTGGTCTACAACCTGCTGGAAAACGCCGTCAAATTTGTCAACGAGGGCGGCTATATCGAGGTCAGCTATACGGTGGAGCAGAAGCGGACCTACATCCATATCAAAAATTCCGGCGAGGGCATCCCGAAGGAGGAGATCTCCAAGGTGTTCGACCGGTTTTACAAGACCGACCGCTCCAGAAGCATGGACAAGACCGGTGTTGGCCTGGGGCTGTACATCGTGCGCCAGATTGTCAACCTGCATCAGGGCGAGGTCATTGTGCGCAGCGTGGAGGGCGAATACTGCGAGTTCAGCTTCTCGGTGGCGACCGCGCCCAAGGCGCTGACCAAACAGCCCAAGCCGGTCGATGTCCGTGAGGTGTAGCGGGAGCGCTGCCGGCAGTGGATACAAAATAACGAAACAATGTTCACGAATTGAGGTTGGAAAAGTATGAAACAATTTAAGTCTTGTTTCATTTATTTTCATAAATTGCCGGTATAATAAAAATCGTGAAAGCCAAAAACATCAATCATCCGGCAGAGGTGTTTTGCAGACCGGATACAGGGAGGTTTTTCAATATGGATGAAAAGAAATTTGAAGCAGGCGGCCAAGCCCCACAGGAAAATCAAAACACGCAGGAAAATATCAACAATCAGTCCGGCGCAGCGCAGCAGAACGCGCAGCAAAATGCAGGCAGCTCGGAAAGCGGCAGCGGCTGGGTCTTTTCGGATAAAAATGTTTCGGGAGCACACCAGCAGGATGAGAGCGGAACATCCCAGCAGCCAAACCAGGAGGGCTGGTACCGCTCCGGTCCGCAGCAGAGCCACGAGCAGGCAGGCCAGGATCAGAACCAGAACCCGGCCTACAGCAGCCGGTACAGCTATGGGGAGTCCGCTTCCCAGCAGGGGCAGCAGGCGGAGAACAGCGCGGACAGCTCCAAGTCCGGCGAACATTATAAATGGAACTATGAGGATTATCAGCAGACCCCGAAGGCGGAAGGCAAGCATGCCGGCAAGAAGAAAAATAAAGGCCTGAAGGTCTTTGCGGGCATCATGTGCGCCATTCTGTGCGTGGGCGTTGTCAGCCTGGCAGGCTACGGAACCTATGCGCTGGTTTCCAACCAGCAGGATCAGCAGTCGGCTGAGGCCACAACCGAGGGCACAGACGAGCAGAACCAGTCCTCCACCACATTGGTCCTGAACGACAAACCGTCCACCAGCAATTCCAGCGCATCGGTTGACCTCTCTGAAGGGGAGCTGACCATCACCGAGCGGGCGGAAAAGGTACTGCCTTCCACCGTCGGCATTGTCAGCTACATCCAGAACCAGCAGAGCATCTTCGGCGGTGAGCAGAGCCAGGGCTCCGGCATCATCATCAGCGCGGACGGCTACATCGTCACCAACGAGCACGTCATCAGCGGCGCAACCAGCATCAAGGTTGTCCTGCAGGATGACAGCGAATACAACGCGACCCTCGTCGGCTCGGATGAGAGAACCGACCTGGCTGTTTTGAAGATCGACGCGACCGGACTGACTCCGGCGGAGTTTGGCAACTCGGATCAGATGCAGATCGGCGAGCAGGTCATCGCAATCGGCAACCCGGGCGGCCTGGAGCTGGCGGGTACCGTAACCGTAGGTTATGTTTCGGCGGTTAACCGCTCGATTACCACCACCAACGGCAACACGGTAAACTGCGTCCAGACCGACGCTGCCATCAACCCCGGCAACTCCGGCGGCGCGCTGGTCAACACCTATGGCCAGGTTATCGGCATCAACTCCCAGAAGATCGCGGCGACCGACTATGAAGGCATCGGCTTTGCCATCTCGATCAACGAGGCGCAGCCGATCATCAACGACCTGATCCAGTACGGTTACGTTCGCGGCAGAGTGGTCATGGGCATCACCATGCAGATGATCGACCAGACCTACGCGGCGATTTATGGTTATCAGCCAGGTATCGGTGTCGTATCGGTAGAGGCTGGTTCTCCGGCTGAGGAGGCAGGACTGGTTGCGGGCGATATCATCACCGCCATTGACGGACAGAGCATCACCACACAGGAAGAGCTCAACAGCCTGCTGGAGCAGTACAGCCCTGGCGACACCATCACCCTGACCGTTTACAGACAGAGCGTCCGCGGCGATGGGCAGGAGCTGAGCATGGAGCTGACCTTTGCAGAAGCGGGTGCGCCTTCTGACACAACCACACAGCAGTCCAGCCAGCAGTCCACACAGCAGAGCCAAGCACAGAACGAGAGCAGCACCAGCCCGTGGAGCTGGATGTTCCAGTAAATAAATCAAAGAAGCGAAAAGCCCGAGACGTCATCGCAGGCCGCCTCGGGCTTTTTGTGTCAAAAGGTCTCTATACAAGAATGTTAAAATTTTATCCTTTTGGCGGTGGAAAATCTGTATAATCTTAGAAATTTTTTCAAATAGTGCGGTTGGAAGATTGATTTTATTCGGCTTGTAAGATATAGTTTTAGTAGGGGAAATTTTGTGTAATGAAAAGGACGATTTTATTGAGTCAAAAAGGAGTGTGCTCCGTATGAGAAAGACAAAAATTATCTGTACGCTGGGACCTGCCAGCGAGACGGAACAAGTGCTGCGCGAGATGATCGAGGCGGGCATGAACGTGGCCCGCTTTAATTTCTCCCACGGCTCCCATGAGGAACACCTGAAAAGATTAAAACTGGTCAAGAAGCTGCGCAAGGAAATGGATGTTTCGCTTGGCGCGCTGCTGGACACCAAGGGCCCGGAAATCCGTCTTGGGAAAATAGAGGGCGGAAAGACGGTTTTAAAGGACGGCGATTCCTTCACCCTGACCACCGAGCAGATTGTCGGCGACAACACCCGCGCCTCGGTCAGCTTCCAGGACCTGACAAAGGATGTCAAGGAAGGGGACCGCATCCTCATCGACGACGGTCTGATCGAGCTGCAGGTGCAGAAGGTCAGCGACAAGGAAATCCAGTGCGTCGTGCTCAACGGCGGCCCCATCTCCGACCACAAGGGCGTCAACGTGCCGAACGTCGAGCTGTCGATGCCGTACTTAAGCGACAAGGACCGCGACGACATCAAGTTTGGCATCGAGGCGGGCTTTGATTTCATCGCCGCTTCCTTCACCCGCTGCGCGCAGGACATTCTGCAGATCCGGGAAATTCTGGAGGAAAACGGCTGCAACACCATCAAGATCATCGCCAAGATTGAAAACGCCCAGGGCGTCAACAACATCGACGAGATCCTGCGCGTCTCGGACGGCATCATGATTGCCCGCGGCGACATGGGCGTCGAGATCCCGCTGGAGGACGTGCCGATCATCCAGAAGATGATTATCCAGCGCGTCTACAACAGCGGCAAATATGTCATCACCGCCACCCAGATGCTGGACAGCATGATGAACCACCCGCGCCCGACCAGAGCGGAGGCGACCGACGTTGCCAACGCCATCTATGACGGCACCAGCGTCATCATGCTCTCGGGCGAAACCGCCGCAGGCAAATATCCGGTCGAGTCGGTCAAGACGATGGCCCGCATCGCCGAGCGCACCGAGGAGGACATCAACTACCGCCGCCGCTTCCGCGAGTATGACAGTGCGCAGAACCGCGACGTCACCAACGCCATCTCCCACGCGACCTGTTCGGCGGCTTACGACCTGGAGGCAAGCGCCATCATCACCGTCACCCAGTCCGGCCAGACCGCGCGGATGATCAGCAAGTACCGCCCGCAGATGCCGATCATCGGCTGCACCACCCAGATGGCGACCTACCGCCACCTGAGCATGTCCTGGGGCGTTATGCCGGTGCTGTGCGAGGAGCAGAACACCGAGGACGCGCTGTTTAAGCACGCGATGGCCCGCTCCAAGGAGTGCGGCTTTGTCAAGGACGGCGACCTGGTGGTCATCACCGCAGGCGTGCCGCTGGGCATCCCCGGCACCACCAACCTCTTAAAGGTGCAGACGGTCGGCGACGTGATTCTGCATGGCATGGGCATCGGCGGCGGCAACGTCAAAGCCGGCGTTTGTGTAGCCAAGAGCGAGCGCGAGGCGCTGCAGAACTTTAAGGCAGGGGACATTCTGGTCATCGACAGCACCACCAACGAGCTGCTGGATGTGATGAAGAAGGCCTCCGGCATCATCACCGCGCAGCCGGGCGTCAATTCTCATGCTGCCATCGTCGGCCTGGCGCTGAACATCCCGGTTATTGTGGGAGCAAAGGACTGCACCCAGATTCTGCGCAACGGAACTTCGATTCTGCTGGATGCCAGCAAGGGCATTGTCTGCAACCTGACAAACCAGCAGGACTAGCATCAATGGGGGAGCGGCGCTGGCGCCCCTTGAAAGGAGCCCTGGTATGAGAAGGATTCTCAAACAAGCAATGCTGGTACTGGCGGCGGCGGTGCTGATGATGGCCGCCGCGGGCTGCGGACAGCAGGAGGAACCTGCCGAACAGGCTGCGCAGACGCCGCCTGTCCAGCAGGAGCAGGCGCCGGACGATGCACAGGAGGAGGAAAAACAGCCCGAGGTGGCAATCCCTTCCCTGACCGCCCAGATTCAGCAGGCACAGCAGAAAAACGAGGACATCGTCGGCTGGCTGCGGATCGACGACACCGAAATCGACGGAGCGGTGGTGCAGGGAAAGGACAACGAGGAGTACAAGCGCCTGAACGAGTGGGGCGAATACAGCTGGACCGGCAGCTTCTTTGCCGACTATGAGTGCAACTTGAACAGCCGTGAGGAGCTCTCCAAAAACACCGTCATCTACGGACACAACGTCCACTATGACGACGACATGGAGGGGGAACGCTTCAGCCAGCTGTTCCACTTCACCGACATCGACTTTGCGCGAGAGCACCCCTACGTCTACTTCTCGATCAACGGGGACGGGGAGGACAGCGCACAGGACATGGTGTGGCAGGTCTTCTCGGTGTTTTATACCACCACCGATTTTGATTACATCCGCATCAACAAGGACTTCCGGGATCCCTCGCAGGGGGAGATCACCGACGCGCAGCTGATGAACATCATCACCGAGGCGCGGGACCGCTCCGAGTATGACTATGACGTCACGGTGAGTGGAACCGACAAGATTCTGACCCTGTCCACCTGCTCCTACAAGTACGGCAGGCGCAAGGATGTGCGGTTTGTGGTGATGGCAAAGCTGCTGGAGCAGGACGCTCCGCTGCAGGCCAGCGCATCCCTGGTTGTCAATGCCGACAAAAAGACGGTTGAATAGCGGGGGAAGGCAGCTTCCCTGATGGCTCCATCCGCTGTCCTTTGGGCGGCAGATGGAGCTTCTCTTTTTGCTCAGCATCGGAAAAAACTTTTTTACGGCACTCGAAACGAACAAAAAAACACCCGACCAAAACGGTCGGGTGTTTTTTTCATCGTCAAACTCTCAATTACTGAACGCGCGCTCTTAACGCGGATACGATAGGTGCCCAGTCCACACCGTGGACCGCAGCGGCTTCCTCGATGGTTTCGCCGCGGGAAGCAGGTCAGCCTACACAGTGCATGCCAGCCTGGAAAAAGATTTCAGCCAGGCTTCTGTCGTAGTCCAGAACGTCACCGATGACGGTGTCCTTGGTAACAGTGAATGCCATTCTTTTTTCCTCCTTTCTGTTTTAAATAGTAGTATGCCAACTCTTTATGCGATCATACAGCCTCATTATAATACAAAAAAGGTATAAAATCAAGCCCCGGAAAAAGGCATCAAAAAAGACTGCGGAAATTATTTCCGCAGTCTTTTGTTGACTCATGGGAGATGTGCCAAACCGCTTATTCCTCGTCGGGTTCTTCCGGTTTAGGCTCTTCCGGCAGGATGTCGGCGCGCAGCTTGGCGATGCGCCGCTCCTCGGTGTCAAGGACAGTGAATTCCACATTGTTGATGCGCACAACGGGGTGCTCATCCTTGGCAGGGATGCGGTCGAGCTTGTCGGTGATCAGGCCGCTGAGAGTATCGTAATCCTCCTCTGGGCCGATGTTGCATCCGAGCAGCTCCTCGACGTCCTCAATGGACATCGAGCCGTCCAGGATAAAGATATTATCGGAGACCTTCTGGTATTCCTCTTCCTCCTGGTCATATTCGTCCTCCATGTTGCCGACGATCGACTCCAGCAGGTCCTCCATGGTGACAACGCCGGAGGTGCCGCCGTACTCGTCGACGACGATGGCCATCTGGGTCTTTTTCTCCTTGAAGGTTTTAAACAGGTCGGAGCAGCGGTTGGATTCCGGGACAAAGATAGCGGGACGGATGAAGGAGGTGATGGGCTGCTGGGACATTTCGTCCGGGGTCTCATTGATGCAGCGCAGCATATCCTTGGCGTAAACAATGCCGATAATGTCGTCGATATCTTCCTTGTAGACCGGGATGCGGGAGTAGCCTTCGTCGATTGCCAGGCGGATGACGTCCATGACGGTGGCGGTGTTTTCCACAGCGGCGACGTCGGTGCGGTGGGTCATGACGTCCTCGACGGTGATGTCGTCAAACTCAAAGATGTTGTCGATCATGTCCGCCTCGTCCTTTTCAATCGAGCCTTCCTCGTTGCCGACGTCGACCATCATGCGGATCTCCTCCTCGGTGACCTGCTCCGGCTGGTCCTCAGGGCTGATGTGGATCAGCTTGAGGATGGCGTTGGTGCTGACCGAGAGAAGGGCGACAAGGGGCTTGGCGATGGTGAAGACAAAGCGGACGATGGGCGCGACGGCCAGCGAAACCTTTTCCGGGTTGTGCATGGCGATGCGCTTGGGCACAAGCTCACCGAGAACCAGGTTGAAGTAACCGAGGATCAGGGTGATGACAAACAGCGCGATCGGCTCGGCCACCGAGTAAGGAATAACGGGGGACATCAGCTGAGCGACAGGCTCCGCGAACTGCTCCGCAGCGGAACCGGCGGCCAGAAAGCCCGCCATGGTGACGCCGATCTGGATGGTGGAGAGGAACTTGGAGGGCTGCTGCACCATCTTGTAGAGGGTGGCGGCGCGCTTGTTTCCGTCCTCAGCCAGCTTTTTGAGCTTGTTGTCGTTGAAGGTGACGATGGCGATCTCGCTCATCGCGAAGAAGGCGTTGACGCCGATGAGGATGAGAAGAATTACCAGTTGCAAAATGATACTGTTACTGTCAGGGTCCATTTCGATCTCCTTTTCTGTAAATCAATGTTTTTATTTTCGACGCACGACAGATTTTGATTTGGAAAAATCCATCATACAATTTAATACTATACACAAATCAGCCGGGAATGTCAATTTGGCTTTTGGCGGCAAATTAGGCGATTTTGGGGGCTGGCGGGCAGGGGCGGCCAAAGGGAGAGGCCCTTTTGATGAAAATCGGGGCAAGGCGCGGCCGGGGACGCTTTTTGCGTCGGCTTTGGGCCTGCAACCCCCATTATTATATGGGGCAGCGCCCCTCCGCGCTCTGGTTCTTGCGGAGGGGCGCCGGCTTCCTCTGTGCCCCAGGCCTCTTTGGAGAAAAGCCCACTCTGGCGGCCCGCTCCTGCCCAAGGGAAGAAAAAAAGAGAAAGCGGTGGCGGAATCTGGTAAAACTGTTAAAAAAGTATAGCAGTTCCAGAAGAAGTTGCACACTTTGTCCCTTTACAATAAGGCCAAAAAATGCTAGAATTTATAAAGTAGGTATGTGTGATATGCTAGAACATAACATCCAGCAAAACCTATCAAGGAGGAATAATACATTATGGCTAGATCTATGAAAACCATGGACGGCAACAACGCTGCCGCGTATGTATCCTACGCGTTTACCGAAGTTGCCGGTATCTACCCGATCACTCCATCCAGCCCGATGGCTGACTATGTGGATCAGTGGTCTGCACAGGGAAAGAAGAACATCTTCGGCTCCACCGTTAAGGTAATGGAGATGCAGTCTGAGGCTGGCGCCGCAGGTACTGTACACGGCTCGCTGAACGCCGGCGCGCTGACCACCACCTACACCGCGTCTCAGGGCCTGCTGCTGATGATCCCGAACATGTACAAGATCGCCGGCGAACTGCTGCCAGCGGTATTCCATGTTTCCGCGAGAACCGTTGCTTCCCACGCGCTGAACATCTTCGGCGACCACTCCGACGTTTACGCCTGCCGCCAGACCGGCTTTGCCATGCTGGCTGAGACAAACCCGCAGGAAGTTATGGACCTGGGCGCTGTTGCGCACCTGGCTGCCATCAAGGGCCGCGTTCCGTTCATCAACTTCTTCGACGGCTTCCGCACCTCCCACGAGATCCAGAAGATCGAGGTTTGGGACTATGAAGACCTCAAAGAGATGTGCGACATGGATGCAGTAGAAGCATTCCGCAAACGCGCACTCAACCCGGAGCACCCAACCATGCGCGGTTCCCACGAGAACGGCGACATCTTCTTCCAGCACCGCGAGGCCTGCAACGAGTACTACGAGGCAGTTCCTGCTGTCGTTGAGGAGTACATGGGCAAGGTCAACGCCAAGCTGGGCACCAACTATCAGCTGTTCAACTACTACGGCGCACCGGACGCTGACCGCGTCATCATCGCGATGGGCTCCATCTGCGACGTCGCCGAGGAAGTTATCGATTACCTGACCGCAAAGGGCGAGAAGGTTGGTCTTGTAAAAGTAAGACTGTACCGTCCGTTCTCTGCAAAACACCTGCTGGCTGCTATTCCTGAGACCGCGACCAAGATCGCTGTTCTGGACCGCACCAAAGAGCCAGGCGCTTACGCAGAGCCTCTGCACCTGGATGTTATGTCTGCGATGAGCGAAGCTGGACGCAAGGCTACCATCATCGGCGGCCGCTATGGTCTGGGCTCCAAGGACACCACTCCGGCCAGCATCTTCGCAGTTTATGAAGAGCTTGCAAAGGATGCTCCAAAAGCAAGATTCACCCTGGGCATCAACGACGACGTTACCCACCTGTCTCTGGAAGAGAAGGAAGCGCCGAACACCGCTGCAGAAGGCACCATCGAGTGCAAGTTCTGGGGCCTGGGCGGCGACGGTACTGTTGGTGCGAACAAGAACTCCATCAAGATTATCGGCGACCACACCAATAAATATGTACAGGCATACTTCCAGTATGACTCCAAAAAGACCGGCGGTATCACCATCTCGCACCTGCGCTTTGGCGACAAGCCGATCAAGAGCCCATACTACATCAACAAGGCTGACTTTGTTGCCTGCCACAACCCGTCCTATGTAACCAAGGGCTACAAGATGGTTCGCGACGTAAAACCGGGCGGCGTCTTCCTGATCAACTGCCAGTGGACTCCGGAAGAGCTCAACGAGCACATGCCGGCTGAGGCAAAACGCTACATCGCCAAGAACAACATCCAGCTGTACACCATCAACGCGATCGACAAGGCAATCGAGATCGGTCTGGGCAAACGCACCAACACCATCCTGCAGTCCGCCTTCTTCGCTCTGGCAAACGTTCTGCCAAAAGAGGACGCGATCGCTTACATGAAGGATGCAGCGACCCGCAGCTTCTCCAAGAAGGGCGAGGCCATCGTTAAGATGAACCACGACGCCATCGACGCCGGCTTCGACTACTATGTCAAGATCGACGTTCCGGCTGACTGGGCGAACGCTGAGGACCACAAGACCGAAGAGCATCTGGAAGGCCCGGCCAAACTGGTCACCATGGTCAAAGACATCATGGAGCCTGTCGGCAAGATGGACGGCGACAGCCTGCCGGTATCCGCATTCGTTGCGCATGCTGACGGTACCTTTGAACAGGGTGCTTCCGCTTATGAGAAACGCGGCGTAGCCGTTATGGTTCCTGAGTGGGACGAGACCAAGTGCATCCAGTGCAACCGCTGCTCCTATGTCTGCCCGCACGCGACCATCCGTCCGTTCGCGCTGACCGAAGAAGAGGTTGCTGCTGCTCCAGAAGGCCTGCAGACTGCGAAGATGGTCGGCAAGGGCCTGGAAAACTACAAATTCACCATGGCTGTTTCCCCGATGGACTGCATGGGCTGCGGCGTCTGCGTAGGCGAGTGCCCGGCCAAAGAAAAGGCCATCAAGATGGTTCCAAGAGAGAGCCAGGAAGCAAAACAGCCTGTATTCGATTACCTGGTTGCCAACGTTGGCAAGAAGCCAGGCATGCCTGCTAAAGAGACTGTCAAGGGCAGCCAGTTCGAGAAACCGCTGCTTGAGTTCTCCGGCTCCTGCGCTGGTTGTGCTGAGACCGCTTACGCTCGTCTGATCACCCAGCTGTTCGGCGACAGAATGTACATCTCCAACGCAACCGGCTGCTCCTCCATCTGGGGCGGTCCTGCTGCTACCTCTCCATACACCGTCAACGCACAGGGCCATGGTCCGGCTTGGGCAAACTCCCTGTTCGAGGACAACGCGGAGCACGGCTTCGGTATGTACCTGGGCCAGAAGGTTGTTCGTGACGGCCTGATCGAGAAGGTTCGCGACCTGGTCGAGAACGGCAGCAACGAGGCTGTTAAGGCTGCTGGCCAGAAATATCTGGACACTGTCAACAACGGCAAAGAGAACCAGGCTGCTACCGAGGAGCTGATCGCTGCTCTGGAAGCCTGCGGCTGCGACAAGGCACAGGAAATCCTCAAACACAAAGAGTATCTCTCCAAGAAATCCGTTTGGGTATTCGGCGGCGACGGATGGGCATACGATATCGGCTTCGGCGGTCTGGACCACGTCCTGGCTTCCGGCGAGGATATCAACGTCATGGTATTCGACACCGAGGTTTACTCCAACACCGGCGGTCAGGCTTCCAAGGCTTCCCAGATCGGTCAGGTAGCACAGTTTGCTGCTGCTGGTAAGGCGATTGCCAAGAAGAGCCTGGCAGAGATTGCGATGTCCTACGGCTACATCTATGTAGCACAGATCGCGATGGGCGCTGACATGAACCAGACCATCAAGGCTCTGGCTGAGGCGGAAGCTTATCCGGGTCCGTCCCTGGTAATCGGCTACGCTCCATGTGAGATGCACTCGATCAAGGGCGGCATGACCAACTGCCAGAAAGAGATGAAACGCGCTGTTGACTGCGGCTACTGGAATATGTTCCGCTTCAACCCGGCTCTGAAGGCAGAGGGCAAGAACCCATTCACCCTGGACAGCAAGGCTCCGACCGCTGACTACAAAGAGTTCATCATGGGCGAGGCTCGTTACTCCTCGCTGACTCGCTCCTTCCCAGAAAGAGCAGAGGAGCTCTTCAACGAAGCTGCCGAGAACTCCCGTGCTAGATACGAGCATCTGGTACGTCTGGGCGAGCTGTACGCAGCAAAATAATTTTTTAAAAATCGTTTCCTGATTTTTGTGCAGCGGCGAAACCGATGTTTCGCCGCTGCTTTTTTATCTTGTTGCCGAGGGGGCAGTCGCTTCTCGCAAAGAAGCGGCAGAGACAAAGCCCTCTGCAAAAAAGGAGGAAGAAAAGATGAAGATCACAACCCAGAGGCTGGAAATCCACCCGATGCAGCAGGCGGAATGGCGGGATATTCTGGAGCTGTTCCGGGACTTCTCGGCTTCGCCTGCGGTCATCTACGACTTCCCGCTACCGACCAGCGAGGAGAAGGCAAAGGAGCAGGTGCGAATCTGGGCCGAGAGCGGGTTCTTTTACTCGGTCTGCCTGCGGGGAGAGAGCAGGGTGATCGGCTATCTGTGTTTCCCTGGGGAGCAGGAACGGGATTTCGGCTATCTGTTTCACCGCCAGTGGCACGGTAAGGGCTATGCCCAGGAAGCAGCGCGGGCGATGATTCAGGAGCTGCACGAGAAGGACGGCATCTGCCGCTTCACCGCGGAGCTGGCGCTGGAGAACGAGGCCTCGCGGAAGCTGGCGGAGCGTCTGGGCTTTGTGCAGGTGGGGAGCAACGAGCGCATATTCCATAAGGAGCAGGGCAGGGTGATGCGCTGCGGCATCTTTGCGCTGGAGCTTCCAAAATAGGCTTTTTGCTCCCCGGAAGCAGGGCGGCGGACTTGGCTCCTCACTCCTCCTTTGCGAGGAGGGGCTGACGCCCCTCCGGGAGCAAGTCGTCAGACTTGGCTCCCGCACCCACCTTTTTGGGCGCTCCGCCCCAAGCCCCGGGTGACTTTCGTTTCACGACGAAAGTCACCAAAGGCGTGTCAGGGGGTGCCCCCCTGAACCCCCTTGGGGGGCATTATCATCCCCCCAGCGGCACGACGCTGCGCGGCGTTGCCGCTCCCCCCAGAAGGACTCTCCACAGGGAGATTCGTGGGAGGTGAGGGCTTGAGCTTCCCTCCGCGCCGGATAGGGGGCTCGGGCTGCCGATAGCCTTTCCCTTATTCAGGAAAAAATTGCTGGATGCCCGGTGGGGAGCGCGGGCCGCACATGACAGCGCGGGCCGATGTGGGCGCAGAGGCCGCTCCCGATTAAGCGATAGGGACAAAATATGGGGACAAAGGGGTCAAAACTCTTTTCTCCCTATATCCTATATAAAATATCTTTTATTATATAGAGTAGGATTTTGTCCTCAAGAAACCATTCGTTAAAATTAAAAATGGCTTTGTTATGCGGTTTTTTGGCATCTCACCTTGTCGTACAATTGGGGACGGGAGTGGGGACAAAATAGGGACAAAGTAGGGACAAATTGGGGACAAAAGCCTGTTTTTTCGGGTGGAGCTCCGTTTGGCTCAACTTTCTAATCTGCTCTATTTGGGGACATCCTGCCTTGTCCCCACCGTTTTGTCCCCATTTCGTCCCCATCCGCGCTGCTTGCCGGAAGGAGGGTGGGGCGAAATTCCCCCTTCACTAATACCCCGTTTGCCCCCAAAAGTTGCACAGAAACGTGCAACCGTAACGCCCCGAAAGTATAAAAACAGACCGGCCTGTCCCCGAAAACATGGGGGATAAACCGGTCTGTTTTGATGGCTGCACACTTATTTTCCCAGCTTCTGCAAAAACGCGATCAGCTCGGCAGAGCAGTTCTCCTTGACAATCACCATCCCCTGGTTGCGGGCGATCATCAAGTAAAAATTGGTGGGGGTCTCCACCACGCGGTAGAGCTTGTCGTAGGGGATGGTGGTGAAGCCCAGTGCGTTGTTGGTTTCCACATGGTCGGGGTAGAAGGAGTAGGTCAGCACGATGTCCTGCATGGCGGTGTTGGCGTAGTAGGCCTTCTTCTCCATCCGGGAGCCGATGAGGGAAAAGATCAGCGGGGTCAGCACCGCGACGATGAGGAAGGCGACCCGCATCGAGTTGTCGTCCGAGAGCAGGGCCAGCAGCACCAGGCAGGCCATCATGACCGCGATGACCAGCGGCCGGTGCATCACCTTGTTCTGCAAAGTGCGGCTGTAGCGCCTGTACTCGGCGAAGGTGTAGGTGGTTTGGGTCTGGAAAAGGGGTGTGGTTTCAGGCATTTGGTTCCGTCCTTTCTGATGGGGTGGAGCAAGGCGCAGGCAGATCGCAGTAGAAGTGGATATCCTTTTTGCCCTCCTGCGCGGTGCCGCGGTAGATGTGGGTGTCCAGCCCGCCGATGACAAAGCCATTTTGCAGGTAGAACAGGCAGGCGGCGAGGTTGTTGTCCTGACCGACGGTGTGGATTCCCCGGTATCCCTGCTGAAGGGCAATCTCCTTGGCTTGTTCTATCAGCAGCGTACCGATATGCCGGCCGCGCATCTCGCGGTTGACCTTCAGGTCGTACAGGTAGAGGTAGCGGAAGGGAGAGTGCTGCAGGATGGCAAGGCCGACACAGTGACCGCTGTCGTACGCACCGACAAAGATGGAGTTTTGGGAAAGGGCGTCGAAGTCATACTGCTCGTCGGGGAAGCACATCTCCGAGACGGCTTCCGGGGGAAAGCGTTCGGTCCGATAGCTCCAGCAGCCGTCCTGGTAGGAGGGAAGGATGCGGCCAAACAGCGGGAAGGGCTGGTTGGGGAGGTTGATGTCCTCCCGGTGCTGGCGGTCGATCAACGAAATGGTAATCGTGGGAAAAACCTCCTTTCGGGTGAGGGAACCTTGCCCCTCTTTTTATCTGTTCGGATGCCTTTATTATACAATAAGAGCGAGCAGGTTTACAAGAGGTGGGGGGATTTTGAGAAGGCCCCTGCAACGAAAGCAACGAAAGCACAGAACTTTCCTAACTCTCTTTCTATATACTATTTTAAAATATCTTTTTATAAAAATACTGTGCTTTCGTTGCAGTTGGCCGATAAATGGCGTAATCAAGCCATTTGTTGCTGCACAGAACCTGCACAAAACCTGCACAAACTGCACAGAACTCCCGCCCGCCGCCGCAACACCCCTTCACCTATACCCCCATTTAGCCCCAAAGTTGCACCCAAACGTGCAACTAATCTCCTACCGCGCCACGGATTAACAGCAGAATATTTCTCTTGGTCAAAGCCAAAGGAAACAACAAAGACCGATTTGCCCACCCGCTCAAAGTGGCAAATCGGTCTTTTTCTGTGGCAGAAACCAGCCCGGCGCGATGCGTAAGCGAGCGCGAAAAGGGCGGTAAGGGATGGTTATAG